>JADMIO011475750.1_pt1 | contig 74249 bp, 66 predicted proteins | sample 8958161 | NCBI WGS metagenome assembly JADMIO01 (sample SAMN16585339, study PRJNA669376) | soil metagenome | isolation source: Crop rotation soil | place: USA: Cullars Rotation, Alabama | collected 2011
GCGCCGCCGGCACCGGCCGCCGCGGCGATCTGCGCGGCAATGACGAGCGCGAGCATCATCGACGCCGCGCCGCCCGCGCCATTTCCCGCTCGTCGTCCTTCTGGCGGAGCGCGTCGCGCTTGTCATGCATCTTCTTGCCCTTGCCCAGCGCCAGCGCCACCTTGACGACCCCCCGACGGAAGTAGAGCTCCAGCGGCACGAGCGTGAGACCGTCCCGCTCCACCGCACCGATCATGCGACGAATCTCGCTCCGGTGGAGCAACAGCTTTCGCGTCCGCGTCGGCTCGTGATTGTTGCGATTGCCCTGCTCGTACGGCGGGATGTTGAGGTTGACGAGAAAGACCTCGCCGTTCCGGACCACCCCGAAGGCGTCGGCCAGGCTCGCCTTCCCCGTGCGCAGGGCCTTCACCTCGGTCCCGGTGAGAACGACTCCCGCCTCCCAGGTGTCCAGGATGTGGTAGTCGAACCCGGCGCGCCGATTGCGCGAAATGGATTCCCGATCATCCTCCGGGGACTTGGTGGGCATGGAACGACAAGTTACGGTGGCGGGAGATGGGGTCCAAGCGTTTGACTTGCATCAGAGGGCCCAATACCTTGGGTTCTCCGCGCCGAAGTGGTGGAACTGGTAGACGCGCTGCGTTCAGGGCGCAGTGGGCGATAGCCCGTGGGGGTTCGAGTCCCCCCTTCGGCATGACCGCGGCCCGTCATCCCGGCGCAAGCCGGGATCCAGTGGCCCTCGATACCCTGGGCCCCGGCATTCGCCGGGGCGACGACCTAGCCGGCGGACACCCCGCCGTGCGCGCCGCCCGGCACGCCGATCTCGGTCATCTTGCGGAGGTCCAGCACCGCATCGATCTCCGCCGGCGGCAACACACCCTCGCGGCGCACCATGTCGCGGATGAGCACGTTCTCCGCCACCGAGCGCTTGCTGATGTCGGCGGCCTTCGCGTACCCGATCTGCGGCGCCAACGCGGTCGCCAGCGCGGCCGATCGTTCCACCCAGTACGCGCACTGCTCCGCGTTCGCCTTGATCCCGCTCACGCAGCGCTGCGTCAGCGTCGTCATCGCCGACGTCAGGATGGTCATCGACAGGAGCACGTTGTACGCGATCACGGGCATCATCACGTTCAGCTCCAGCTGCCCGTGCTCCGCGGCCGCGCTCACGCAGGCGTCGTTGCCGATCACCTGGAAGCACACCTGATTCACCATCTCAGGAATCGACGGATTCACCTTGCCGGGCATGATCGATGATCCGGGCTGCACCGCGGGCAGCCGGATCTCATCGAAGCCCGTGCGCGGCCCGCTGCTCAGAAGACGCAGATCGCTCGCGATCTTGCTCAGCTCGATCGCCAGCACCCGGAGCTGCGCGCTGAACGCGGCCGCATCGCCCATGCTCTGCATGAGCTGCACCCGATCCGCGCCCGCCCGCAACGGGAGACCCGTGATCTCCTTGAGGAAACGGACCATGAGCGCCGGATACTCCGGCTCCACGTTCACACCCGTCCCGACTGCGCTGCCCCCGATCCCGAGCTCGGCGAGATCCTCGGTCGCGTGCGCCAGGCGCCGGCGCGCCCGCTCGATGGACCCGGCGTATGCGGCGAACTCCTGGCCCAGCCGGATGGGCATCGCGTCCTGCAGATGCGTCCGGCCTGCCTTCACGACGCCGTCGAATTCCCGCCCCTTCGCCGCCAGCGCGTCGCGAAGCGCCACGCACGCCGCGTCCAGCGGGCCGTGCATCGCGAGCGACGCGAGCCGGATCGCCGTGGGAATCACGTCGTTCGTGGACTGGGCCATGTTGACGTGATCGTTCGGATGCACGGGCGCGTACGATCCGCGCGCGCTCCCGAGCAGCTCGTTGGCGCGATTCGCCAGCACCTCGTTCGCATTCATGTTGTGCGACGTGCCCGCGCCTGCCTGATACACGTCCACGACGAACTGGTCGCGGTGTCCACCGGCCAGGACCTCGTCCGCCGCCCGGATGATGGCATCGGCGAGCTTGGCATCGAGCCGCCCCGTCTCACGATGGGTCTGGGCCGCGGCCCGCTTGATCCACACCGTGGCCGTCACGAAGCTCGGCAGCGCGCGCAGCCCGCTGATGGGAAAGTTCTGCACCGCGCGCAGCGTCTGCACGCCATACAGCGCATCGGCCGGCACGGAGAGCTCGCCGAGAGGATCCTTTTCAGTACGAACGGAAGCAGTCATCAGAACAATCGAAGGTCTTGGGTCTCAGGTCTTGGATCTGCCGTTCACGGCCCTACAATCGTCGGTATCGTCACGAACTGCGACGAGCCGTACAGGTGCGATTTGTCGAGCTGGGTCGACACGACGGTGTATCGGGACACCTCGGCCTCCCGCTGAATCGAGCGGCGCCAGCCATCGACGATGTCCGCGGGAATGGAGCCCCCGCCGTCATCGGAGAACACGCAGAACAGCTCACGATCGATGTCGGCGGACGTCGACGACGCCTTGTACTTGAGGTCGTAGACGATCAGCGACCCGGCCTGCGTAGTGGTCCAGTTGACGTTGAGGTCCGCGCCGCTGTCAGGCACCGTGATCGCGTCCGGCGTGATCGCGGCGGCGGTCTGTCCGACGAGCGACATGGCCGGGAAACCTCCGTCCTTCCCGGGAACATCGAGCTGGAACTGATCCCCGGGCGTGAGGGACAGTGCGTTTCCCGACGCGCGGACGTACTCCACGTTCAGATTGTCATCCGTGACCGGCACGAGCAGGACGGTGGTCCCGTTGATCGTGACCGACACGCTGCCCCCGGCGCCGATGTAGTTCAGGGTCGGATCGACCCCTCCGCTGCTGTAAACGGAGAGATCGCACCCCTCTTCACCCGTACCGAGGCGGCCGAGCGTAAGAGGATTCGACTTGATGAAGATGGCGGACGGGTCCGTGGTGTAATTCCCCGGCGTGCCCGTGATGTCGATGGTGAGGAACCCGTAGTTGAGCTGGGCGTCCGGCGGCGTCACGTCACGACACGCGGCAAGCATCGAGATGCCCGACAACGTCGCCAGGATCGTGGGAGCAATGCGTCTCATAGGCCTCTCAGCGAAGAACGGAACGTTTCCAAACTTATACCCTGGACCACGTGAACCAGAGGCGACCCTGCCCCTGAGACACTCGGGCTGACCTCCCCCCCGAGTGCCTGGTCACAGCCGAACCTTCGCCAGCCCCGTCAGGAACGGATTCGTGGCGCGCTCCCGGCCAATGGTCGTAGGCAGCCCGTGCCCGCAGTACACGATCGTCGACTGGGGGAGCGCGGCCAGCCGCTGCAACGATGCCTCGAGCTGCGCCGGATCGGCGAGATGGAGATCGGTCCGCCCGATGGACCCGGCGAAAAGGCAATCGCCGACGAACGCCACACCACCGCCCACGAAGGCCACGTGGCCCGGCGCGTGCCCCGGCAGATGCATCACGTCGAACGACAGCCCGCCCACGCGCATCACATCCCCCTCCGCGAGCGGCAAGTCGGGCGCGGGCGGCGGGTCGAACGGGATCTCGTAGAGCGCCGCCTGACGATCCGCGCCGTCGTACAGCGGGCGATCGGCCGGATGCAGATAGATGGGGACGGACCACACACGCCGGAGCGCCGCGATCCCACCCACGTGGTCCACGTGCGCGTGCGTCAGCCAGATCGCCTCGAGCTTGGCGCCGGTCACGCGCAGGGTGGAGACGAGGAGATCGCCCTCATCCCCGGGATCGATGATCACGGCCGAGCGCGCGGCCTCGTCGAACACGAAGTAGGTGTTCTCCTGGAACGGGCCAACCGTCTTGCACGCGACCTTCATTAATGACCCGCGGGAGCGGCCAGCGAGCCGTGCTCCTTCCGGAGCGCCGTCAGATACTTCTCGGCCGCGATCGCCGCTGTGGTCCCGTCGCCCGCCGCGGTCGTGACCTGGCGGGTCAGCTGCGCCCGCAGGTCGCCGGCGGCGAACAGCCCGGGGACCGAGGTCTGCATGCTGGTGTCCGTGATGACATAGCCCATGGCGTCGTGCTCCACGTGCTCGCCAATGACCCCGGTGTTGGGCTTGAACCCCACGAAAATGAAGACGCCGGTCACGGCGAGGTCCGACGCCGCGCCCGTCCGGCTGTTGCTCAGCTTGAGGTTGGACACGAGCCCCTGCGCATCACCCTCCACCGAGTCCACCACGGTGTCCCACACCACCTCGATCTTGGGGTTGTCGAACACCCGCTGCTGCAGAATGCGGGAGGCCCGGAACTCCGATCGCCGATGCAGCAGGTACACCTTGGTCGCGAACCGCGTGAGGTAATCCGACTCTTCCACCGCGGCGTCGCCGCCGCCCACGACCGCGATCGTGTGTCCCTTGAAGAACGCCCCGTCGCAGACGGCGCAGTAGGAGACGCCCTTCCCCGCGTACTCCACCTCGCCCGGCACATTGAGCTTGACCGGCGTGCCGCCGGCCGACACGATCACCGCGGGCGACCGATACACGGTGCCGTCTTCGGTGCTCGTCTCGAACGTGCCGTCCGCCAGGCGTTTCACGAGCGATGCGTGCGTCTGGTGGAACTCGGCGCCGAACTTCCGAGCGTGCTGCTCGAACCGTTGCGCCAGCTCCCACCCCTGGATGTGCTCGAAGCCCGGGTAGTCCTCGATGACCTCGGTATTGAGCAGCTCCCCGCCCGGCGCGCCGCGCTCCAGCACGACGGTCTTGAGCATGGCGCGACCGGCGTACAGACCGGCGGTGAGCCCCGCCGGTCCCGCTCCCACGATGACGACGTCGTACTCGTGCGCTACGCCCACAGCGACCTCCCTCCATGCAAGCGATGACTCGACGCCCGGATCACGGCCGTCCTCCTTGAGCCACGGCCGTCGACTCCACGCTCAGCAGCCCGAGCGCGCCGTGACAGTGCGATACCGTACCAATGAGCACCCGCGTGGACCCCGCGGTTCCCAGATCGGCGACCCTCCGATCCGCCTCGACGACGTCGGCCGCATCGATCATCCCGACTCCGTAGACGCGGTGTAGACATCGGAACAGCAGCGGCCCCGCGGGCGCCTCGTCGTCGGGGAGGCGACCCACATGAGCTCGCAGCGCCCGCGGCAGGCTCCAGTCGCGCGGCCCGCGGGTCTTCGGACAGCTTGCCGGCTCGATGCAGTTCACGGGACACAGCCATTCGGCGAAGCTGATGTAGCGAGTGGCCGCCACAGGATCAAGGCGTTGCCAGGGAAGCTCCTCCACCGCGTCCGGCGCGAGCGTCTCGACCCGCCGATCCGGCCAGCGATTCCGCGCCCGCTGCGCGATGAACTCGAACAGCAGATGCGGCATGAGCGGCGATGGAACGATCGCATCGGCGGCCGATCGGCCCGGATCGTCACACGCCCCGCCGAGGTAGTCATCGAGATATGCGGCCCACTCGGTGCACGCGATGACGGGGCGCCGCCAGCCGGCAACACCGCCGGCGTCGCGCGCCACACGGCACTCGGGATCGCGGTCGACCACCACGAGTCGATTCCACTGCACGGCGCCGGCCTCGGCCCCTCGCTGCAGCTGCCGCACGTAGTAGGACCCATAGCAGCCGCCTCCCACCACGACGATCGTGCCGTAGCGCAGACGGGCGCGGCTCGCGACCGACGTGATGACGGCCTCACTGGCGAACATGCCGGCCACCGTCCACAATGAGCACTTCTCCGGTCACGTACGCGGCATCGACCAGATAGAGCACCGCGCCCGTGACATCCTCGACCGATCCCAGGCGCCGCAGCGGGGTCGTGCCCTCGAGTTTGCGCGCATCCTCCTCGGACCAGTCCGCCGGGAGCAGCACGGCGCCGGGCGCGATCGCGTTCACTCGCACCGCGGGCGCCAGGAGGTGGGCCAGTGCGCGGGTGAGCTGCACCACGCCCGCCTTGGAGATCCCGTGCGGGATGTACGCGGGCCAGGTCTCGAACGCCGCGAGGTCCGCGATGTTGACGATCGCGCCCTTGCGCGCCGTGAGGTGCGGCGCCGCTGCCTGCGCGACGAGGAACGGCGCTCGGAGATTGAGCGCCATGATGTCGTCCCACACCTCCGCCGTGACCGACCCGAAGGGCGTCCGCTCCATCACGGCGGCCGAGTTGACGAGGACGTCCAGGCCACCGAACGCGTCCACGGCGGCGGCGACCAGCCGTGGCGCCTCCGCCGGATCGCGCAGGTCCGCCGCGATGGCGCGCGCGTCGACGCCAAGCCGCCGCGCTTCGGCCACCGAGGACGCGGCATCCTCGGGACTGCCGGCGTGGTGAATGACGACGTGATAGCCTCGTCCGGCGAGGGCCAGCGCGATCGCCCTCCCGACGCGCCGCGCGGATCCGGTCACGAGCGCGACGCGGGTCATGAGCGAGGCGGAAGTCGAAACGGGGAAGGCGGACGAGTGGAGCCGGCGGTCCGGCACCGCACGCCCACCCTCGCCGGACTCATGCGACGTGGGCGCGCGCCACCCGCTCGGCGACGCGGGCGCGCTGCAGCTCGAGCCACGCGAACGGAACGCGCATGGCGCCGAGCACACGGTCACCGGAGGTCAAGCCGTGCCAGTCGGAGCCGCCGCTCGGCACGAGGCCGATCTCGCCGGCCAGGCGTTCGATGCGAGCAATGTCCGCCGCGGTGTGTCCGGGATGTCTGACCTCGACGCCATCCCCGCCGGCTTTCCGGAATGCCTCGAGCGCCTCGCGCGTCCCATGCTGCCCCGGATGCGCGAGCACGGCCAGTCCGCCGGCATCGTGCACCATGCGAATCGCATCCGGGATGCTGAGTCGGTCCTTGCCGATGTAGGCCGGCCTGCCGGCGGCGAGGTAGCGCTCGAACGCCTCGGGTAGCGTCGACACGAAGCCGCGGGCCACGAGCGCCCGCGCGACGTGAGGCCGCCCCACCGCCCCGCCACTGGCTTCGCGCAGCACATCATCCATGGTGACCGTCGCGCCGAGGGAGCGCAGCCGCTCCACCATTCGCTCCGCGCGAGTCGTCCGCCCGTTCCGAAATTCCGTGAGCGGCCCCGCGAGCGCCTCCACGTGGCCGAGGTGCAGCCCGAGCATGTGCACCTCCTGCTTGCCGTCGTGCGCGCTCAGCTCCACGCCGGGCACGACCTCGATACCCGCCGCCGCTCCCGCGCGGCGCGCATCGCCAACGCCCGCGACCGTATCGTGGTCAGTGAGGGCGATCGCGACCAGGCCGGCCACTCTGGCGGCCTCCACCACCGCCGTCGGCGACAACGAGCCATCGGAGGCCGTCGAGTGCATATGCAGATCGACGTACCCCGCCCGTGCGCCAACGCTACTCATGTCGCGCGGTATCCAGCTTCCGGCGACGTATCACCCGGCTGCGAGGTGCCGAAGAGCCGCCGCAGATCCGCATCGCTCAGCTCGGCCAGCGCCTGCTGACGGCCACGGCTGCCCCGCGGCGAATAGCGCGTGACGCGCACCTCGCGCGCGTCGCCGTGGCCGGCGACGAACATCAGGCTGTACTCATCCTGATCGTACTGGGTGACCAGCCCCGCCGGCATCACATGCCACACGCGTCCATCCACGGTGATCGAGCGCGTCGGCATCTCAACCGTTCCCTGCTGCGTGATTCACGACACCGTCTCCGGAAGCGTTTCGAGCGATCGCTTGACCTTTGCGAGGAACTGATCGGCCACCGCGCCATCGATGATCCGGTGGTCGAACGAAATCGAGAAGTACGCGCACGTGCGGATCGCGATCACATCCTCCCCATCGGGGCCCGTCATCACCTTGGGCCGCTTCTCGATCGCGCCGATGCCGAGGATGGCCACCTGCGGCTGGTTGATGATGGGCGTACCCATCAGCGAGCCGAACACGCCGGGATTGGTGACCGTGAAGGTCCCGTCCTGCACCTCGCTCGGCGACAGCTTCTTCGCGCGCGCGCGGGTGGCGAGGTCGTACAGCGACTTCGTGATGCCGACGAGCGAGAGCGCGTCCGCCCCTTTGATCACCGGCACGATGAGGCCCCAATCGAGCGCGACCGCAATACCGATGTTGAACTGCTTGCGGTAGATGACGTTCGAGCCCGCAATGGACGCGTTCAGCACCGGGTGGGCCTTGAGCCCCTCCACCACGCTCCTGATGATGAACGGCAGATACGATGGTCTGGTCCCGGTGGCCGCCTCGAACTCGGCGCGGCGCGCGGCGCGAATACGGGCCACCCGCGTGAGATCCACTTCCATGAACGCGGTCACGTGCGCCGATGTGCGGCGCGACATGATCATGTGCTCGCTGATCTTCTGCCGCATGACGGACATCGGCTCGACCACATCGCCGGGCCACGCCTCGGGCAGTGGGCCGTTGTTCGAGACGCCCCCGGGCGCGTACATCGACGGTCCGACCGTCCCGCCCGCCGAGCGCGCTTCGATCGCCTGCATCAGATCGCGCTTGGTGACGCGATCCGCGACGCCGGAGCCGCGCAGGCCCGACACGTCGATGCCGTGCTCGGCCGCGATGCGTCTCACCAGCGGCGAGGACTTGGTGCGCAACCGGTGCTCCAGCGTGCCGGCCTCAGCGCGCAGCGGAGCGGCAGCGGGCGCCGACGAGCTCGCGCCCGCATTGCCATCGCCGCCCTTCGGGCCGGGTGACGCCGCTGCCACGGGCGCCGACGCAACCGCCGGAGCCGGCGCCAACGACGGCTTCGCATCAGCGGCCGCGGCTGCATCCGTTTCGAGGCGCGCCACGACGGTCTCGATGGCGACCGTCTTGCCTTCCGGGACGAGGATCTCGACGAGGACGCCGGTGGCCGGCGCCTGGATCTCGGCATCCACCTTGTCGGTGGAGATCTCGAACATGGGCTCGTCGCGCTTGACCGCGTCGCCCACCTTCTTGATCCACCGGGAGACGGTTCCCTCGGCGATGGATTCCCCCATCTGGGGCATCACTACGTCGATTCGCGCCACCGACTCAGCCTCGATTCCCGTTGTCGTTCGTGTCCGGTCCGCGCCGCATCCGGAGCAGCACCAGGGTCGGGAGCGAGAGCGCACCCAGCACCATCCCGGCACCCGCAAAAAGATACCAGTTACAGGCCGGCAATCCCTCATCGGGCACGCAGCGAGTGGCCATGCCGACGAACTTCGCGACCAGCACGGCGATCATCCCGCCGGCAAAGGCGCCCGCGAACAGCATCAGGCACCCTACCGCAAAGTAGTGCCGGGCAGCGGGTTTGGTATCGTCGGGAGCAGTCATCGGAGAGACGTCACCCCGGCGAACGCCGGGGGCCAGGGTCCCGCGTCAGACCCTGGGCCCCGGCGTTCGCCGGGGTGACGGAATTCAGTACGCAGCTTCGGGAATGTGCGCCGGATCGTCGATCCGGTGCACGCGGACGAAAAAGCGCTTGACGTTGCGGTCGAGCCGACTCTCGCCCATCTGGTCCGTGTATGCCTCGACGAACGTGTAGTGCCCGCCCTCCGGACGAGTGCTGAGGGTCACGACACCCAGGGGACCGGCGAACGTGCGGGAGCGCGCGCCGGTCGCGGTCGCCGGCATGCCCAGCGCCTGAAAGAACGCGTCGGCCTGATTGATCACGGCCGCGGGCGCGACGTGGGTCCGAAAGAAATGTCGCATGAGGCTAGGGTGTCGCTGCCTTGGAGGGCGCCGGTGCCGCCCCCGGTGTCACAGGCGTGACGGCGGGAGCCGTCGATGTGGAGTCCGATTTCGCGCGCGCGGAGCCAGGCGTCTGGGTCTCCGGGACGAAGACCGTCTGCACCCAGTCGATCCGCTCGTACACATCCGTGGTCGTATCACGTCGCAGACGAATGGCCAGCGCCCAGTCGCCGGCCAGAATGAAGTTCATTGTGGCGTAGTACGTCCCCAGCTCCTTCCCTTCGTGCAGATTGTCGTAGGCTTCCGGCGGTCGGACGAGACCGCCTGCCGCCTCGGCGCCCTGCTGGTGCGTCGCGAAGATGAGCCCATCCGCGCCCTGCACCGGCGCGCCGGTATCCTGATCGCGGATCACGACCTTGTACGCGATCGGTGTCCGGGCGATGGGCCGCACCGGATCCGACGTCACGCGGAAATCGAAATGCTCGGTCTTTTCCCGGATCGCAAATTCCGGCTTGTAGCCGCACGCCAGTGTCAGCGCGAACACTCCGACGAGCGGCGTGATTCTCACGCGTAGTATTCCAGCCCGAGGTGAGTGATCTGATCCTCGCCCATCAGGTGGCGCAGCGTGTTCTTGAGCTTGGTCTGCTGAATGAAGAGGTCGTGCTCCGGCTGCAGCCCTGGCGCCGCCATCGGGCTCTTGTAATAGAACGATAGCCATTCCTGGATCCCCTTCATCCCCGCGCGGTGCGCGAAGTCCGAGAAAAGTGCGAGGTCGAGCACGATCGGCGCCGCGAGGATCGAGTCGCGGCACAGGAAGTTCACCTTGATCTGCATCGGGTAGCCCATCCACCCGACGATGTCGATGTTGTCCCAGCCTTCCTTGTTGTCGCCGCGCGGCGGGTAGTAGTTGATCCGCACCACGTGCGAGAAGCCTTCGTACAGGTCGGGGTACAGCTCCGGCTGCAGAATCGTGTGCAGCACGCTGAGCTTGGACTCCTCCTTGGTCTTGAACGAGCCGGGATCGTCCAGCACCTCGCCGTCACGATTGCCGAGGATGTTGGTGGAGTACCAGCCCTTGAGGCCGAGCATGCGGGCTTTGATCGCCGGCGAGATCACCGTCTTCATCCACGTCTGGCCGGTCTTGAAATCCTTGCCCGAGATCGGAATGCCGCGCTGCTGCGCGAGCTCGAGGATGGCCGGGATGTCGACCGTGAGGTTGGGCGCGCCATTGCAGAACGGCACGTCCTCCATGAGCGCGGCCCAGGCGTAGAGCATGGACGGGGCAATGGAGTCGTCGTTCTTCTCCATCGCCGCCTCGAACGCCTTGAGCGACGCATGCTGCGGTCCCGCCTTGATGAACGTCTCGGTCGAGGCGCACCACACCACGACCATGCGGTCGAGCTTGTTCTTCTTCTTGAAGTCGCGGATGTCCTGGCGCAGCTGCTCGGCCAGGTCACGCTTCGTCTTCCCCTTCTTGACGTTCGTGCCGTTGATCCGGGTGACGTACTTGTTGTCGAACACCGCCGGCATCGGCTTGATGGTCTTCAGAAAGTCGGCAATGGGCTCGAGGTGCTTGTCCTCGAGGACGCCGGCCTTGCGCGCCGCGGTGAGCGCGTCATCCGGGATCGGATCCCACGCCGCGAACACGATATCCTCGAGCTTCGCGAGTGGGACGAAATCCTTGATCAGCGGCGAGCGATTGTCGGTGCGCTTGCCGAGACGAATATGGGACATCTGTGTGAGCGATCCGATCGGCTTGGTGAGGCCGCGGCGGATGCTCTCTACGCCGGCGATGAAAGTCGTAGCCACCGCGCCGAGGCCCGGCGTCAGAATTCCGAGGCGGCCAGCGGCCGGACGGATCGACGGGGCTGCAGACGGCGAAGAGGACGAAGCAGGGCGTTTGGAACCCGACGCCACGAGGAATCTCCTGTTAGGGCTGGATGCCGCCGGCGCGCGTCATTCGCGGCGCGGTGGCGGGGTGGAAAACTACGCGCTCGCGATACCCGCAGCAACGGCGAGCACAGCCAAGCCCAAGGCTTTCAACGGTATAACAGGTACGACTTGGCCCGCTGCTCGAATTTGATCACGGCCGGGAGGGACTGGTCGATCACCGTATCCGGGTCCTCATCGCGCAGCAGCGCCTCCCGCGCGCGCGGCTCGCCGAGTCGCAGATCGAAGGTGAGGTCCTGGAGCCGGAGCGAGTCCCGCGAGGTGCGCTCGACCGCCCAGAGGATCGCGGCGGAGAGGCGTCCCGCATGCAGCCGGTCGCGGTCCTTGAGCTCGATCCGCACTCCGGGAATCGTACGGTCCGCGAACTTCCCATCGCTCGGGGCGCGCGGCGTGAACCGGTCGGCGACGAAGCGCACGCCCGGGACCTCGCGCTCATTGAGCAGCCTGGCGGTGGCGTCGGCGTTGAGCCACGGCGCGCCGAACCATTGAAACGCGATGTCCGTTCCCCGGCCCACGGAGAGATTCGAGCCCTCGAACGGCACCAGCGCGGGGTAGATGGTCGCGCTCGCGAGCGACGGAAGATTGGGCGACGGTTTCACCCACGGCAGCCCGGTCTCGTCGAACCACATCGAGCGACGCCAGCCGCGCATGGGCACCACGTGCAGGTTGGCGTAGATCCCCAACTCGGTGTTGTAGAAGAGCGCCAGCTCGCCCATGGTCATCCCGTGCCGCAGGGGAAACGGGTAGAGGGCATAGGGGCGCGCGGGACGCGCGGCGGTCTGCTCGAACGGATTGGCGAGCGCCGAGTCGAGCATGGGACCGTCCCGATGCTCCCCGCCCAGGGGATTGGGGCGATCAAGTACGACCATGGCGACGTTGTTCCGCTTCGCGGCGCGCATGGTGAAGATCAGGTTCGCCACGTAGGTCCAGGTGCGGGTCCCGATGTCCTGGAGGTCGAAGACCATGACGTCGATCTGCCGCATCAGACTGTCGGGGGGCGGCAGTGTGGTAGCGCCGTAGAGGGAATAGATCGGGAGACCGGACTGCGCATCGATGCTGTTCTCGATGTTGGCCCGGTCCTCGGTGCCGCGGATCCCGTGCTCCGGCGAGAACAGGCTGACGAGCTGCACACCCGCGGACTTGGCACGCGGGTCGTCGTGCAGCAGATCGATGTCCGACCGACCACGCTCGTCGATGCCGGTCTGGTTGGTGAGGAGCCCCACCCGTTTGCCCTTCACCAGCTGGATGCTGTCGGCGAGCAGGACGGAGATCCCGGGGAGGACCGAGCGGCCCTGTGGGGGGGTACTCCCGGATGGGCCGGCCCCCGCGCAGGCCAGGAGCAGCGCGGCACCCAGCCCGAACACTCTTCGCCTGGTCATTCGTCTCTCTCTATGGGAACGAACTGCGTGGCCAATCACTTACGCTGTCACCCCGGCGAAGGCCGGGGCCCAGGGGTTGACTCAGATGTGTGACCCTGGGTGCCGGCTTCCGCCGGCATGACGAGGGGTATAATCGCTTGTACACCCAATACGTAGCCGCTAGCTTACTTGAAGTACAACGGCGTGTGTCTCCACCGCCATGGCTGAGATCAGGAGGAATGACATGAGCACGACCCAGGAACCGGTATTGGCTCTGACGGTAACGGCGGGCGCCGCGACCGAGGTGCGCCGATTTATTGAAACGGAAGGCGTGAACCCCGCCGTCGGTGGCCTCCGGGTCAGCGTGCAGCCGGGTGGCTGCAGCGGCTTCAAGTACGGCCTCCTGATCGAGGATGCCACGGCTGACGACGATCTCGTGCTCGACCAGGAAGGCTTTCGCGTCTTCGTCGATCCGTTCTCGGCACAGTACCTCAATGGTACGGTGATCGACTACGTCTCGTCCATGCAGGGGTCCGGCTTCACCTTCAAGAACCCCAACTCGACGGGCGGCTGCGGGTGTGGGAGCTCGTTCTCCGCATAACGGGACGGCGGTCGTCTCACCCGGCGCCGTGACGGCACCGGCATCAATGAAGGCCCGCGATTTCGCGCTCGTGATCGCGGGCCTTCGTGCATCCGTCACCAGCGCATGACACACGAACGGATTTTCGCGGGCATCGACAGCGGCGGCTCTCGCCTCCGCGCCATGCTCACGGACGCGAGCGGCAACACCCTCGGCGAGATCAGCGAAGACGCACACCTGCGCGGCGACACAGGCACCGTCGCCCACGCCGGCGCGATCGCCTCCATCCTGGAGAAAGCGCTCAGCTCGGCGAATCTCGCGGGCGCCCTTCCGGACACGCTGTGCATCGGCGCCGCCGGCGTCGGCCGGGAGCCGGAGCGCCGCGCACTCACGGCCGCGGTGGAAGAGATCGAGCTGGCGCGCGAAGTCATCGTGACGACGGATGCCGTGATCGCCCTCGAGGACGCATTCGGGAGCGGCGGCGGCATCGTGCTCATCGCGGGCACGGGCTCCATCGCGTTCGGTCGCGGTCCCGCCGGCGAGGAAGCTCGCTGTGGCGGTTGGGGACCGCACATCGGCGACGAAGGCAGCGGTGTGTGGATCGGCCGGCGCGCGCTCGGCGTCGTGGCCGCCGCGTCCGACGGGCGAGAACCGCCCACCTCCCTCACGGACGCAATCCTGAACGCGACGCACTGCACGGAGCCGCCGCAGCTCATCGCGTGGACGGCCGCGGCATCACCGGCGAGTCTCGCGGCGCTCGCGCCGATCGTGCTCGCGGTGGCAAGCGGCGGGGATCGCAGAGCGGAATCGCTGGTGTCACTCGCGGCTGAAGAGCTCGCACTCCACGTTCGTGCTGTTGCCCGGAGCCTGTTCGACGCTGGAGAGGACGGGATTCCTGTGGCACTCGGCGGCGGGCTCATGTCGCCCACATCGCCGCTGCGCAAACGACTGGAGCAGCGTGTGGCGAGCCTGGTCCCCCGCGCGCGGATCAAAGCCGACCCGCTCGTCCCCGTTCGCGGCGCGGCGCGGCTGGCGGCACGCACGGCGTACTAGGCTTCTGGCAGCAACGGACCTTCCGACGGACATCGGAAAGCGTCGCCGCGGACGCCGGCTGCGAACCAGACATGGCGCGCCGGCTGACTCGCGCGGGTGCGTAGTGCAACGCATGTTCATTGTGCTGCACGTCGAGTGATGAGCCTTGTCTGCCTCAGGGAGCGATCATGCGCATCTTCCTTCGTGTCACGGCTGCTGGTGTTGCGATCTCGACGCTCTGCGCGACCAGCGCGTTGGCCTTCCAGGATGGCGACCTCGACGCGGCACCTCAGCTTCGGCTGATCGAAGAGGCCCGGATCGGCTACACGGCAGACTCGAATGGCGCCACCATACGGATCGGGGACGTCGCACTGGATCAGGACGGACAGGTCTACGTAGTCGAGTCGAGAGACTACGGGCGCCTTCCCTTTGCCGCCCTCGCGGTTCACGTCTACAGCCCCGCGGGTCGGCCCGTGCGAACGATCGGGCAACTGGGGGAGGGGCCAGGCCAGTTCTGGATCCCGCCACATATGGGCGTCATCGGGGACACGGTCTGGACCATCACCGGTGGCGAGAACACGATCGCCCTCTTCAGTCGCGCTGGCCCGCTACTGTCCACTGCCAATGCACAGCCCGTCTCCTTCATGCGGCCGGGGCGACAGCTCAATCTCGTCGCGGTTGCAATGCGATCGGATGGAACGATTCTCAGCGACCTGACATCGCTGCCGCCACCAACGCCAGGTCGGAGGGATACCATCTTCTATCCGCGAGTGATCTGGAGGGCGCAGGGCAGGATCGTCGATACGGTTGGCTACGACCGCTTTGTTGCGCCAACGGCGGAGGGAACCCACCTATCAGCACCGGCTCTCGCTCGGGGATGGGACGACCCGATACATCCCCCAACCAATCGAGGACCGGCCTGTCTCGATCAGCTTCCCCGATGGGCGGTTCATGCTCGAGCGCCCGCAGCCGATGTCCCCTGCAGGAAACATCCACGTGTCGCGCGTCTCGGTGAACGGCGACACACTGTACAGTCGCGCGTACCGCTACCGCCCGGTTGCCTATTCCGAGGCGGTGCTCGACACGCTCGCGGCACGCGAGGCTCGACAAGCGAATAGCTCGCCTCGGACATCGCCGGATCCCGCACCGCCGGATGTCATTGCCGCGGTACGAGCGCGAATGACCTTCCCCGAGTTCCGGGTCCCGGTCGAGTCCTATAGGGTCGGACAGGACGGCCAGCTGTGGCTGAAACGGGAGGACGAATTTCAGGGCACCTCGACCTGGGTAATACTCGATCCCGAGGGGCGGACCCGCGGTCGACTGCAACTGCCCTCGAGCGTTTCGGTCAAATGGATCAACGGCGACACGCTGCTGGCCGTTCGAACGGACGCCAACAACGTTCCGTCGCTCGTTCGGTACCGCCTCGCCCCGATATCGCCTGCGTCGCTCCCGCACGGGGCGGGGTGAAGCGGCTACCGGTCTCGCGCGACCGGCGCGAAGCAGCGCTGGACGTCGAGCAGGAGAGGGGCGCTGGCCGAGTCAGGCTGCCATGACAGCGTATCAGTGACGATCTCGGGACTGATGCTGTCCGGCCGCCACCGCTCGATCAGGCGCGCGTCGGCATCGACGATCCAATACTCCGGCACCCGCTCGCTCTGATAGATCGCGCGCTTGCGTACACGGTCGGCGTGCGCGGTCGTCGGCGAAAGCACTTCGACGACCAGGATCGGGCGTCCCGCGTCGGCCCAGCTCGTGGGCTCTCTGCCATCGATGAGCGGAAGCACGAAGACGTCGGGCTCCACCCAACGCGTGGTTGAGTATTCGACCTCGCCCGGCGCCGTCAATGCGATCCCCACGGGACACGCCTCGAGGTACACAGAGAGGGCGGCGAGGAGCTTGCTGATCGCGCGCTGGTGCAGGAACGCTGGGGGCGGCGTCACGAAAAGCTCGCCATCGAGCACTTCGTAACGGTTCCCGTCGGACGGGAGCGCACGGGCCATCTCGGCCGTCCATTCCTTTCGTGCGGCGGCTGGCATACCCATAGGCTAAACCTCTCGGCGGCGTGATCGCAACTCGGCATGGCCGAGGATAGGACACAGCATGCCGAGCAGCGACATCAGTGCATTGCACGCGTCATCAAACCGCTGCGCGATCCCAGTACGTGTCAGTGCGCGATGCCGACGACATCCAGCGTCTTCAACGCTACGACTGGCCAGGCGCGCGCTGACCGAGGGTCTGGAGCCGCGGCGCAGCGTGCTCTCGCCGTGACGCGGCCCGGCGCTACCTACTGCACTCGCTTGAGCATCCGCCCCGCCGCGACCTGATCCGTCTTCTGCAACCCGTTCATGATCGCCGCTTCATCCACCGGGATGGTCGACGGGAACTGCTGGTTGAACTGCTCGAAGGTCATCGCCCTCGGCACTCGCTCCAGGCGCACGTGCGCGGGCTGCGCGTTCAGGGCCTTCTGGTCCGTGAGCTGCGCGAAGCTTCCAAGCGCGCGCTGGATCTGATCCCGGTAGGTCGGATACTGCTCGGCTTCCGCGTAGCCGAGGATCTGGTATGATGTGCCGCCGTAGTCGAGGAACATGCCCGTGCCGCGGAGCGTCACGCCCTGATCCGTCTGCGCGGCGAATTCACCGACGATGGCCGGGATGCCGTGAACGGTCGCGCGCTGCGGCTGACTCGCCTGCATCCCCTGCTGCCCGAAGAACTGCTGCGCCGCGGCGGACGCGCCGCCCTTTGCGGGGCTGAGCTCGATCATCGCGTCCCCGGCCTTGCTCGCCGCCATGACCGCATCGGGCGCGTTCTGCGTCTGCCACCCGTCGGGGAACTGGAACACGAACTTGAGGTCGGGATGCAGGAACAACGTCCCCTGGAAGAACCCGTTGCGTGGGTTCTCGCCGAACATCATGCCGTTGATCCGCTGCAGGTATTCAGTGTCGCCAACCTTCTTGTTCGTGAGGTTCTCGGTGGTCGCTGCGACCCGCTGCTGGGTGGCCTGGATGCGGTTGCCGGGATCGGGGTGGGTCGACTGCCACTCGGGCAGCTTCCCGCCCCCGCTCGCGTTCTCCTCCCGCTGCAGCGTCTCGAACACGTTGGCCATCTGTCGCACGTCGTAGCCGTCGGCCAGGGCGTACTTGAAGCCGAGCTGATCCGCCTGGGACTCATCGTCGCGACTGAACTTGAGGAACATGAGTCCCATTCCCGCGCTCGCCGCCTGGCCATACTTCGCGATGGTCGGGGAGAGGATCATGCCGACGCCGAGCCCGATCTGCGCGACCTGCTGACGGCTGATCTGCTGGACCGAGTGTCGCGCCGCGACGTGCCCGGCCTCGTGCCCCAGGACCGTGGCGAGCTCGGCTTCATTGTTCATGTACGTCATGAGGCCGCGCGTCACGAAGATGAAGCCACCCGGCAGCGCAAAGGCGTTGAGGGCAGGATCATCGACGACGTGAAACTCCCATGGCAGATCGGGGCGCTCGGTCTTCGCGGCGAGTGTCTTCCCGATGTTCGAGACGTAGGTCTGCGCGGCGGCATCATTGTAGAGGCCGACGCTCTGCGCGACGTCCGCCGCGCCCTGGCGGCCCATGTCGATCTCCTGCGAGGTGGAGACGAGCGAGAGCTCCTTCCTCCCGCTCACAGGGTTCGTTGCGCATGCGACGACGGTCATCATGGCGACCGCGCCACAGAAAGATCGGCGAATCATCGGTGTAGTCTCCGCTATCGGCTCGAGGTGCTACGGGCTATGCCCTGACGGGTGCTACCCCGGGCCACCCGCTTTGGATCGTCCCGAGGGGTATCATCGGTCGCTCACGTGATACTTCGCGAGGATCTCCCTGAGGCGGTCGAGGGGAATCGCCTGCGTAGTGCGTCCGCGGGATGTGACCGTCGTCGCCATCGTGAGCGAGTTGTAGATCGCCTCTTCCGTGGCCTCGATCACCGCCTCGGACAGTGTCGAGATGTCGTCGTTCCGCAGCTCCTCGGTCCGTTGGCGCGGACCGTCGGGCGTGCGACGCACCGACTCGGCGGTCGAGAACGCGATCACGTAGTCGCCGGAGCCGTTGGACGAGTTGCCGCCCGTGCGCCCCATGCCAAGGAGGGCGCGGTCGGCCAGTCGCTTCATGTTCCGATCCGAGAGCGGCGCGTCGGTCGCCACTACCATGATGATGGATCCATCGCCGTTCTGGTTGAGCGGATTGCCGGCCGGCGTACGCAGCTCGCGCCCGACCGGGGCGCCCATCATCTGGAGCTGCCCACCGAAGTTCGCCTGGACGAGGACCCCCACCGTGTAGCCGCCGTTGTTGGCGGGGAGCACGCGTGAGGACGTGCCGATCCCGGCCTTCCAGCCGAACGCCGATGTGCCCGCCCCCGCACCCACGGCCCCTTCCGCGACCGGCCCGGTGCTGGCCGACGTGAGCGCGCTCCGAACCGCATCCCGCGTCACCGGTCGTGAGCGAATCGCGTTCAGCCCGCCGTCGTTGGTTTCGGCGACGACCGGGTTGATCGACTGCACGCGCTCCATCCCGGGCTGCTCCAGCAGCCACTCTACCATATAGTCGGCGGCGCGCCACACGCAGAGCGTGCAGGTGAGCAGAATCGGCGTCTCCAGCTCGCCGAGCTCGTTCACCTGTGTCGAGCCGATCAGCTTGCCGAAGGCATTCCCGATGACCACGGCCCCGGGGACCTTGTCGCGGAAGAGATTGCCGCCGTGTGGGAAGACCACGGTGACCCCGGTCCGCACGGAGTCGCCCTGGAGGATGGTGCTCTGCCCGACCTTCACCCCGGTGACATCCGTGATCGCGTTGAGCTTGCCGGTCGGATAGATCCCCGGCGCGAGCCCCAGCTCACGGGCCCGGACCCGGGGCGCCTGGGCGGGCTGACTCTGCGCGGCCGCGCCTCCGTAGGGATAGGCAATGAGCAACGCTACGGCGAGCAGGACGCGACCGCTCCGACGGTGCGCCTCCTGGCGCTTGCCTCCTGGCACTTGTCCCCTGGAAGTCATTCGTCCCTCCGCGTTGGTACGCTAATGTACGTCGTGAAGAAAACGCCCACCATGAGAGAACGGCTCACACCGACGATCTCGCGTCGCTCGTACTTCGCGCTCAGCCGGACGCCGCGCTACAGCATCCTCTTCGCCCTGCCGCTGCTGGTCGCGTACGAGGGGCTCGCGTTCATCCTCGAGGGCTCCGACGGCGGCATCCGGAACGGCGCCGATGTGCTCCTGCGCTCGGCTGTCTCGCTCGTCGCTGGTGCGTACGGCTCCTTGGTCCTCATCGGCGCGGTGATCATCGTCGGCGGCTGGATGGTGATCCGCGACCTGCGCGCCCACCGCGATCTGCGCGGGGCAGTGTTCGCCGCCATGTTGGCCGAGTCGGTCGTGCTGGCGCTGGTGTTCGGCGTGGTGGTCGGCACCATCACCGCCCGCGCGCTCGGCGCGTTCCACGCCCTCATGCTGGGTCCCGTGGATCAGGCAAGCTTCGGGATGCGGCTCATGCTGTCGCTCGGCGCGGGCCTCTACGAGGAGCTCTTCTTCCGCGTCATGCTCGTCTCCGGCCTGCGCGCGGGAGCCCACATTCTCTTCGGATGGGGCCCGCGCGCCAGCGGCGTCGCCGCGACGATTGTCGGGGCTCTCATCTTTTCAGGCTTCCATTACATCGGCCCGTACGGCGACGTGCTGACCCTGCAGTCGTTCGCCTTCCGCGCGATCGCGGGCGTGGTATTCAGCGCCCTCTTCCTGATCCGCGGGTTCGGGATCACGGCGTGGACCCACGCGCTGTACGATCTGTTCTTGCTGGCCTAGACCAGGGGCCAGAGACCAGAGAGGGGACGAGAGACCAGAGAGGCTATGCGGCCTCGGCCCCGGACGGCACGGCGCGGCGCTTCCGCGGCTTGGGCGGACGACCGATTCGTTTGCCGACGCGCTTCGCGAGCCGCCATGGCATCAACTCGACGGAGTCGTATCCGGCCGCGCCGAGGAGCCCATCCATGACCTCAATGATGTCCCGGGCGGCGTTCACCTCAGAACGGAGGGCTTTGACGATTCCGGGGTGCTCGCTGCGATGGTTCTGGTGACTCGTCACCAGTTTTTCCAGCTGGTCCGTTCGCGCACTGCACTCCTGCATGAAGTTGGGCGCGAACCCGATCTCGACGAACAGCTTCACGGCCCCACGGACCGCCTTCAGCGTCGAGCGGGCCGCCTTCACGACGTCGGCCGGCGTGGCGCGCGCAGGCGGCACCACGACCGCGTGCTCTTTCCCCGGCACGAACCGGAAGATCCGCTTCGCGGCCCGCCCGATGGGAATCAGGTGCTTTCGTCGGATTTCCGCCGCGAGCCGGCGCATCGCGGGACCCTTGTCGTCCTTGGGCCGACGCTTCGTCATCTGCTCAGACACGTACAGCGCCTGGATACGCTCCACATGAGTCCCGAGCTTTCCGCTCAGCGGCCGGATTTCGGGGTACCGGTCCGGGTGGCTCGTGATGACACCCCAGACATGCTCCACGGAGTAGAGCTGCCGAAGCTCCCGCTCTCTCACAGGCACACTCCTGTTGAATGTCCTACAATGCTGCACCGTGCAGCTCCAGGATGCAGCCTGGCGGTAACTGCATGCGGCACGCGGTCACAGCATGTGACTCGTGTCTTATGCATGCACCCTCGTGGCATTGGCGTGCGACGCACGGCACCAGAGGTGCGGAAACGTGGCACAGCCCTGCGGCGGGCGGCAAGAGGGGTGCGGCTGCCCGGCATGCGGGTGTGCCCGGGTGGCACATGCGGGCTGTCACGTGGCAGCGGGATTCTTCGGCCTGGCAACAGGGGTTATGGCGGACGGCAGCCCAGGGTCATGCTTTGGTAGCGGAGTGCCTGTCCCTGGCAGGTGCATGACCGGGCCTGGCATACGATGAAAAGTGGTCGGCTGCGACGGAAAACCCCGCCGCACACGCTGGATACTGGCCCCCGGGGCTGAGAAAGGCCATCGAAGTGCTGCCCCATCGTGCCTCAGCGGCCGCTAACTCCGGCGTCCAGGCGCCAAACTCCGCGGTGAAACGGGCATTCCGCGCCGACCACGGTAAAAGGGCAAGCGACGGCCAGGGCAAGTCCGTCGGCCTAGCGGGAAACGGATTCGGTGCAGGAGCCAAGTCGTGCGTTCGGCTTGCCAACTGGGCGCACCGCGCCATCCGCTCGTCTGACTCTCCCGCCACCTCGGCTGTCGACTGCCGCGACCCCGTCGACGCCGACAACCAGCCCATTCGCTCGCGCTGACCCGCCGTCTGCCGGGAAGTCCGCGGCATGTGCGCGCACTGCGGGGCGGTCCGCCCTCGCAACTGGTCCGATCGCACGGCCTGTGGCTGGCCCGGATCTCCGGTCGCCTGGTCCGTCACAGACATCTGGCTGGGCCAGCGACCGCCCCGACCCAGCGCGCCCGGGAACCAGGCCCCTCTCGACCACCGTCCGCACAATCGGCGACGCCCCGAATCCGTCCGAAGGGCCGTGGTTTCAGGCACTTGAGGTTTGCCTGAGAGCCGGTTGATGCAGCGCTCCTAAGATTGCCGTCGATGGCGCCGCAATACCGCGCGCCGACGAGGTATTGCCGCCACACCCGATGGGAGACGCGTGGTAGCACAGGAGCACCAGACCCAGAGGGGAGCCGCGGAGCATCAGGACGGCCCACGATCGCCGTGGGTCCAGGGCCTGCGCCATCCCATCCGGGCCTGGCAGAACGCCTGGGTCCGCCTGGCGGCCCTCGGACCGACCCGCGCCCCGGCCGAGCCGGACCTCAAGGCGCACTACCTCGCCGCGGTCCGCTGGATCGAGAAGCACAGCGCCGCCTCGGGTGGTATCCTGGTGGCACACGACTCCATCCAGTCCTACCCCGAGGTGACGGGCTACCTGATCCCCACCCTGCTCGAGTGGGGCGAGCGCGAGCGCGCCGTCGGCTTCGCCCGGTGGCTGCTTTCCGTCCAGAACACCGACGGCTCCTGGTCGGACGCCGCCGGCATGTCGCCCTACACGTTCGACACGGGCCAGATCCTCAAGGGCCTCCTCGCCATCGCGCCGAGTGTGCCCGAGGCGGACGCTGCGATCCGGCGCGGATGCGAGTGGCTGCTGACCCAGATTCAGCCGACGGGTCGCATCACCACTCCCGACAAAGCGCATTGGGCCCTGCCCGACGGCGGCACGATCAGCGAGAACATCCATCTGTACGCGCTCGCCCCCCTGCGTGAGGCAGGGCGACGGTTCGGCGAGCCGCGGTACATCGAGGCGGTGAGCCGGGCCCTCGCCCACTATCTCGCGCAGCCGGATCTGACCGACTTCAACACGCTCTCGCATTTCCACGCATATGTGCTGGAGGCGCTCATCGACCTCGGCCACGCCGGGGTCGCGAGCAGAGGCATGGCCGCGGTCGAGCGCCTGCAACGCCGGGACGGCTCGGTGCCCGCGCATCCAAACGCCCGATGGGTCTGTGCCACGGGCCTGGCCCAGTACGCCGTCATCTGGTACAGACTCGGCAAGCGCGAGCAGGCCGCGCGGGCCTTTCATCACCTCTGCGGCCTGCAGAATCCCTCCGGCGGCTTCTTCGGCGGCTACGGACCGGGCGTCAACTATTTCCCGCGCAGCGAGATCAGCTGGGGCGTCAAGTATTTCCTCGACGCCTATTTCTGGCACATCCGCACCGCATTCGACGCGGAAGTCGCGTCGTTCCCGGACCGGATCGAGCCGGGCGATGGTCGCGTGGAAGCCGTGGCCCGCGGACTCGGCGATCTCACGGACCGGCGAGTGCTCGACGTCGGCTGCGGCAAGGGCCGATTCTCGCGCGCCCTGCTCGCGCACTGTCCGAGCGCGGATTACTGGGGCACGGATCTGTCGACCGGGATGCTGCGCTGCGTGCCGGCCTTCATCCAGACGCGCCAGGGGAGCATGCTGAACCTGCCGTTCCCAGATGCGTCGTTCGACGCGGTCTTCTGCGTGGAAGCGCTCGAGCACGTCCTCAATCCCCCGGCCGCGATTCGCGAGCTGTGCCGCGTACTCAAGCCCGGCGGCCGCCTCTCCATCGTCGACAAGAATCGCGAGCAGCTGGGGACCATGCGCATCGAGGCGTGGGAACAGTGGTTCGACGACGACGAGATGCGCGGCTGGCTGACGCAGCACTGCAAGGACGTGCAGTCGGAATTCGTCCCCTGGGGCACCACGAACCGCCTGTTCATCGCCTGGTCGGGCACGCGCGCGGGCGGGGCGGCATGACGAAGCCGATCGTACTCAGCGTGTATGGCACGCGGCCGGAAGCCATCAAGATGGCGCCGGTGATCGCGCGACTGCGCGAGCGCGCCGGCGAGATCGAGTCCGTCGTGTGCGCCGCGGGCCAGCATCGCGAGCTGTTGCAGCAGGTCCGCCAGGTGTTCGATCTGCAACCGGACTTCGATCTCGATCTGATGCGGCCCGGCCAGTCCCTCGCGGGCCTCACCGCCGCGTTGACGACCGAGCTCGACGCCGTCGCGGAGCAGGTACAACCCGACTGGATTCTCGCGCAGGGCGACACCACGACCACGATGGTCTGCGCGCTCGTTGCATACTATCGCGGCATCAAGTTCGGTCACGTCGAGGCGGGACTTCGCACGGGGGATCGCCAATCGCCGTTCCCGGAAGAAGTGAATCGCCGCATCGCGGATCTCGTGGCGGAGCTGTACTTCGCCCCGACCGCGCGGGCTCGCAACGCGCTGCTCGCCGAGGGCACGCCGGCGCATCGGATCCGCGTCACGGGCAACACCGTCGTCGACGCGCTCCACGCGGTCGGCGGCCGGCCGCACGATCTGAGCCTCGGCCCCCTGCGGAACGTGTCGAGCGACGCGCGCGTGGTGCTCGTCACGGTGCATCGGCGGGAGAGCTTCGGCGAGCCGCTGCGCGAGCTCTGTCAGGCGATCCGCGACCTGGCGCGGACTTTTGCGTCCGCCGGCGTGCACGTCGTCTTCCCCGTCCATCCGAACCCCAACGTCCGCGAGCCCGTGCAGCGGCAGCTGAGCGGCCTGCCCAACGTCAGTCTCATCGAGCCGTTGGGCTACGTGGATTTCGTCCACCTGATGAAGCGGTCGACGTTGATCCTGACCGACTCCGGCGGCGTCCAGGAGGAAGCGCCGAGCTTTGGCGTCCCCGTGCTCGTCATGCGGGACACCACGGAGCGTCCGGAAGGGGTCGACGCCGGATTCGCGCGTCTCGTCGGCACGGACCGCGCGCGCATCGTCTCGGAGGCCAACACGTTCCTGCGTGGCACCGCATCCATTCTCGCCTCTCACCGCGGCGCAAATCCCTACGGCGATGGACACGCCGCGGAGCGGATCGTCGAGGCACTACTCCAACACTCCCGCACTCATGCCCAGTCTGCCGTTGGTAAGCATCGTCCTGCCGACCTTCAATGGGGCTCGGTGGCTTGATGGCGCAATCGATAGCTGTGCGCGCCAGACCTACCAGAACTGGGAGCTGATCGTCGTCGACGATGCATCCACGGACACGACCCCGCAGATCATCGAGGAATGGCAGCGCCGCGACTCGCGCATCCGCGGCGTGCGCAACGCGGCCAACCGTCGAGTGCCGGGCTCGCTCAATCGCGGATTCGCGGAGGCCCGCGGCAGCTACCTGACCTGGACCTCGGACGACAATCTCTTCCGTCCCCAGGCCATCGGCGCCATGGCGGAATTCCTGGACGGCAACGCCGAGGTCGGCCTGGTGTACACCGACCTCACGTTCATCGACGACAGCGGCCGGCCCACGAGCAGCATGCGCGTGCCGGACCCGGGCGCGCTCGCGTTCACCAATTCCGTCATGGCGTGCTTCATGTACCGGCGGGGCGTGTACGAGCAGGTCGGCGACTACGACGCGGGCTTCGAGCTGGTGGAGGACTGGGACTACTGGCTGCGCGCACTCGAGCACTTCCGCCTGGCGCCGCTGCATCGAGACCTGTACCAGTACCGCTTTCACGAAGGATCACTGACGTCGACCAAGCGTCAGCGCGTCGATGAGCAGATCGAGCGGTTGCTCGCGTACTACCTCGCGAGCCACAGGACATTCTCCCGCCACGAGCGGAGCCTTGGCTACCAGCGCCTGGCTGCCCGTCCGTCCATTCGCAGCCGGCCCACGCTTCGCTGGGCGTTCCTGTGGAAGGCGATGATCAACGACCCGTTCCGGTTCCTGCCGGGCCGGCGGCGCCGCGTGAGAGTGACGGGGCAACTCGCGGCCCAAGTCGAAGGGTAGGATAGGCGACGGGTTACAGGGAACGGGGAACAGGCGGGGCAGCGGGCAGAGGGCAGCGGGCAGCGGGCAGCGGGCCACGGGGAATCGCCACGCGAGCGCGCCTGTGGCCCGTTGTCTGTGGCCCGCCTGTTCCCCGTCGCCTGTTTCCTGTTCCCTCCCCGTACCAATAGGCGCCACAGGGGTACGAATCTGGGAGTGATGCGCAGATCCTTCTCCGAGGCCATCCCCATGATGCGCTGGACCTTGTTCTTCCTCATGCTCGCCGTCGTCGCCACGATCCTGGGGTTTTCCGGTCTGGCATCCGCGGCCGCGGGGCTGTTCGTGGCGTTTCTACTCGGCTACTTGGCCCCGGGGGCGCTGTTTGGGCAGACCCATGGCCCAAGACCCAGGACCCAAGGGAGCGATTCCTGAGCGGCGGGCTACGCGGCTGGCGCGGAGGCTTCGCCCCACGGGTCGGCCCGTCTCGCACCCGGAGCCGGGACGCCGCGGCCACAGCGGTAGCGCTCACGCCGTTCGGCCTCATCGATCAGACGGTCCAGCATCCATGAGCCGGTCCGAGCGATTTCGTCCCACAGGTCCGGTGCAGCCAGGGTGGTCCAACCGGCGGGAAGCAGGACACGAAAATCGACGCCATGGTCCCAGCCCGCGCGGATCTGCACGATCACAGCATCGGGCGGGATGCGGTGCGCTCCGGGCTTCTGCCGCGGATCTCCGTCGGGCCCGAACAGCTCCACGAGCGACCACGGCCGGCCGTACGGATCCACGAAATCCCGCATCGCTGTCATTACCATAGAGACTGCACGATCGGCCGGCCGCGTCACATCACGCCCGGCGCCCCCTGTGCCCTGTTCCGCGTGCCCTGTTCCCTGGTCCTCGCCCGTGGTACTGTCCCTCGACACCGAGGCCCACGGAGCGCTCCGAATGCCATCCCCCCGCGCCGTCGTCATTCTGCTCCTCTCGCTCACGGCGGCTGGCTGCCCCAAATCCGGGGCCGCGCCGATGAACGACACGATCACGGAGTCCGAGCTGCGCGCCGATGTGTTCGCCCTGGCAGACGACTCGACCAAGGGGAGGTATATCGGGACACCGGAGCTGGCGCGGGCCGGCGACTGGGTGCGCGACCGGTTCCAGTCGCTGGGCCTCGAGCCCGCGGGCGACGGCAGCAGCTTCGATCAGCGCTTCGACATGATGTGGTTCAGCCTCGGCAAGGGCGAGAACTCGCTCACCGTCGACGGCGCCGGTGGTCCCCGGCCGTTCGGGCAGGGATGGTACCCGCTCAACTTCAGTCCCACGGCGACGGCGTCGGGTGAAGTCGTGTTCGCCGGCTTCGGCATCGACGAGCCGCACCTCGCCTACGACGACTTCAAGGGCGTGGATCTGCACGGCAAGATCGTGCTGGTGATGGACCGGGAGCCCGGCGTCGACGATCTCGGCAGCCCGTTCGACGGCATCGTCACCGCCGAGGCGTCGCGATCGTTCCGCAAGGCGATGGCGGCGCAGAAGCGCGGCGCGGTGGGCCTCCTGCTGGTGCGCGACATTCACACGCGCGGCGACATCACCAACTGGCCGCAGTCCGCGGCCGGTGCGTGGCCGTCTGCCCCGCGCCGCATCGAGACGTTCCTGCTCGGCGACTGGGCCCGGTCGATCACGATCCCCAGCGTCATGATCTCGGCCCAGCTCGCGGACAGCCTGATCGCGAAAGCAGGCACGACGCTCAAGGATCTCGCGCTTGCCTCCGAGGCCGCGCAGCGGGGACTCGGCGCCAAGCTGCTGCCGGGGACCCGCGTGAGCCTCACGACTTCGGTGGATCGGCACGTGACGCCGGGCCGGAACATCATGGCAATGGTGCGCGGCTCGGACTCGAAGCTGCGCGATGAGGCCGTGATCGTGATCGGACACATCGATCACAACGGCATGGGCGGCGACTCGATCTTCAACGGCGCGGACGACAACGCGTCGGGCGCGGTCGGCGTGATGGCGGTGGCGGGCGCGTACGCGCGCGCGCTCAAGGACGGCAAGCGGCCGCGTCGCACGGTGATCTTCGCCGTGGATGACGCCGAGGAGCGTGGACCGCTGCTGGGATCGTGGTCCATGACGTTGCACCCGAAGATCCCGCTCGCGAATACCGTGGCGGTGATCAACATGGACATGATCGGGCGGAACCAGGAGGTGCCGGAGCGCGGCGGCTCACGGTTCGCGGGTCTCGAGCCGCAGAGCGCCGAGTCCAATGCGAACGCCGTCAATATCCTCGGCTACACGCGCGCGCCGGAGCTCGCGGCCGCGGTGCAGACGCTGAACACGGCCACGGGCTCCGACTCGCTCGTGCTCCGACTCCGCTACGACAACAACTCGTCCAATCTGCTGCGGCGAAGCGACCAGTGGCCGTACATCGAGAACGATGTTCCGGCCATCTGGTTCCACACGGGGCTGCATCCCGACTATCACACGCCCGAGGACGACGCGAGCAAGCTCAACTATCCCAAGATGACCAGAATCGTGCGACTGGTGCACTCGGTGAGCTGGGCCGTGGCGAATGCGGATCAGCGGCCGCACACGGCGCCGATGGGGGTGCATCCGCCGTCGTAGTAGACCGGAGGTAGAGAGTCCTTTCACACAATGACCATGCGAACCATCGCGCTTGGTGTAGCGGCCCTGCTCGCCATGGCCTCGATCGCCGCGGCGCAGTCGGCCCGGGTGCGGGACAGCGCCGGGGTGCGGATCGTCGAGAGCGGACCGCGGGCGACGGCGCCGATCACGTTCGTCGCGGACACCGCGCGTGTCTCCGACATCGGTGGACTCAAGCCCGACCCGACGACGGAGCTGAACACCTCGACCTTCACGTTCCGCGTCGCTCGCCTCTCGGATGGCACCAGGGTGCTCGGCGATTGGTCCCGACTGCGGTTCTCCGATGCGTTCGACATGCAGATCCGGCACGCCGGCCGGGAAGGCAGGGGCCCGGGTGAGTTCGGCTCCGTGAACGGTCTGTGCGTGACGCGGGGCGATACGATCGTGGCCACCGACGCCGTGACTGGGCGGGTTTCCATCTGGACGGCTGCAGGCAGCTTCGTGCGGGATTTCGCGGGCGGCCATCGGACGCTCCGGGGCTGCTTTGCCGACGGCACCTTTCTCGTGAGTACCGACAGCGCCACCGGAGTGGTCCTCGAGCGGCGCGGACTCCTCGAAAGCGACGTCCGCCGCCTCGGCTTCTTCGGGGGCAGCGCGCCGAGGTCCCGATTCGCGAGCGCCCGCAGCATCAGCGTGCAGACATCCGTCGCCACGGCGGGATCGCGCTTCTACGTGGCCGATCCCGCCGAGAGTGAGGTGCGCGTCTACGAGCTGCCGGGCACGCTCGTTCGGATCATCCGCACGAACGACCCACCGGCGATGATCACAGCCCGCGAGGCGGACGTCCTGCTCGATGACGCGGCGAGTGCGGGCGCGGCGGGGACGACGGGCGGCGCTCCGCAACCGGCACCGGCACGTCCCTCCAGGGAGGCGAGGCCCACCGGCATCTGGCCGGCGTTCGCCGAGATCAAGGTCGATGACGCCGGCCGTCTCTGGATGCGCGATATCGCCAAGTCGCGCGCCGCACCGGTGGTCTGGAGCGGGTTCGACACCGACGGGCGTCTGCTGGGCAAGTTCAGCCTCCCGGCGCAGACCAGGATCGGCGATCCGTTCGCGCTCGCGTTCACCCGAGATGGCGTGCTGGTCCGGCGTGAAGACTCCGACGGCGCCGTTCACCTGGTCGAGCTTCGATGGAAGCGACCTTAGACTGGGGCCATGAACACCCGAACTTCGCCGCGGTCGCGGGGTCTGTAGCAGTACGGGGATGCGTCACCCCCGGTTGACCCCTATCCAATGAGAATCCAATGAAACGCAGCATAAAGGACCGCGCCGAAGGCGCCCTGCACGAGGTGAAGGGGCGAATCAAGCAGGAAGCCGGCCAGCGCCGTAACGATGAGGCGATGGTCGACGAGGGAACGGATGAGCGGATCGCCGGCAAGGTGCAGAAGGCGGCGGGCAAGGTCGAAAAGAAGCTCGGCGCATAGGCTGGCCGGGCTACGACATATACGAGAGGCTCCTCCCCGCGAGGAGCCTCTCTTGTATCTTGAGCCATGACCGATACGTCGCCTGAGGCGGCCGCTCGCCAGCTCGCGATCCTGCGGGCACTGTCCGGGGAGGAGCGTCTCCGCCTCGCTCGCCAGATGAGCGAAATGGCGCGAGGACTCGCGGCCGCCAGAATTCAGGCGGAGCATCCGACATGGGATGGGAGGCAGGTGCTCCAGGAGCTGGTTCGCATCGCGTTCCTCACCGAGGAGCGGACGCCCTGACTGGAGCGCGGCCGTCGGATCCGCTGGTCCGCATCGTCGCGGCGCTCGACGGGGCGGGGATCCCTTACATGCTCACCGGATCGTACGCGAGCTCCTACTACGGTACGCCGCGCGCAACACAGGACCTTGATTTCGTCATCGCTCCGACGAGTGAGGGCCTCCGCCATCTGACTACGGAGATGCCGGAGAGCGACTACGCGGCCGATCCCGATCAGGCCGAGGAGGCCCTCCGCAGCATGGGCCAGTTCAACATCATTGACCTGGAGTCCGGCTGGAAGATCGATTTCATCGTTCGCAAACAGCGGGACTTTAGTCTCACGGAATTCGAACGACGGCGACGCGTGCGTATCGGCAGTATCTCGGTGGATCTCGCCTCAGCCGAGGACATCGTCGTGGCAAAGCTGGAATGGGCGAAGCTCGGTGAGTCGGAGCGCCAGCTTCGAGACGTGGCCGGCATTCTTCGCGTCCAGGGGCCGAGCCTGGATCGCCGCTACGTCGAGCATTGGATCACGAGCCTTGGACTCTCGAAACAATGGGCGCTCGCTCGACGCATGGCGGGTGAGGAGTCGTGAAAGAGGTCGACACGATTCCGCACACCAGGATTCTGGCGATCTCCGGGAGCTTGCGGGCGCACTCCTCCAATACCGAGGCGCTGCGCGCCGCGGCGGCGCTGGCGCCCCCGTCGGTTGCGGTCACGCTCTTTGAAGGGCTCGCGGATCTGCCGCACTTCAACCCGGACCTCGACGGGGAGGGCGCCACGCCTCCCGCGCCGGTTCGGGATTTGCGCGCTCAGGTGGGCGCCGCGGACGGAGTGCTCATCTGCTCCCCCGAGTACGCGCACGGCGTTCCCGGCGCGCTCAAGAACGCGCTCGACTGGCTGGTCAGCGCCCCGGAGATTCTCTACAAGCCGGTTGGATTGCTGAACACCTCCTCACGGTCGACGCACGCGCAGGCCTCACTCGCCGAAACGCTGCGCACCATGTCGGCCGTGCTCGTGCCGGATGCGTCGCCGGTGCTTCCGCTCGATGGCCGGCGTCTGGACGCCGCTGCGATTGCCGCATTGCCCGAGCTCGCCAAGCCGCTGCGTGCGGCGCTACGCGCACTGGTCATCGCGGCCGACGAGTACCGTCAGCGGCGGATCGAGCTGAGGGTCTAGCGCTCCCTCACCGTCAGGTGGATGCCGCACTCGGCGACCCACCATCGCCCAGCGTAAAGAAGAATGTTGCTCCACGGCCCACATCGCCCTGCGCCCAGATCCGGCCGCCGTGCCGCCTGATGATCCGCTGCACGGTCGCGAGTCCGATGCCGGTGCCCTCGAAGTCGCCCGGGGCGTGCAGACGCTGGAATACCCCGAACAGCTTCTGGGCGTAGGCCATGTCGAACCCGGCGCCGTTGTCGCGCACGTGGTACACGCGCTGCGGGCCGCTCGCGTCGACGCCGAACGTCACGCTCGCATCGGCCCGCTTGCCGGTAAACTTCCAGGCGTTGCCCAGGAGATTGTCCAGCACGACGCCGAGCAGCCGTGGATCTCCGTCGTCGCGTAGACCGCTCTGGATCTGCACGTCCACCGTGCGGCCGGCCGAATCGGCCGCGAGACGCGCGACGGTCGCCCGCGCCAGCGCGCTCAGGTCCACCGGCTCGCGCGTCAGCTCGCTCCGGGTGGTCCGCGAGAAATGCAGCAGGCTCTCGATCAACAGCGACATCCGTTGGGCGGCATCGCTGACGCGCCGGAGCAGCCCCTGCCCCTCAGCGTCGAGCGCTGACGCGTAGTCCTCGAGCAGGACCTGACTGAAGCCATCGATGGTGCGCAGCGGTGCGCGCAGATCGTGCGCGACCGAATAGCTGAACGACTCCAGCTCCTGGTTCGCCAGATCCGCCGACTCTTTCGCGCGCGCGAGGGCGCGGCGCTGCCGAGCCAGCTCCACGTGCGTCTGGACGCGCGCGAGCAGCTCACGCGCGGCGAACGGCTTCACCAGGTAGTCATCCGCGCCGGCCTCGAGGCCCTCGACCGTCGATTCCTCGCCGGCCCGCGCGGAGAGCAGGATGACCGGGATGTCTTCCAGGCGAGGATCACCGCGAACGGCCTGCAGCAGGCCGAAGCCGTCGAGACGCGGCATCATCACATCGCTCAGGATCAGCGCGGGCGGATGCGCGCGGGCAGCCTCCAGACCGGCCGCGCCATCCACCGCCGTTTCCACCACGTACCGCTCGCTCAGCAGCGAGACCATGTACTCCCGCAGATCCGCGTTGTCATCCACCACCAGGAGGCGCGGCGCATCGGCCGGTGGCGTCACCGGCGGCGCGTCAGGAGCGGCCGCGGCATTCGCAGCCGGCTTCGGCTCGGCGCCCGACCAGCGCAACGCCTCCTCGAGCAGGGGCGTGACGCCCTTCGGACTCCACCCGGTGGCCTGCGCGGTCACGCGGTCCGAGGGGAGGTGGGCGAAGCCCGGAGGCAGCGAAATGGTGAAGACCGTGCCACGACCCACCTGACTTGTCACGCGGATCGTCCCGCCGTGGAGGCGCACCAGCTCGTGCGTCAATGCCAGCCCGATCCCCGATCCCTCGTGCGTCCGCGACTTCGCGCCCTTCACACGATGGAAGCGCTCGAAGAGATGCGGCAGCTCCTTCGCCGGCACACCGGTGCCGGTATCACGCACCTCGACCTCCGCGTGATCGCCGCGCCAGCGGACTACGGCGGCAGATATCATAGGGCGCTCCGGGAAGCAGGTAACCATCCGGGGTGCGTGCTCCACCATGATACGGGACGACTCGATGTCGGGATTCAGCACACCCTGTCCCATACCTTCCTCCCTCGGTCGCCACTGCGCGACTGCTATGTCGGCGGCCCTTCTCCTGCTGCCGTCGTCCGATGCGCAGTCGCAGCCCGCGGCCTTGGACGCGGCGCCGACATTGTCGCTCGTCGAGGAGCTCCGCATCGGGAGCGTCAACAGCCCGGATACCGGATTCACCGGCGTTCGCTACGTCGACGTCGATCGCGACGGGCAGGTGTACGTCCTCGAGGTTGGCGACTTTCAGCTCAGGGCGTATTCGCCGACGGGACGCCTGCTTCGAGTGATCGGTCGCCGTGGGCAGGGGCCCGGCGAATTTGGCGGTGTTCCGCGCATCGGGGTCAAGGGAGACACCGTGTGGGCGATCGAGCCGATCGGGGGCCGCATCACACTCTTCGATCGCCGAGGGCGCGTGTTGTCCACCGGTCGCTTCCCTGAGATCCGCGTTCCGATGTCGGGGCGGACCGGGCTCGTCGCCCCAAGCGGCATGCGCACCGATGGAACGTTGGCCAGCAACATGACGTCGTTTGCGGGCCCGCCGCAGCCGCCCAGCGTGGGCCCGAGGGATACGGTGCTCTTTCCGCGCGTCGTCTACGCCCCCACCGGCGCACCGATCGACACGGCCGGGTGGGACAAGAGCTTTCCGCCGGCGGGTCCCGCCGACGTCGTGTCCGCCCCGGATGGCAGTACCCGCAGCGTGCCGCGACCCATGAGCGATCAGCCGTTGCTCGTCGTGTACTCGGGCGGCCGCTTCATGGTGGAACGAGAGGCTGCTCGCTCAGCAGCCGGCGCGACGATCCGCGTCACACGGATCACATATCGGGGCGATACCGTTTACAGCAAACGGTTTGCGTATGAGCCTGTTGCATATCCGCCCTCCGTTCTCGATTCCCTCGCGAACGTCGCGAGTCGCGGAGCATTTCGCGGGGGGCCCAACGACGATCTCCAGGCGAGACCGCAGCCCATCCCGGCGGTGGCCGCGGCGATCCGGTCGAAGATGGCTTTCCCGCCATTCCAGGTCCCGATTCAGGCGAGCTTTGCCGGGGCAGATGGTTCTGTCTGGCTGCGCCGCGAAGACGACGGCCGCACCCCCCGGTGGATCGTGATGGACCCGCAGGGAAGCATCCGCGGCCGGTTTACTATCCCCGCCACTACGCGGCTCGCGTGGGCGAGTGGCGACACCGTCTGGGCTGTGCAGCCTGACCAGGATGATGTGGAATGGTTGGTGCGCTTTCGGATTACGCCCGGCGCGCGATAGCGACGCGTCGGTGGGCGCCGCCTCAGGCCCAGAGACGGATCTCGGTGAAGGGCCCCACGAACGCGTCTGATTCGGTCTCCGGCAGTGCCGGCTCTGGCTTGATGATGAGACCTGCGTAGAACGCGCAGAGCCAGGGCATGGCTCCGAGCAGGCACGTCCCGAGCCACGAGAGGGGCGCCACCCATCGCATCAACGGGGGCGCCAGCGTCGCGCGCTCCAGCTCGAAGCGACATCCGGGGAAGAGGGCACGCAGCTCGCCCATGGTCACGGCGCGCACATCCGGATTGCCCGGGTTGTTGAAACAGAAATCATACCAGAGCAGCGCGCCGCCGGGCCGGAGCACCCGCATCGCCTCCGATGCAATGCGCTCCCGCACGCCGTCGTCCAGGACGGAGCTGAGCACGGTCCCCTGGACCACCATGTCAATACTGTCGGAGTCGAATGGCAGATCGGTCGCGTTGCCTGGCTCGATGGCGACGTGGGGTCCCGTCTGCCGGCGGGCGGTGTCCACGGCGTCGGGCCGCACCTCCAGCCCCGCCATCAAGCTCGGGTCCGCGCCCCACCGGATCAGGTCCCGCATCCAGCGCCCAGTCCCGCAACCCACGTCGAGAATGCGTTTGCCCTCCAGCGGCAGCATGCCGGTGGCCTTGAGTCGCCGAAGGATCACGCGCTCCCGCGCCTGTGCCTCGAACACGTACGCTTCGGATGACCAGGAGTAGCGTCGAGCGTCCAATCCCCGTCGCCGGTCGTACGCGGCCTTGAGCCGTGCCTCTTCGTGATCCCATTCGGACATGCGGGGGACTGCTGCAAGCTCGGGGCCACCGCAGCACGGGGTGTCACATCGGCAATCGCTCCTCCGCGGCACCGAATTGTGGCAGAACCGTCGTCGGGCGGTTGCGCCTTGAGGATTCCCGGCGCCCAGACCGCCGAGGGCGGCGCGGGCGACACGTGGTGTGCCCGGCCGTCACACGAGGCGCTACTGCAGATATCGGTAGAGTCCGACGAGGCCTATCACCGCGCCGGCAACGGAAATGAGCGTGCCGCCGTCACCGCCGATCACGGCACCCACGAGGATCGCGGCGCCGCCGACGACCATGAGCGCGGTATTGTCGGAGCTGGGCTGATAGCTCGCCGCGCTCGCGCGGACGGCGGCCTTTGCCGCCGTGGTGGCGTGTGCGCCAGCCGGAGTCGCGGCGATCGCGGCGTGCGTTTGAACCGAATCGCTGGGGGCGGGTGCGGGCGCGCTGGCCGAGCCCTGCATCGTGGGCGCCGGTGCCGATGTGGGCGCCTGTCGCCCCGCGGTGAGGGAAAGCTCCTGTGCGGCGACGGGCACGCTCAGCATGAGTGCGCCGATCGAGACAACGAGCCGATAGAGGGGCGACATGTGGGTCTCCGAGCAGAGGTGGCGTGTTCGCGTGTTAACCCGGGAATCGCGGGGATGTTTCTTTCGGGCGCCTATTCCGGCGGGCTGCTCACCCGCCACACGGTATTCCCGACGTCGTCGGCAACCAGGAGCGCGCCACGCCGGTCGATGGCGACACCGACCGGCCGCCCATGCGCCACATCGCCCGCGACGAAGCCCGTGAGCACCTCGATCGGCTCGCCGACGGGCTTCCCGCCGGTGAACGGCACGAAGATCACGCGATAGCCGCTGAACGGCTGGCGGTTCCACGAGCCGTGCTGTCCGACGAACATCCCGTTGCGGAATGGCGCCGGGAGCGACGTGGTCCCGGCGTAGACGAGGCCGAGCGACGCGGTGTGCGGGCCGAGCGCATAGTCGGGCACGACGGCGGCGGCCACCAGGTCCGGGCGCTGCGGCGTCACGCGCTTGTCGACGTGCTGCCCGTAGTAGCTGTACGGCCATCCATAGAAGGCGCCGTCCCGGACCGAAGTCATGTAGTCCGGCACGAGATCGCTCCCGAGCTCGTCGCGCTCGTTCACGGCGACCCAGAGCTTCCGGGTCTGCGGCTCCCACGTCATGCCCACCGGATTGCGCAGGCCCGACGCGAAGACGCGGTGCATGCCAGTCCTGGGATCGACTTCCCAGATCGCCGCGCGCTCGGCCTCCGCGGTGATGCCGTTCTCGGCGACGTTGCTGTTGGAGCCCACGGCGACGTACAGCAGCGATCCATCCGCATTCGCCACGACGTTCTTGGTCCAGTGGTGATTGATGGGGCCACCGGGAAGGTCCAGTACCTTCGTGGGCGCCTCGGTGATCTGCAGCTGGCCGCTGGAGTACGGAAAACGCACGAGCGCATCCGTGTTGGCGACGTAGAGGATCTTCCCAACCAACGCCATGCCGAACGGGGAGTTGAGCCCGACGAGGAAGCTCGTCCGGATCTCGGCTCGTCCATCGCCGTCCGCATCGCGCAGCAGCGAGATCCGGTTCGCGCTGGCGACCCCGGAGCCGCCCTTCTTCTGGAAGTGATGGAAGAACCAGCCTTTGATCCCCTTCCCGTCTTCGGGGCGCTCAGGACCGTTGGTCTCCGCGACGAGCACATCCCCGTTGGGGAGCACGTACAGCCAGCGCGGGTGCATGAGGCCGGTCGCGTAGGGCGTGACAACCGTCCCCTGCGCGGCCATCGGCGTGGCGCCGTTCGCCCACGGCGCGGCCTTCGCGACGTGGACCACGGGGATGAGCGACGCCGACGGCTTGGGGATCTCGGGCGACGGGCCGGTGCCAGCATCGATAGGCAGGCGAGCCCTCGCGGAACAGCCCAGCGATACCACCAGCAATAGAAGAGACAACCCGGCGCGACCACGCAGCGCCTGCGGACCAGGTGTTCGAGTCATATTGTCCTCCAACGTGCTTCTCGCGACTCCGGCCAGCCCAGCGCCGCCGGGCGCGAACCTGTTGCATCGTACCCCCGGCCTTCCTCGACGCTCCTGAGCCGCCCCCGTCGCAACCGCCTGTTCCCTGTTCCCCGTCACCCGCCGGTTTACTTCTCGCGCTCCCCTCCGTCTTCATCGACGAAGGCACACGGTGATGGACCGCCGGCGCGGTGACCGCGCCGGAGTCTCCGAGAGGACCCAATGCGATTTGTCGCTCTTGGTCTAGCGGCCCTTGTCGTAGCCGCCGGCCCCGCGCGCGCGCAGACGGCGCAGGATTCCGCGTATACACGGGTGTACGCGATGGCCGACTCCGCGGGCAAGAAGAACCTGCTCACACCGGCCCAGGCGCGAGAGCTCAAGGCGACGCTGCAACGCCAGATCGCGGCGTTCAACTCCGCGGCAGGCGACCAGTATCTCTTTCCGAGCGACCTCTCGGCGCTGGACACTCCCTACGATCTGCTCGGGGTCTCGCGGCTGGATGGTCGGTTCCAGGCCGCGGACCACTACGCCAACGCCGCGGGTCCGGGCATGTCCGGCAAGCTCGGGAGTCAGAGCCGATACCAGGCCTACTGGGAATCCCTCTCGATGGACAACGGGCGGTTGTCAGCGCACGTGTACGCGCTGGTGAGAGCGTATGAGCTTGCGGCCAGCCCCTGGGATCGCACCCGCGCGGACCTCCTCGCCGACCTCGATAGCGATGACGGTCCCACGCGCTCGCGGGCTGGCCAGGAGCTCGTCGGCGACAGCGCACTCATGGCCCAGCGCCTGGCCAGCTCCGACGCGGACGTCCGCTTCAAGACGGCGTGGACGCTGTGGGACATCACGATCCCGCATTTCAGCGCATTCAGGCTCGTCCCGCTGGCGGCCCCGCTTCTCTCTGATCCGAGCGCGAAGGTGCGTCCCGAAGTCATCGGGTTCCTCGCGGCGATGAAGAACTTCTCGTATCAGGATCAGGTGGCGAAGCTGCTCACGGACCAGAACGTCGGCGTGCGCGAGAACGCGGCGATCTATCTCGGATGGGCGAAGGCAACGCAGTACCGCGCCCAGATCACGGCGATGCTGAAGGATCCGGAGGAAGGGGTGCGAAAGGCCGCGCAGGGAGCACTGGACGATATGGACGGGAAATAGATCTCCCCTACATCACCTTCTCGGGCTCGTGGCGGCTGAGTCGGTGGATCGACACGCCGAGCGCGACCAATGGCAGAAGCGCCGCCACCCAGAGCGCGGTCGATAGCGGCGCCGGGGCCGCTATCAGATCCGGCGCGGCGATCGCGTCGGCGATGCTCAGGAGGTAGTGCTTGATACTCAGCGTGCTGGTCGCGTTCAGCACGCGAGGGAACGCGCCCTCCCAGAGCACCAGGTAGAGCAGACCGAACTGCACGCCGCGGCGGGTCACGAGGCCGACCGCGGTGAACGCGGCCCCGTAGAGCAGGCCCCCGAGGCCGGCCGCGACGAGAAACGCCACGGGCGTGTGGGTTGGATCACTCCACCCCTGCCCGCTCGCGGCGATCGCGCCCGCGACGCAGGCCATCGCGAGGCCGGCCGCGGAGCCCATGACGACGAGGATCTTGGTCAGGGCGATCGACGTGCGCGAAATGGGCTTGGTCAGCAGATACAGCAACGTCCCGTCCTCCATCTCCGTGGCGAATGCGCCGGCGCCCAGGAGGAGCGCGGTGAGCGGGACGACCGCAGTGAGCACCAGATCGGTGAGGGCCGTGGGCAGGAAGGTCGCCATCCACTGTGGGGGCGAGTCGGAGCGATACCACGCCACGAGCGCCGCCGGCATCGCGCAGAGCAGGATGGCAATGACAGCCCGGCGCCTGCCGAGGATCTGTCGCAGGGTGAGCGCTGCGATTTCCGGGAGGAAGATCCGCATCAGCGCTCCTGCAGGTAGGCGAACACGCTGTCGAGCGATTCGTCCGCGGGGATCGTTTCCAGGATCGTGATGCCCTGCTCGCGCGCCGCGCGTGGAAGGGCGCGGCAGAACGCCTCGAGCGCCATGGTGTGCACGGTGAGCACGTCGTCAGCCAGCGCAACAGATCGCACCGATGTCTCCGACATGAGACAGGACGCGAGCCGCCGATCATCGGTCGAGCGGATGGTGAAGGTGTGCGGGCGGTCCGTCATGAGGCGCCGGATCTCCCGCGCGTTCCCGGAGGCGGCCAGCTTGCCCGCGACGATCACCAGCACGTTGCTCGCGATGCGATCCACTTCCTCGAGGATGTGCGAGCTGATCAGGATGACGCGGCCGAGCGCGGCCTGCTGCTCGAGCACCGACATCATCAGAAGTCGCTGACGCGGATCCATGCCGTTGAACGGCTCGTCGAGCACGACGATCGCCGGGTCGTGCACGAGCGTGGCGGCCAGGCGGATGCGCTGTCGCATGCCTTTCGAGTAGGTCTCGAGCCGGCGATCGCGTACGTCGGTGAGCTGCACCAGCTCGATGGCCGTTGCCGTCGCGTGTGCCGGATCGGCCACGCCGAACAGCCGCGCGCTCAGTCGCACGAACTCTTCACCCGTGAGAAACGGGTACGACGCCTCCTGCTCCGGGAGGAACCCGAGGCGTCGATAGAGCGCCGGCGTTCCCCACGCTCCATCGCCGGCGACACGGACCAGGCCCGATGACGGAGCCAGGAGGCCGGCGATCATGTGGAGCAGGGTGGATTTGCCCGCTCCATTCGGGCCAAGGACTCCTGTGATCCCGGCGCCAATGCTGCAGCTGATGTCGCTCACCGCCACCACGTCGCCATACCAGCGGGACACGTGGTCCAGCTCGATGATCGAGTCCGGACGACGCCCCGGCATGGGCGTGCTGTCGCGGGGCACTGCCGCGGCCGCGGTCACGGCTCGAGGCGCCGATAGCGCAGCATGAGGAGGGCGAGTGCCAGGGCGATCATGCCCGCGGCCGCGCCGCCATATGCCGGGCCGGACACATCGGCGCTACTGAAGATGGTGCGGGCCTGCGGGCGGGGCCGAGCCCGCGGCGGCTGCGCGGGTCGCGGTCGCGACGGCGACTGGGCAGCCGAGGGCGGAGGCGCCGGTGGCGGCGGCTCGGGGAACACCCAGGCCGCGACGCCATCCGCAACCATAAGAGGGGCGGCGAGCACGGCGTACTTCCCCGAGGTCTGCCGGAATTCCGTCGCGACCACGCTCGCCGCGATGTGCGGCACGAGCATGACGCCGAGCACCGCGGCGCCCTCCACCGCGCGCCGGCCGACGAGGGCGGTGGCCGCGAGCGCGATCGACGCGATCAGCGTCGACTCGACCAGCACCGTCGCAACGATGGGCCACACCAGGTAGGCGCGATCCTTCACGGCTTGCCACTGGCCATCCTGCGAGAGCGCCCGGCCGAACAGATACACGACCTGCGGCAGGAGCATGATCAGCACCACCGCGGTCGTGAGGGATACCAGGCGCGCCAGGATGTAATGCGAACGGCGCAGCGGCCGGGTGAAGTAGAGTCCCAGCACGCGATGCTGGCGATCCGCGCCGAGCAGCTCCGGCGCCTGTCCGGCACAGAAGAGCGCGGCCAGCACCGACGCGAAGCGCAGCAGCCATTCGTGCATCATGACATCGCGGGCGGCGGACGCCGGCCCCGGTGTGGCGCTGGCGACCATGGCGGGGATGACGGCCATGGCCATGATCAGGCCGGGGCCGAGCTGTGCGCGCGCGCCTCGGCGCACGCCGAAGGCCGTGCGCATCCCGTGCGCGACGAGCGCCCAGAACGCGTGCGCCGCCCCGAGCCGCTCGCCCGTGTAGCGGCGGTAGCCGATGTCATAGATGGTGCCGGTGCGCTCAGCGGCCGACGCCATGTGCCTCCGCTCGTCCCGATGCCGCGCCGGTGAAGATCTCTTCCAGGCGATGCCGGCGCCGCTCCTGCCGGACGAGCGCGAGCCCCAGCGATGCCACGGCATCGCGGACCGCGTCGCAGGTCCGTGTATCGGATGAGGCCACGACGACCGTTTCGCCCTGGAGCTGGGCGGCGATGCCCTGCGCCACGAGGCGGGCGCAGAGGGCGTCGGACGAATCGTAGACCTCGACGTGCAGCCCATCGAGCTCGCGCGTGAAATCCCCGATGGGCGCGGCATGGCGCAGGCGGCCGCCCTCGATCACGACGAGCATGCTGCACACGCGCTCGACTTCGCTGAGGAGATGCGACGTCACGATGAGGCTGATCCCGAATTCCGTGCCGGTGCGGTGGATCAGGTCGAGCATGTCGTCGCGGCCGGCGGGGTCGAGGCCGTTGGTGGGCTCGTCGAGCAGCACGAGCTGCGGATCGTGCACCAGCGCCTGCGCCAGCTTGACGCGCTGCTTCATGCCCGTGGAATAGCTGCCGATGAGCCGGTAGCGCTCCTCGTGCAGCCCCACGTGGCGAAGCATCTCCGCGGCGCGCTCGCGCGCCGCCGTGCGGGGCAGCCCGGAGATGCGGGCCAGGTGCGTCACGAACTCCGTCGCGCTCTGGTCCGCGGGCAGGCAGTCGTACTCGGGCGTGTAGCCGAGCCGGGACCGGAGCGCCATCGCATCGGCAACGACGTCGAGGCCGAGCACGGTGGCGGTGCCCGTGGTGGGCGGCATGAGGCCGAGCAGAATCTTGAGGAGGGTGCTCTTGCCCGCGCCGTTTGCACCGACCAGGCCGATGATGCCAGGCTCGAGCTGGAGGGTGAGATCATCGAGCGCCGCGACGCCGGGGAAGCGTTTGGTGAGGCTGCGGGTCGAGAGCAGGGGCATGGGCTAAGAGACCCGAGACCCGAGACCCAAGACCCAAGGGTGGACCAGAGGTGAGAGACCAGAGAACGCTCGTCTCACGTCTCTGATCCCCTCTCGGGTCTTGGGTCTTGGGTCTCTGGTCTTATCGTACCGGCACCCACCATGACGCCTTGATCAAGAAGATGTTCGAGCCGGGCGTCGAGACCGATCCGAACAGATCCCCCGGCCCGACCGTGGTGCCTACCGGCTCGCGCTCGTTACGCGCCTGCTGCCACACGAGGTACAGCGTGCTCCCGGGGCGCCATTCCCACTTGAGCACGACGTTGCTGTTGAAGGACGTCTGGTTGAAGTCGCGATTGGAGAGCGTGAACGTCGACGCACCGTACGTGACCACGCGATCGCCGTTCGGCTGCAGCGCGACCGTGGTGCCGCTGTCGGTGCCGTAGGTGATCCGCTCGCGGCTCTTCGGCGCCGTGAGCTCGCCGAAGTCGAAGTATTTGCCAGAGGCCGCGAACGGCTCGGCGTACACGTCCAGCGTGACATCCGGCTTGAGGGTGTAGCTCAGGCGGAGCTCCATCGAGTACGTGGTGCGATCGATATACGCGAAGATGTATCGGCTCCCGTACGTCGCCGCTCGGCCGTTCGACAGCGTCGTCACGTATTGCTGCGAGTCGCGGGAGCGCTGGAACGACGGGCGCGCCGACACTTCCCACTGTGGTCCCGGGTGCATGGTGAGGCTCACGTTGGTGCTGACCGAGTGAGCGCCGATCTCATCGCCCGAGATGGAAGCGCCCAGCGTCATCCGGTTCTGCGACGAGGACGGATTCCCGACATTGATGTTGGAGTTCCACCGGCCCGGGCCGCCCATGAGCGGACCGCCGCGCGTCAGCGACGAGCTCGAGATGCGCAGGTTGCGCGTGAACGAGATGGATGAGGTCCAGAAATTGAGCCAGGTGACGTTCGTGGTGAGGCCGAGCGATGCCATCTGGCGATCCCAATCGAAATTCCACTCGTCGCCCTGGTTGAGGCGGAGGGAATACGCGCGGAAGACCTTCCCGGGCCGCGTCTCGCGGAACGTCACGTTGAAGCTGGGCTGGATGCCGTCCGCGCCCGTCAGCTGGGCGATGTCGTTGGTCTCGAAATACGGATGGTCCACCTTCCAGGTAGTGCCGAAGAGCCAGTGCCGTCCGCTCACGCGGCTGAAGCGGGTCTGCAGCGACCACCCGGTGAGCGACTTCCGGGTCGGGTCAATGACGTATGCCGAATCGCGGTCCGGACGCTGGAGGTAGTGCGAGCTGGACCGCTGCACGCGGGCGATCGCCGCGGGCTCACCGCTGACGGTGGAGCCCACGACCGCCCAATCCCACTGGTACTCGCCGCCGCGGATGCGGAGCAGTCCGTCGGTGCCGGCCACGAGCGCCCGACGCGGAGAGAGCTGCGCGAGCGGGTCGCTATGCCCGAGCTCGCGCAGGACCCCTCCCACGAGGAAGCCAATGTTCGAGCCGGGCGACCACACGTCCTGCGCCACCTTGGCCACGGCGTAGCCCGCGCGGGGACCGACGCGCACACGGCTCATCACCGGCGCCACCTGCGTCGTGTCGTAGTCGGCCACGTTCGCGAATTCCTCGTCGGTCATCGCGGCGAGCACGCCGATCGACGTCCCCGACGGGAGTCGGCCGGTGAGCTTGGCCGCGCCCACGATGCGGCTGTTCGAGGGATAATCCACGTAGTCGCCGCTGGCTCGTCCAAACGGCGGGGAGCCGATCCGGCGCGAGTAGAAGACGTTCGGGTGGTTGAGATTGAGGAGACCCGAGCCTTCCGTGAAGAATGGCCGCCGCTCCGGGAATCGCGTAGCGAAGTCCGTGAGATTCACCTCGGCGGGATCGGCTTCCACCTGTCCGAAGTCCGGGTTCACCGTGGCGTCGAGCGTGAGGTTCGGACCAACGCCGGCCTTGAGGTCGAGCCCGAATCGATGCACCAGGTTCTTGCCATCGTCGAAGGGATTGGCAAGATCGCGGTTGGCGTTGTGCGTCGTGGACCCCACGACGAAGGGCAGCAGCTCGACGCGACGGCTCGGGCGGACCCCCTCGATGCCCACCAGCTGCCCGAAGCGCGACGCCCAACCCGTCTGCGTGCGCGGCACCATCACCCAGTAGTCCTCTTCATCCAGCGTGGGCGTGTACCGCCTCACGTTCAGTCCCCACGTCTGCACCGGCGTGTCGTTGAACCGGATCTGCGTGAACGGGATCCACAGCTCGGCGGTCCAGCCTCCCGCCTCGTCGACGTGTGCCTTGGCTTCCCACACCGGGTCGAAGCCCGCGTCGCCACCTTCCGCGTCCGTCGCGCTGTACCGGTCGATGCGCACCCCCGAGGCGGTGACGCCGAACGTGTAGGATGTGCGCCGGTCGAGGAACGCATCGATCGAGACGAGAAACTGCTCCGCGATATCGCCCGCTCCGTCGCGGCGACTGAGCGGCGCCTGGATCGCGGCGGGATTCCGGCTCGACATGCGAGCCCCGACATACAGGGCGTCATCGTCGTAGAGGAATCGGACCTCCATCCCCTCGGTGGGCGCGGTGCCCTCGTTCGGCTCCTTCTGGACGAAGTCCGTGATGGGCGTCGCGCGCGCCCACGCCTCGTCGTCGAGCTTGCCGTCGATTTGAATGGACCCGCCGGAGGTTCGAGTCGCAGTCGCGGTCTTGGCCGAGGGCCCCGAGGTGCCCGGTCGACTGTTGACCGCATTCTGGGACATGAGCCAGCCGGGGACGAGGAGAGCGGCGGCAACAGCGACGGCAAGGCGCGAAGAAGCCATGAAGCCTCGGGGCGGATCGAGGGAGGGGTGGCGGCCGGGGCGAAATTACGACGGGAAGTCCGGAGGGAGCAAGGCGGAATGCAGGCGGAAGGCGGAAGACAGAAGGCGGAAGAGGGGGCGGAAGGTGGAGGGCGTAAGGCGGAGGGAGGGCGGCTGAGACCGAGGGCGGCGAACGGGGATACATTTGTTCGTCCTGGGTCGTTCTTGGGTCCTGAGTCTTGGGTCTATGCCAACTGCATCACGGAAATCCGCTGGCAAGAAGCGCCCGGCCACTACCGGCGGGTGGCGCGAGGAGACGCTGGACGGCATGCGGGCGCTCATCATGGCGGCCGACCCCGACATGATCGAAGAGCGCAAATGGAAAAAGGCATCGAACAACATGCAGGGGGTGCCGGTCTGGTCGCATGACGGCATCGTGTGCACGGGAGAGACCTACAAGGCGATCGTGAAGCTCACCTTCGCCCGCGGGGCGAGTCTCCCGGACCCGGCGCACCTGTTCAACGCCAGCCTCGAGGGCGGGACACGGCGGGCGATCGATATCGCCGAGGGAGAGACGGTCAATGCGCGCGCCTTCAAGGCGCTCGTGAAGGCCGCGGTCGCGCTGAACGGCGAGTCGAAAAAGCGCTAACGGAGGAGGTCCGAGCTGCGGACGGCGGGCAGCCGGGCGCCTTCCTTGGCCTGCCCTGCTCCGGCGCAGCATGCTCTCTTCGTGACGCTCTCAGTCGCGCGTGGCCTCGGAGCGCCGCGGCGAGGCCGCGCCGCATCGAGCCCGCGCGCGTGCTTGCGGCCGCGTCACGGCGAGAGCACGCTACGCCTTCGCGTGATGCTCATGAAGCCGCGGACCGCGTGAGCCGTTCGAGCGAACCCGGCCGCAAGGAGCGAGCACGCCGTGGATCTCAGCCCTGCGCAGATCGTCCGGCGAGCGACTGAGAGGGGCGCGAGCAACGGCTCACCGGACGCGGCGACCGCTCGACTACCCTTCGAACGCCTCCCGCACGCGGCCATCAACCACTCGGGCGCGATCCACTAGCGCGACGTGAGGACCACGATGCTGCGGCCCTGCACCGCGCACGTGAGGCCGTTCAGGACGGGCTCGGCGCCGGGGTCGGCGATGTCACTCGGCGATGGCGCCGCCGTGTCGATCACCCGATGCCAGCGGCGGTCCGCCAGCTGCGGCACGTCGAAGTCGGCCGCGTCCCAGTGCATGTTCATCATCACATGCAGATCCGCGGCCCCGTTCATCCCGGCGAGCGTCATGGCCAACCGGCGTGCGGCGGGTTCGTCCCATCCCGGCGCGTTCAATCGCGTCCCGTGCCACGACACATCGGGCATCCCGCGCTCGTTCAGCGCACCACAAAAGAAGTAGCGACTCCGCAGCACGGCGTGCGCCTTCCTGAACTGGATCAACCGCTTCCAGAATCGGAGCAGGTGCGCGTTCCTGTCCGCCAGGTCCCAGTCCCACCAGCTGACCTCGTTGTCCTGGCAGTAGGCATTGTTGTTGCCCTGCTGCGAGCGGCGGATCTCGTCACCCGCCAGCATCATCGGCACACCCCGGGAGAGCATCAGGATCGTGGCGTAGTTGCGGATCTGACGCTCGCGTAGCGCTTCGATCGCGGGGTCGTCCGTGGGGCCCTCGACGCCGCAGTTCCAGCTCAGGTTGTCGTTGATGCCGTCCCGGTTGCTCTCGCCGTTCCTCTCGTTGTGCTTCGCGTTGTACGAGACCAGGTCGTTGAGCGTGAACCCGTCGTGGCACGTGATGAAGTTGATGCTGTTGATGGGCAGCTCGCCGGCTCCCTCGTAGAGATCGGCGCTGCCGGCGAGCCGAGTGGCGGCCGCGCCAACGAGTCCGGGATCGCCCTTCACGAATCGGCGGACGTCGTCCCGGTAGCGGCCGTTCCATTCGGTCCAGCGATCGCCAGGGAAATGGCCGATCTGATAGAGGCCGGCCGCATCCCACGCCTCCGCGATGAGCTTGGAGTCCGCGAGCGCTTCGTCGAGCTCGATCTGCCAGACGATGGGCGGGTGCTCGAGCGGCTCGCCGTTCTCTCCTCGCGCCAGGATCGAGCCTTCGTCGAACCTGAAGCCGTCCACATGCGTCTCGCGCACCCAGTAGCGCAGGCAATCCAGAATGAGCTTGCCGACGATGTGGTGGTTGCAGTTGAGCGTGTTGCCGCAGCCGGAATAGTTGGCGTAGTAGCTGGGATCCTGGTCCGCGAGGTAGTACGTCCGGTTGTCGATGCCCTTGAAGCTGAAGAGCGGACCGAGGTGGTTGCCCTCGTCGGTGTGGTTGAACACCACGTCCAGGATGACTTCGATGCCGGCGCGGTGCAGCGCCTTCACCATGTCGCGAAACTCGTCGAGGTGGCCGCCCTTCTCCGGGCTGACGCAGTACCCGGAATGGGGGGCGAAGAAACCGAGGGTGCTGTAGCCCCAGAAATTTCGGAGCGCCTCGCCCTCGGCGATCCGGAGCACGGCGTGCTCATCGAAATCGAAGACGGGCATCAGCTCCACGGCCGTGATGCCGAGGTCCTGGAGATAGGGGATCTTCTCGACGAGCCCCGAGAACGTGCCCGGATGCCTGACCCCGGCCGAGGGCGAGCGCGTGAAGCCGCGCACGTGCATCTCGTAGATGATCGAGTCCTCCACGGGACGGTTGAGCGGCCGATCGCCTTCCCAGTCATAGTCGCCGGTGGCGATGACCACCGAGCGCATGGAGGTGCGGAGATTGTCGTGCGGCCCGCATGCGTCCGCGCGATTCCAGAGCGTGTTGGTGTTGCCCCTGGAGTAGGGATCGATGAGGACCTTGTTGCGATTGAAGCGATGCCCGGTCGCAACATCGGTTGGACCGTCGACCCGGTACGCGTACTGGATCCCGGGCTCGAGCCCCCGGATGTAGACGTGCCAGAAGTGGAATGTCTTGTTGACGCGGCTGTCGAGCGGCACGACCATGAACGGCTCCACGTCGTCGTGCCTGCGGAACAGCAACAGCTCGACGCCCGTCGCGTTCCCGGAGAAGAGGGAAAAGTTGACCCCGGTAGCATCCGCTGCGGCGCCAAGCGGATGCGAGGACCCCTGCTCCACGCTCAATTGCATCCCTAAGTCTAGCGCTTCGCGGTCAGGCGGAGCGCGCGCACGGCCCGTCGGACACGGGGAGAGACGAGGGCCGCTTGCAGAACCGCATTTGCAGCCGCGCGCCCACAAGCGCGCCCTCGCCCGCTCCCCTCGCTCGGCTCAGGTACCCGATGCGTTGAAGGTCACGTCCGTGAGACCCGCCGCGTCGGCGTGCACGGTCACCGTCTGGGCTCCGGCCCCCGGCGTGAGCGTCGCGCGGGCGATGCCGTGATCACCGGTGGTGGCATCCGCCCCGCTGATCGTGCTCGATCCGCTTGGCGTCCACGTGATCGCAATGCCGGAGACGCCGTTTCCGTATGCGTCGACGACGTGCACGGAGAGGGAATCCGGGAGAGCTACGCCGGCCGCTCCGGACTGATTGTCGCCGGCGACCACGGCCAGGGCGACCGGAGCGCTTGCGTGGATGTTCACGAAGAACACCGCCGGCGCCTCGGCGCCCTGCACCGTGGCGCGCACGGTATCCGTGCCGGCCGTCGTGCCCGGCTCGTACGTCGCAGATGCCCTGCCTTCCTCATCGGTGAGCACGGTGTCCGCCGCGAAATGGCCCAGCTCCGCGGTGAACACGACCTTGGCGCCCGGAACCGCCGAGCCCGCGACATCGGATACCTGCACGACGATGGCGCTGTCGAGCGTTCCGCCCGCCGTGCCGACCAGGCCGCTCTCGTCGACCGGTGTCACAAGGGCCGCTCTGGATGAACTACCGGGGGCTGTTGCGCTATCACACGCCATGGCGGCGCAGAGGGCAAGAATGACGACCGGCGCCCCGATGCGGGCGAGTGCGGCGCGCGGGGTGGAGCGAATGGTGCGAACGCGTGAAAGGTGATGCATTGCTACTCCCTCAAGGTGAACGGTCTCTGCTCGCGGCCGCGGAGATCGCCCTCCTTTCGTCGAGGAACGACGCGGCGCGTGGATCGACTGATCCACCCCGGGGACACCGCATGCGCGGCTCCCCCCGACGCCATTTTCGAGGGGGAAAACGACGTGGCCGGCGCCTTAACATCCGAGGTGCCGGCCACGTCTTACGGGGCTTGTCCCGCGAGGCCCGCGCTCCTGAACCGCTCCTATGGCGCCGCGTGGTGGGAGGCGGCGGGCTAGCCCTTCGGGACCGTCGACAGGAGCTCGATGATGAGCGCGCTGCCCGGGGCCTTCATGTAGTCCCACGTGTCGCGTCCCGGCGTCATGTCGGCCGGCCGCGTGCCGGCAATCTCGACCATGCCGAGCTGTCGCAGTCGCTCCATCTCGGCCTTGGCGTCCGCGACATGGTACGCGATGTGGTGGAGCACCTCGCCCTGCTCGCTCAGCTCGCTCGCCCATGGATTGGGTGCGCCGTCCACCGGCTGGATGAGCTCGATCCCCGGCGTCGTCCCCTGAATGAAGGCCTTCCGGAGCTCCGTTTCGATCGGCGCGCCGTGATACTCGGCCTGCGTCTTCGCCGGCGGGAGCACCGTGATCTGGTCGAAGCCCATCGCTCTCCACATGGCGACCGCCTGGTCGAGGTCAGGCACGAGGATGCCGACGTGCTCCATTTCTCCGAGCGGCCCCTGCGACACCTTCAGCGCGCGCTCCTCGCGATACGACAGCGCACCGAGCACGTATCCAACGAGGAGCACTCCCACCGTGCGAAGAAAACGGGACATTGCGACCTCCAAAGCCTTTTGATGTCGTCCTCATGATCCGTGATCACACGGTCCACCGGCGCCAGGCGCGGATGCTCAGGCAGGCCCGTCCCCGCGGATCACCCTGATGGCTTCCTGAACCGTCGTCATGAACTGGGCCGGGAAGATAATGGTCGAGTTCTTCTCGACACTGATCTCGGCCATGGTCTGCAAGGTGCGCAGTTGCAGCGCCACCGGGTGTTGCGAGATGAGATCCGCCGCCTCGCCCAGCTTCACTGCCGCCTGGAACTCGCCCTCGGCCGCAACGATCTTGGCGCGACGCTCGCGCTCCGCCTCGGCTTCCTTGGCCATCGCGCGCTGCATGTTCTCCGGGAGCGTGATGTCCTTGATCTCGACAGCCGTGACCTTGGCGCCCCAGGGCTCCGTGTGCCCGTCGATGACGTCCTTGATCCTGGCGTTGATGTCCAGCGTCTGCGACAGCAGCTGATCGAGGCTGAACTGGCCGACGACATTTCGCACCGTCGTCTGGCTGATCTGGTTGATGGCGGCGTCGATGTTCTCGATCGCGATCACCGACTTGGCCGCATCGACGATGAGGTAGTAGGCCACCGCCGCGATGTCGATCGACACGTTGTCCTTCGTGATGATCTTCTGCGATGGAATGTTCATGGTGATCGTGCGCAGCGTCACCTTGGTCATCTGCTCGAAGACCGGGATCAGGATGATCAGGCCCGGGCCGCGCACCCCCGTGTACTTGCCCAGGAAGAAGATGACGCCGCGGTCATACTCCTTCACGACGCGGAGCGAGGCGGCGAGGAGCAGGACGAGCACGACGAGGGCGAGCAGGCCGATGGACATGGGCGGTCAGGGCTGGAGGGAGCCGCAGGGTGCCTCGCGATGAGTATACGGCCGGCGGGCGGTTTGCGCCCACGGAGCGCCCGGTGCAATGTTCGGCCCGACGGGATGACTGCTGGCAACGCCAACCGGGGGGAAAGTGCTCAAGGACTTCAAGGCATTCATCATGCGCGGCAACGTGGTCGATCTCGCCGTCGGCGTGATCATCGGCGCTGCCTTCGGAGCCATCGTCAAATCGTTGGTCGACGACATCATCATGCCGCCGATCGGGCTCGCCACGGGCGGCATGGACTTCAGCAACAAGTTCATCGTGCTCCGGGATGGAGCCAAAGCGGCCGCGCCCTACGCGTCGCTCGCGGACGCCAAGACCGCGGGCGCGGTGACGATGAACTACGGGGTTTTCGTGAATCAGATCGTCACGTTCCTGATCGTGGCGGCCTGTATCTTCATGATCGTGCGGATGGTCTCGCGCCTGCAGCCGGCCGCTCCCTCGGGTCCGCCCACGACCAAGCCGTGCAAGTTCTGCGCGACGGCGATTCCGATTGCGGCGCAGCGCTGCCCGAACTGCACGTCGCAGCTGTAGCTGGACGGGGTAGCCGGCGCCGCGCCGGCGTCGGCTACTCGCTCTGCGGGACGATCACCCAGAGCAGCAGATAGACCAGGATCCCCGGGAAGGCCGCCGATACGATCGACCCGACGACGTAGAGGACCCGCGCCCACGTCACGTCGACACCGAGGGATTGGGCCAACCCGGCGACCACGCCGCAGATCATGCGGCCCGAGCGCGGACGTCGAAGCGGTGTTTTGAGAAGCGGCACGGATGCTCTCCGGAAACTCGTTCCCACACAGGGCGCAGCCTCCCACGCCCGGGCTCAATTTATCATGCGTCCGCCGATAACCACGGGCGGGATCTCGCCGCGCGGATGCCCTCAGCGCCGGCGCGCCCTCAGCCGTCCGAGCACGAGCGCGATCTCCGGAATGCGGAGCGCCGCGGTCGCGGCGAAGTACACCAGACCGTAGGGCGCGAGCACGAGCGCTGCGATCACCGCGGGGTGGAGCGCGGGGAGGACGAGCTTCACGCCCCAGGCCGCCGCGGCCGCCACGAGGGCGGACGCGTACAGCTTCGTCACGTAGGCCGGCTGCAACCCGGTGCGCCCGATCCGGCGGTTGAGCGTGCGGCGGAGGAGCAGCATCTCGATCCACGCGGAGATTCCCGCCGAGGCCGTGAGACCGGCCGCGCCCCATTGGGGCGAAATCCCGAGCGCGCGCGGCAGAGGCAGCGCGAAGAGATAGCCCATGGTCGCCGTGAGCACGAGCCGCAGCGTTCCGAAGCGGAGCGGTGTGCGAGTGTCGCGCAACGCGTAGTACGCCGAGGAGTACAGACGCCCAAGCGTATTCGCGAGGAGGCCCACCGCGGAGCCGCCAAGGATCCCCCAGACATAGACGGCATCTGCGTGGGTGAAGCGCCCGGTCTCGAAGACGGCCGCGGCTATGACGTCGCCGAGTGCGAGGAGGGCCACCGCCGAGGGGACGATGAAGAAGGCAATGCGGCGGAGCCCCGGATCGATCCGTTGGCGCAGGGCGTCGGAGCCGGCGTTGTCCGCCGCGACCGCACTGGCCATGGCAGGGAGCTCCGCGGCCGCGGTCGAGATACCGAAGAGCGCGACTGGAAGGGTGTACAGGAGCTGGGCGTTGCTGATGGCCGCCACCGCGCCCGTCCCGAGCAGGCTGGCAAGGATCGAGTCGATGAACGCGCTGATCTGCACGACCCCACGCGCCACGAACGCCGGGAGGAAATTGCGCGCGATCACGCGAACATGATCTGACGCGGTATCGACCACGAGACGGACATCCGGCGCCACCTTCCGAACGGTGGGGAGCTGCACCGCGAACTGGAGCGCACTTCCCACAACCGACCCCCAGGCAAGCGCGACCGCGAGCCCCGGGAGGGTGGATCGCGGGCCGAAGACGACGAGCGTCGCAATCATCGCGGCATTCCATACGACCGGCGCGATGTACGACAGGAGGAATCGGCGGTGGCTGTTCAATATCCCCAGGCACCACGCCGAGAGCACGAGCGCGCCAGCGCTGGGGAAAAGAATGCGAACGAGCTGGATCGTGAGATCACGCTTCGGGCCGTGGAAGCCGGGCGCGATCGCGATGATGAGGTAGGGCGAGGCGAGCACGCCCGCGACCACAAGGACGGCGACGATGAGCGCGAGGAGGGCGCCAACCGCGCCGGCGACCCGATCGGCCTTTTCGCGCTCGCCGCGGGCGAGGAGCGCGGCGTAGACGGGAATGAAGGAGGCCGACAGCGCTCCTTCCCCGAAGAGGTTCTGAAGGAAGTTGGGGATCCGGAACGCGACGTTGAAGGCGTCGGCGGAATCCGAGAGGCCGAAGTAATGCGAGAAGACCCGGGTGCGGACCAGGCCGGCGATGCGGCTGACGAGAATGCCGGCGGCGACGAGAAACGCCCAGCGGCCCGTCCGCGGCGCCTCCGCGGTCGGCCGGATCCCGTCAGCCATCGATCATCCGCACACGGGTAATGTCGCCTGAACGGTGCGCGGCTTCCAGACGGCGGCGTCCGCACACTGCGCCGCAGCCATTGTCCGTGGAGCCTCGTTGGCGACCCACCACTCAGTGGTGGTAGTTCGCGAGTGATTCGCGGAGCCTGGCCAGGGAACCTCCAGCGCCGGTAAGGAGCTTTGCGGGCGCCCCGGCCTCGTCGGCCACCAGCTGAACGATCACGGGCAGCGCGCTGGCGTACCCGGCCTTGCGCCGAGTCGCCTCGGCCAGGGCGGCATCGAGCACGGACTGCAACGCCGGACTCAGTGGAAGCCCCGATCCTTCGAGAGCGCTCGGCGTGTGTTCGAGCCGTGGGCCCATGGCACGTTGAAGCGCCTCCATGTCCGTCCCGGCTCCTCTAATGAACTGCGGTACCATGGCGCCCCCGCGCAGCAGCGACACGAAGAGGTCGAGCGGCTCGACCGCGGCATGGCCGAGCGCGGCTGCATCGACCTGCGCACGCTGGAGGCTCGTGACCACGTCCTGCCGGAGTACCGCCGGGGCAACGGTTCGCTCCTGATAGCCGCGGGTGACGGCATCCGGATCAATGCCGCCGCACAGCTCGTAGACGCGACGCATGTCGCGCCAGGACTCAGCGTGCGGGTGAGGGTGTTCGAGATTGGCCGCGGCGAGCTCCAGAGCCGTGGACGCGGGATGCAGGCCGCGCTTGTGCGGATCCGCTCCGCGGGACAGGAGATACTCGACCGTGCTCACCATCGGATTGGCGGCGAACAGACCGACGAGCTGCATGTTGAGCCACTGCGCGTTGAGATCCAGGCCATGCTCCAGCAACAGGTCGACGACCGCGAAGCGTTGGTTGAGGAGGGCGATGTAGGCAGCTTCAAAGATCAGGTACGCATCGCTGGCGCCTGGCGGACTCGGCGGGTACCCCCGCAGGGCCACGAAATCGGGGCGGTAGCGGCGAGCCGCCTGGCGAAGGACGCCGCGACCATCGAAATAGCGCCGTGTCTCGCGAACGTCGCCCAGTCCCGCGGCGATCCAGAACGCCTTGCGTGGAGTGACTCGGCGAGCGATCGCATCGACGACCGCTCCGCTGAAGCAGTTGATCAGCGCGTCCTCGAGGATGGGGATGCCCGACGGCGGCAGCCAGCTCGGGTCCGCGCCCCGGGAGAGGAGGTATTCGATGTATTCCTCCGGCGGACGCCGCACGTCGGCAACGAACGGACCGTTCCGCGCGGGCACGCCGACGCCCAGCATGAAGAGGCCGATCAGACTGCGAGTCGCCGCGTCCTTGAGATCACCCCCACGAGCCACGAGCCAGGCGGTGATTGCCGCGGCGGCCGGCGTCGGATTGCGCTACTCGCTCCGGATGGCCGACTGAAGGAGGGAGCGGCCCTGCTCTGGCCCACCCAGCGCTTCCGGGTGTCGCTCGCAGACATCCCGAAGCGCATCGAGATCCTGCGCGAGCACAGCCTCGCTCGCACGGTGGAAGGCGGGCCTTGGCTGCCACTGTTGCGTGTCCGACTCCGCCTTGGCTTTGACGCCCGCGGCGAGGAGCGCTTCCCAGCTCGGCGCGCCGAATTGCCGCGCCGCGACGAGGCGAGCGTCCTCGAGCGTGATCGGACTGTCGAGGGCGTCCTCCGGCGAGCGACCATAGAAGCGCGGAACCCAGGCTGCAAGACTCAGAGCAGCCAGGGAGCGGCGGTTGGCGTGTTGCCTGAGGATACTCTCCGCCATCGAATCAGCGTGGCTCTGCGGCAGACCCTCTCGTCCCCGGCCGTATCGCTCCTGCCGCTCCAATTCCTGGAAGTACTGCACGAGAAGCGGCCACCCGCGAAACCCGTATTCGCGGGCGATCGCGAACTGTGCCTGCGTCAGCTTGGCGTCGGGGTTCGTGCGGCGCATCTCGCGCAGGAGCTTCTTGGCGCGCTTTCGCTCGAACTCGAGGTTGGGATGCGCCGGGAGTGGACGCGGCTCGTGGGCGCGCGGATCGGCGTCGGTGCGCATAGGGCCTCCTTTCGTATGGCCCTGTCCGCGGTATGGGCCCGAAAGAAGGATGAGTTGTCCTTCAGTCCATCAGCATCGGACGGGAGATTCCCTTTCCGCGGACGAGAGGCGCTCCGACGGCGCCACGTTCAACATTGCCGCTCGGCTGACGGGAGGCAAGGGGGATCTGGTCGCCGCGCGGCCGTGTCCGAACCGGTCCGGTCCACAAAGGTGTATTGTGGCGTCTCCCAGAAACGGCAGATTCAAGCAACGCTGCTTGCACCGGCGGGTGTCAGAGGTCTTGAAGACGCAATGCGGGCCAACCTACGGGTCATTGCGAGGGAGGATGATGCGAAGAGTCTCTGGTCTGTCCCAGATCGCCGTCGCCATTCTCGCGGCCACCCTCTGTTCGATTGCGGCGGCGGCCACGCAGCCGCCCGATCCCGATGTCGACGCCCTGCCCCAGCTTCGGCTGGTGGAGGAGATGCGGATCGGCAGTGCCACCGACCCGGTGCGAGGCTTCACGCGCATCGGCACCACCGGCGGAGTCGACGTCGATCGCGACGGCCAGATTTATGTGGTCGAAGCCCACGACTACCAGATCAGGATCTACAGCCCGGGTGGCACCCTCCTGAGAACGATGGGCCGGCAGGGACAGGGACCCGGGGAGTTCCAGTCGATTCCGAGGATCGGCGTCGCAGGCGACACCGTCTGGGCCATCGAGACCGGCCCGCAGAGAATCACCCTCTTCAATAGAATGGGGCGCCTGCTCACAACCGCACGATTCGAGAACGTACTGGTCCCTGCCCAGGGAGTGACGACGCGCATCTCGCCCACGAGTGTGCGGGCGGACGGCAGGCTAACGGGCACGACAACCGGAGAAATGCCGGACCGCGCCTCACGGATCGCACTTACCGACACCGTGCAGACACCGCGGGTGGTTTTCAGCGCGACTGGCGTTCCGCTCGACACACTGGGCTGGGACCGGCGGCTTCCCCCTAGCCAGACGCCCGTGCGTTCGGTAGCGGTGTCAGGGATTCGGTGGACGGTTCCGCGAGCGAGTCCGGACGCTCCTCTCACGGTCGTGTTCCCCGAGGGTCGGTTGTACATAGGTCGCGCGCGCGCGACCTCCGCTGCACCCACCGCATTTCGCGTCACCCGAATCACCATGGAAGGCGACACCATCTACAGCGGGAGCTATCGGTATAACCCGGTTCGGTATGCGCCGGCTCTCCTGGATTCTCTTGCCGCACGAGTTGCGCAGCCGGCAGCGAGGGCCGTCCCGGGACCTGCACCAGCGATCCTCAGGGCCGCTTCCGACCCTGCGGCATTCAAGGCCATTCGCGACGAAATGAGCTTCCCGCCATTCGAGACGCCGATCGAAACCGTTTTCATGGGCACGGATGGCAGCGCCTGGCTCCGGCGCGAGGAGGACGTGAGCCCCAACTACCGATGGGTGCTGCTGGATCCACAAGGTCGACCACGCGGGCGACTCGTGACGCAACCCTCGCAGACGGTGGCCTGGGCGCGGGGCGACATCGTGTGGGCCGTCGTCCCCGACAAGGACGATGTTCCCTGGCTCGTGAAATACCGGATCAGTCCGTAACGCGGGCGTCGCGCTATTTGAGCCCCGTCAGCTGCATGCTGATCTGCTTGAGCCTGGCCCGGTCCGCTTCACTGTATGCCTGCGGGTTGGCGCTGCTCGGCCGCAAGCCCGCGAAGAACTGTCCCGTCCCGATGTTGGGGGTCGTGACCACATTCATGACCGCATCGGCACCCTGGGCCACGGTCGACATCGGCATCGCTCCGACCGCCCGTACCATATAGGTATCCATCTGGCTGGCCGGGTGGACTGCGTTGACGGTCACCCCTGTCCCTTCCAACTCCTTCGCGAGATCGAAGGTGGACATGACCTGCGCGAGCTTGCTCGTCCCGTAGCCGCGCTGGCCTGAGAAGCCGCTGTTCTGGTTCACGTCATTCAGGTCAATGACCTGCTGCGTCACGGACGCGACGTTCACGATACGGGACGGCGCGCTCTTGATGAGCAGGGGCTCGAGCAGCTGGGTCAGGAGGAAGTGCGACAGGTAGTTGACCTGGAAGCTCATCTCGTTGCCATCCACGGTGAGCTGACGCGTGCTGACATTGGCCTGCCAGATCCCGGCGTTACAGATGAGGATGTCCAGCCTGGGATAGTTCTTGATCACGGAATCGGCGAGCGCGCGCACGTCTGCGAGCGACGCGAGATCCGCCGCGAAGAAGCGCGCGGTGCCCTTCCCCTGCTCCTTGATCTCCGCCACCACCGAGTCGCCGCGCGCGCGATTGCGCCCGTGCACGATCACGTCCGCCCCCATCGCGCCGAGCCGGAGCGCGAGCTCGCGTCCGAGGCCGTCGGTCGAGCCGGTGATGAGCACGACCTGACGTGGCTGCGCCTGCGGCGCCGGACGCGCGCCCTGTGCCGCGGCCGACGACATCGCCATCGCGGCAAGCGCTCCCACGACCGCGCCGAATCTGGCTCGGTGCGCCCATCGCCCAAGCACGGTCCCCAGGCCCAATCCCATGCGATCCGCCATACGGTCCCCCTCGGCGATGCCGAGTCCAGTCGACATGTACGCTACGCGCGCGACCCACGCACCCAATGTTTGACGTCGCGGCCCCTTCGACCGTTCGCCCCATCGCCGGCCACTGTACGGTCGCGACTTCTCCTAAGTCTTTAGGTTAACGTACCGGTTCGGGCGATCGACTGTCAACCGCCCGCCGTTTCCTCGCGGTGGTGGTGCCAGCAGTGCGCCACGCCCCTTGACCGGCCGATTGGGCGACGGACTTTCCATCTTCCATGCGCCTTCGAACACTGACCCTCGCTCTCCTTCTGCCCGCCGCCGGGGCAACGACGGTCCAGGCGCCGTTCACGTGGCGTGAGGTCATGGTGCCGATGCGGGACGGTGCCCGCCTGCAGACCGTGATCCTCACGCCGACGGGACGTACCGGGCCGCTTCCGATCCTCTTCCGTCGCACGCCGTACGGCGTGCCCGGCCAGGCCCCCGCGCAGATCCCGGACGATCTCGCGGCGCTCGCGCGGGACGGATACATCTTCGTGATCCAGAATCTGCGCGGCCGATTCAAATCCGAAGGCCAGTTCCGCCTGACCATGGCCGTGGACCTCACCGACCGCGGGGCGACCAACGAAGTCACCGACGCGTATGACAGCATCGACTGGCTCGTGAAGAACATCCCCAACAACAGTGGCCGAGTGGGGATCTACGGCGTGTCGTACGACGGGATGACCGCGGCGATGACGCTGCTGCAGCCCCACCCGGCGCTCAAGGCCGTGAGTGAGCAGGCGTCGCCCGCCGATCTCTGGATGAACGACGACGATCATCGCTACGGCGCGCTGCGCCTCAGCTACGCGTTCGAATACGCGGTCCTCGAGGAGACCGACCGCGCGCAGAACACCCTGTTCCAGTTCGGCACGTCCGACACCTATCCGTGGTATCTCGAGCTCGGCCCGGTGTCGAACATCAATGCACGCTATCTCCACGGCTCGCTGCCCTACTGGAACAACCTCGTCGCGCACCCGGACTATGACGCGTTCTGGAAGCGCGAGGCCTGGGTGGAATCAGCTGCACGCCGCATCCGTGCCGACGCTCAACGTGGCGGGCTTCTGGGACCAGGAGGATCCGTGGGGTCCGTGGCAGATCTATCGCCACGCCGCGGAGCGCGATCCGGGAAAGACGAACGTCATGGTGGCGGGCCCCTGGTACCACGGGCAATGGGAGGTCGATGTTGGCGACAGCATCGGTCCGGTGCCGCTCGGTCGGCCGACAGGACGCGAGTTCCGGGACAGCATCGAGGCGCCGTTTTTCCGATACTGGCTGCACGGCACCGGTGCCCCACCGAGCTGGAGCGTGCGAACGTTCCAGACCGGCGCGAACCGCTGGCGGACGTATGCCGCGTGGCCGCCGGCGACTGTGAAGGCGACCAGTCTCTACCTCCACGCCAATGGCACGCTCTCGTTCACCGCGCCGTCGGGCGCGGAGACAGCGTCCCGCGACTACGTGTCCGATCCGACGAACCCCGTCCCGTACCGGCCGCGGCCGATCTCTCCGACGTATCCGGGCGGTGGCTGGCCGACATGGGAGGTCGGCGATCAGCGATTCGTCGATGGGCGCCCCGATGTGCTCACGTATGTGAGCGCCCCGCTGGATCGCGACCTCACGATCACCGGCGAGGTCGCGGCAGATCTCTGGGCCTCGACGTCAGGCACCGATGCGGACCTCGTGGTGAAGCTGATCGACGTCTTCCCTGCGCAGACACAAGCGGACAGCTGGCACGCGGCCGATCCCGGGACGGGGGGAGGCTCGCGCCCCATGAGCGGCTACGAGCTGCCGATCGCGATGGAGGTGCGTCGTGGCCGCTACCTCCAGAGCTACGAGCGGGCCACGCCGCTGGTCGCCGGCCGCGCGGCGGAGTGGAAGATTCCGCTGCGCGACCGCGACCACGTGTTTCTGCGCGGGCACCGGATCATGGTGCAGGTCCAGTCCACCTGGTTTCCGCTCATCGATCGAAACCCGCAGCGCTTCGTGCCGAACCCCTACGAGGCGAAGGCCAGTGATTTCGTGAAAGCGACCCAGCGGGTGTTCTCCACCCCCGCGATGCCCTCGCGGATCACGTTGCCGGTTGTCCCGGAGTAGCTGCGACGAGGAGCCGCTATGGCGTCGTGAAGGTCAGCACGGCGGGAACGTCGGAGCATCCCGCATCGTTACAGGCCGCGACGGTCCACGCGGTCCATGCGTGGGGAATCGTCACCTGATACGAGGTGGATGTGATCGTATCCGTGTCCACAGCCGGGATGCCGGTGGTTGGGGTGATGGCTGAGAGGTGATATCGTGTTGCGCCCGGCGACCCGGTCCATTGCATGGTCACAGTGGCCGATGGCTGCGGGGGCGGTGGCGGTTCGGAGCACGACGAATAGAAAGCGCAGAGCGCCAACGTCGGATCTACGTCGGCGGTCCCCGGACCGACCAGCGCCGGGGGCCCCGGAAGACAGGAGCGTGTCCTGATGGTGAGGTCATCCATGGTCGGATACGCGTCAACAGCCACACCTGCGGGGCCGGGGACGCCCAGGGAGAGAGTCAGGTTGTGCCCGGACATCGGCGCCGATACTGCCGAGCGGAAGCCGAAGAGGAACGTGTGCCCGGCCCCGCTGACGCTGCCTCGAAGCGTCTGATCCGGCGACAGGGTCGCAACAACCACAACACTCGCGCCGAAGTCAAAAGACGCACGCACCGAGTCGATGGCCGCCCCGTTCAGGAGGACGCGGACCCAGGAGGGAGAACCCGCGCCCGCCTTGGAGACGGCAATGCCGTAGCCGCCGGTGAGCGTGCCGGGCCCGCCAAACAGAAAGCGAGCGTCGTACCGCTGTGCAACGCCGTCGGTCGCCGCCTGAGTGACCGTGGCCGACACACTGACCGAGCCGGTCATGTCGATCGAGCGAAAGATCGCCGACGAGGAGCTGGTTGCCGGCTGGCGCAGGGCGTTGCCGTAGACGGCGAGGGGCACACCGTTGTTGTCGGGAACTGTGATCCATCCGTTCCCCGGAACGCCATCCGCCCGATCAAAGGCATCCACAAAAGCGGTGGTGCACACCGCGGGCGCCACGTTCACATCGACGTCAAGGAGGGAGCGGCGTCCGTTCGACGCGTTGCGGAGCGCGACCGAGTACCGTCCGGGCGTCCGCACGGTCTGCGAGAATGCGATTACCGTGTCGGTGCTGTAGTCCGAGCCGCCATAGGGCGCTGGCGACGTTCGGCTGCAGGGATGGCAGTCCGGCCCTTCCACGACAACTTCGGCACCGGTGTAATCGAATCGCGACCCCCGGAGCGACACAACGAACGGCTCGCCGACCATCGGGGTACCCGGCGTTGTGGACCCGCGGCCGAGCAACGGCGGATCGAGCTCACTCAGCGCGTCGCAGGCGCTCGTCGTGAGGGCCAGGACCACGAAGATCGTTTTCACCCACTGCGCCTGCGGGGCGGACAAGTTTCTTCGCATGGGGCACCATACGGAGAAAGGTTCGTAGCTTCGTGCTCTACCGCCTCCGGATTGTGCCCTCCGGACCACAGCGTCGCAACTGGCCCCCTACGCGACGCCGACGCCGTGACGGGCGGCCTCGAGAGCGGTTTCCAGCAAGGCTCTCAAGTCGGCATGCATGCGGAAATACTGGCGGCCTTCCTGCTGGGTTTGCGAGCGTCGCGGAGGCAGGGTCTTCGTCTGCATGACCCAGTGCACCACCTGACCAAGCAGCTGAATCTGCGCGTCATCGATCAGGTTGCGGAGGCCGGCAATGGAGCCGGCGGCCGCCGGATCTACCTCCCGGACTACGAGGATGTCGCCGGTGTCGATCCCTTCGTCGACGAGGTGCACGGTGCATCCGACCGGATTGCCCTCGAATCGCGCCCATTCTCCCACGTTCATTCCCCGGAACCTCGGAAGAATTCCCATGTGCGCGTTGAGCGTACCCAGCTTGGGAACCGACAGGATGTCGCGTCGGAGAATGCCGGCGCCCGCGTGCACCAGCAGATCGGGATTGAGCGCCCGGACTGCCGCGACCGCGCCCGGAGTGCTCAGGGCGCCCACGGAAACCACCGGGATCCCCTCAGCGGCGCAGAAGGCCGCGACATCCGGCGTGTGCTCGACGCTCGCGCTCTGTGCCGGCCCTGCGCTCGAGCGCGCCCGTGACGCGAGTCGCTGGCGCAACGACGTGCTGAGCACGCGGACGACACCGTCTTCGCGAATCCTGCGCGCCAGGCGGACCGATGCGGGCGGCGCATCGCGGTGCTCGATCACCACGGCCGCCGGGCGAAAGCCCGACGCACGCCACGCGTTGACCATCTGCGGCACCTTGTGAACCCCGGGGCTCGTCAGCAGCACGACGCGAAGATCGGCGCCTCCCCTGGATGTTGGGGGCGGCAGCGTCTGCGCGACGTCGGGCGGAATCATCCACTCGTCCGCGTGATCCCCGAACGACGCCAGACACCGGCGCTTTGCGTAGAGCGCATCGATGAAGAACTTCGCGGCCCAGTTGGGCAGGCCCATCGTGATGTAACCGCCCCACGCCGGCGCGGACCCTGGAATTCCACCCCGGATGCCGGGATCGGTCGAGCGCATGGGTTGCGCCGCCTTGACGAGGTCGATCGCCTTGAGCGCGGCGTTGACGAAGCGCCAGTCGTCGAAGATCTCGGCGAGCCAGAACCACACCAGCGCCATCTGGGCGTTACCGGTCAGGCACGCGTAGTCGGACCGCGCCGCCTTCCAATCGCTCTTGAGCTCGCCGGGGAGCCAGCCTGAGAGCTCCAGTCGACGGGCGACGCGCTCCGCCGCGGTCTTCGCCACGAGGGCCGCGTCCTCGCGACCCAGCACCTGGGAGAGGTACAACACGCCCCACAGCGTGTATGCCAGCGTGTGTGTGACCGCGGTGTCGGCGTCGTCGCTGAAGCCGGCGAGCCGGATCCACCCCGTCGTGGGGTCCACGTGCGTGAGGACCCAGTCGAGGTGTCGCTCCGCCGCCCGCTTCCACTCGGGAACGCCGAAATGCTGGCCTGCTTCCGCCAGCCAGCACGAGGCGTGCGCGGTGTAGGTGGTCGGCCGGTTATAGATGTGCTTCCGCCACGCGCCGTCCTCGTCCTGCTGCGACACGAGCCAGTCCGCGGCGCGTCGCGCCGCCTGCCCCACCCGCTCGTCGCCGGTGGCGGCGTGCCACGCGACCAGGCCGTTCAGGATCTGCGCGGTGTTGAAGATCGACGGCTGCGTGCTGTTCTCCGCGACCTCAGCGCCGGGGAACGCGCCGACGGGCAGCTGGAGCGGGAGCAGGAACTCGATGCAGCGACGCGCACGCTCATGGAACCGCGGATCGACGTCCTTGGCGAGCGCGAGAAACGTGGGAATGATGTATCCCGTGGTTTCCGGGTACGACGATGTCCAGCCGCTGTGGAGAAAGTAGCGGCCCATGACGCCGCCATCCGTCGCGGCGTCCTGCGCGCGAGCCAGCCAGTCGGCGGCCGCAACCAGATGGTCGCGATCCGAGTAGCCCGTGCGCTCGTTGCGCCTGGTGTCGAGCACCTGATCGCGCATGAACAGGGCGTGCGAGGGCCGCCACGCTCTCCCTTCAATTGTCCGTCCCACCAGCCAACGAAGAGACCGCCTCGCCATGCAGGCTCCGATGCCGTTTCAGTTAGGGCCGTGATGTGAGCGGGCCTCCGCCCGCGCATGCACGACGATGAAGTGCCTGGCGCGGGGGCCTTCCGCCAGATCCGTGCCGACGCGGTCACCGGCGAGAAGGCCAATACCCTCTTTCCAGGCCCACCCGACGCGCGGCTGGGCCCCTAAGCCGTGACCGCTGTGGCGATTACCCCGCACCTGATGCGCGGAAGCAAACTGGGTCAGGATCCGCCCCTCCACAATACCCACGCGCGGATCGGGGCCGTCGAGTCACCGCACGGCGGCCCGATGCGCGCCGCGCGACACGCAGACGGTCGGCGGGCCAATCCGGAGCGCCCATCACCCGTCGCGCGGGCCCGATGGCCGCGCGGGTCTTCTCCCCGTGCCACCGCGCTGCACGGCGTAGCGCAGAGCCCCACACGCTGAAAACCGTCCATTGACACGCTCGTGAGTGCCTCGTACGTTCGGACCGCTTGCGCTCAGCATCGCGCAGCATGATGTGCACGTCCGTTCCGTCGATGATCTGTTGAATGCCGAGGTCGCAGCAGCGGCCTTGCTGGCTTTCGGAGAAGGACGGGTTGGTTTCGGATGACCTTGTGACACTGTCACGGTGGAGGTCACGTGCACCTATCGACTGCTCGCAGGACCCTCAGCGCCTCGCTCCTGCTCGCCGTGTGTATGACCGGCGCCGCTCACGCCCAACAACAGAAGGGGATCATCACCGGCCTCGTGACCGATGAGGTCACCAAGCAGCCGCTGGCCGCCGCGCAGATCGCGGTCCAGAACACCGCGACCGGCACCCAGAGCGCGACCGACGGGCGCTACACTCTGACCGGTGTCACTCCCGGCACCGTGACGCTGGTGGTGAACCGCGTCGGCTCGTCGCCCGTGACATTCGATGTCCGGGTCGAGGCGGGCCAGACGGTGGTGAAAGACATCGCCCTGAGCGCGCAGCCGCTGAGAATGCAGAACCTCATCGCGACGGGCGTGGCGGATCCAACCGCCGGCACGAAATCGCCACTCTCCGTCGCGCACCTCGACCTGAGCAGCCTCCCGGTTGCCTCCGCGGCCGCGTCGAGTCCGCTGGCCTCGCTGAAAGGGAAAGTCGCCGGCCTGACCATCACGACGGCCGGCATCCCGGGAACGGACACGACGCGCATCCAGCTCCGCAATCCGATCAGCCTGACGGCCGATGTGCAGCCGCTGCTGATCGTGGACGGCGTCGTGCTCCTGAGCGGAACACTCAGCGACATCGAGGCGCAGGACATCGCCTCGATCGAAGTCGTGAAGGGCGCGGCCGCCGCGGCGTTGTATGGGTCGAGAGCCGCCGCGGGCGTCATTTCGGTGAGGACCAATCGCGGGGCGGACATCGGCCAGGGGCAGACGCGGCTGCAAACGCGGCTCGAGGCGGGTGCGGAAGAGCTGGGCCGACAGGTGCCCATCGCCACGCATCACGCCTTCCTCGTCGATGCCAACGGCCAGTACATCGACTACCAGGGCAATCCCGTGTCGCGCCTCAATCGCGTCCCGGACTCGACGGGGTACATGGACAATCCCTACGGCGCGGCGACCTACGATCACGTCTCGCAGATGTATGGCGTAGGCTCGACGATGATCGGGAAGCTGCAGATCGGCTACAACTCCCTCGGGACCAATTTCGCCAGCACGGTGACCGGCACGCGCCAGACCGGTGTGCTCAAGGTGGCCAACGGGATCGAGAAGTACAACATGCGCCTCAATGTGGATCACCGCATTGGGGAGAAGGTCAACCTCTCGCTCGGCGCGTTCGTGGACTACTCGTACGCGGACCGGATTGCCGGCGCGAATCCCTACAACAACCTGCTGACGCTGGGGCCGGAGGTGGATCTCCTGGCCGTGAACCCGGGCTACGACCCGACGTCGCGGACGCCGGGGTACCGCTACGTGTCGAACCCGGACGCCTTGCAGGCCTCGATCATCAATCCGTTCTATGACAACGCGATCCGGGACAGCTGGAAGAAGTCGACGGACATCCAGCTGAGCGCCGACGCCGCGTATCGCCTGAGCTCCGCGCTCTCCCTGACCGGCCTGCTGGGCTACCAGCGCAGCGACGGCAATACCCAGAACTACATCAGCCTTGGGACCGTGACCGCCGTCAATCCGGTCACGGGCGTTCGCACCGTCTCTCCGGGGCAGCTCAACATCCAGTCGTCGTGGCAGGAGAGCATCAACGGCGAGCTCGGACTGAGCTTCGTGCAGGGGATCCGGGATCTCACCATGCGGGCCAGCGCCCGTGTGCTCGGCTCGGCGGACCAGGCGACCGGCATCGGGATCACGGGGGACACGCTCCGGGTGAAGGACTCCCGCAGTCTGGCGGTGGCCACAGTCGTGAATCGGGACGCCGCCGCGCCGTACTCCACCGGCCTCGTCACCGATCGTAAGGAGCGCGACTACATCGGCACGGTGGCGTTCGACTACGCCAGCCGGTACGTCCTGGAAGGACTGGTCCGACGGGATGGGAGCTCCGCGTTCGGAGCGGACAGCCGCGGCAAGACCAACGCCCGGGCGAGCGCCGCGTGGCGGATGACGGATGAGGCCTGGTGGCCATTCGTCCCCATCACCCTCCTCAAGCTCCGGTACTCCGTCGGGACGGCGGGCACCTCGCCCTCGCCGACCCTGCAGTACGATCGGTTCTCCTCGGGCTCCGCGGGCGACATCAGCCGCAACGGGCTCGGCAATTCCGCGCTGCTGCCCGAGAGCGTCGTCGAGCAGGAGATGGGCGCGGACATCACGCTCAACAACCAATACAGCGCCGAGCTGACCTACGCGCGCCAGTCGGCGACGAATCTCATCCGGAACAACGTCATCCTCGCGTATAGCGGCTTCGACACGCAGTGGCAGAACGTGGGCAGCCTCATCGGGCATTCCTACGAGGCCACGTTCGAGGCCCAGTGGCACTCCACCCAGACCTCACGGTGGACGTCCAACCTGGTGCTCAGCCGGCAGCGTTCCAAAGTGACCAAGTGGAACGTGTTCGGCACGTGCGGCACGACGGGCGCGGCCGCGCGCACCCAGAACAGCTGGAACTGCAACAACGCCGTCTTCGGAACCCAGTGGGGCAACAGCCTGGTGCGGAGCAAGGCCGATCTCCTGCCCGTCCACCAGCGCGCCAACGGGGCCGATGCGTCCGCAACCTGCACCAACCTCTGCGATCACAACACGCTCGATCTGTTCGACATCAACGACGAGGGCTACGTCGTCGCGGTTGGGCCGGGCGGATCGTGGGAGGATCGTCGCTGGGGCCAGATCGTCACGATCGACAAGATCCAATACCGGTGGGGCCTGCCGATCATCAAGTCCGACTCGACCGGCAACCCGATCTTCGAGAAATGGGGCCAGGCTCTCCCGGCCTTCACCTACGGCCTCCAGAACACCGTCGTGTACCGCGACTTCACGTTCTTCGCCAGCGTGACCGGCCAGGTGGGCGGCTACGCGTACAACCATCTCGAGCAGCGATACATGAGTCTCACGCAGTCGCTCGCCGCCGAGATGGACCAGACCGGAAAGCCGGACTACAAGAAGAAGCCTTCGACGTATTACACGCAGGCTCCGATCGGGTCGACGAACACCGCCTCGTCGATCACGCAGAGCAACGTCAACGCCGGCCTCTCGGCAAACGACGCGCTCGTGTTGCGCAACTTCTTCCAGAAGGACCAGTACGTGAAGCTGGACGAGGTCTCGGTGTCCTACAACATCCGGCAGATGCCCTCCGTATTGCGGCGCCTCCCCGCGCGGAGCGGGACGGTCTCGCTGGCCGCGCGCAATCTGCATTCGTGGACATCCTACAACTCGGTCGATCCCGACGTCGGCGGCACGAGCACGAGCGATCGATTCGATGATGCGGGATACCCCAGAACCCGAACGCTGACCGCCGCGATCGCCCTGACCTTCTAGGCGCGCGACGCAGAGTCGGGATTCGTCTCACGCGCCGAACGTTCGGCGATGTGCCGCTCCTCACGCCGGTTCACCGAGGTTTGCCTATGAGCGTACGACTCCGGATACTCGCCCTGGGGTTGGGTGCAGCGGGGATACTCGCGGGTTGTTACAGCCTGGACGTGCCCGATACCTCCGGGCTGACGCGCGACGCGGTGTTCAACGATCCGCTCAATATCCAGGCGACGATCGCCACCGTGTACGCCAACATCACCGACGGCATGCTGAACGCGCTGCCGTGGGGAGGGCTCTCGGCGCAGACGCTCGTCATCACCACCTCGAGCGACGTGAATCAGATGTGGGCCCTGGCCCAGGAGCCGCGCGTGGTCTTCAACAACGCGGGCGGCCAGGGCACGACGAACGGGCCGCAGCAGTCGTATCCACCCTGGCACCGATTCTGGGAGGGTGTCGCGTACAGCGCCGATGCGCTGCGGGAGATCAAGGAACGCCACTCGAAGATCATCGACCCCGTCACCGGCGCGGACAACACCACGCGGTCGGTCGTGTTCGGCAAGTTCGATCACGCGCTGTCCACCATGTATCTGGGGATGATGTGGGACAAGTCGCCCATCGTGGGGGAGGAGACGTGGCGCGCCTCCGATCTCACACAGGGGCCGCCGCCCGCCGAGTTCCACCCGCACCAGGAGGTCTTCGACTCCGGCGTCTCCTGGATGCAGGAAGTGATCTCGATCATGGACACCGCCACGGCGTTCGTGCTGCCGCGCAACCAGCTCTGGATCTACGGCCAGCAGATTCCCAGCAGCGACTTCGCGAGGATCATCAAGTCGTATCTCGCGCGCTCGATGGTCTACAATGCCCGGACACCCGCCGAGCGCGCCGCGGTGAACTGGGCCACCGTGAAATCGTTGATCCAGACCGGGGGCATCGTGCAGGACTTCGGGCCCGGCGGATATCTGCGTCCCAATGGCTTCAGCAATCTCGGCTACTACGCCCTCACCAACAGCGACGTCGTGGGCACCACGGGGACCGGAGGTGACCACGACAACACCAACCTCACCCGCATCAATCTCCGACTGATCGGGCCCGGCGACACCACGGGGCGATTTCAGACCTGGCTCACCAAGGTCGATCAGCCCGGGCGCGACACCGTCACTCCCGTCATCATCGGCTCACCGGACCGACGAATTCAGAACGGCGGAACGACGGCGAATCCTGGCGACGGCACCCTGTTTCGTTTCACGGCGAGCCGGCCCCCGGACAACACGGGGGTGACGGGCATGCCGCAGAGCCGGGGGAAGTACTACTACACGAACTACTACTCCACGGCGCGGGTCTCCAACAATCCCGCGGGCTGCAACCGGGTCGGCAACAACGAGTGCATGTGGTCGGTGCAGACGCTCATGATCACGGTGGATGAGATGAACCTGCTCCTGGCCGAGGCGGAGTATCGACTGGGCAATCTCCAAGCCGCGGCGGATCTCATCAATCTGTCGAGAACCCGCTCGGCGGCGCTGGGCGGAGGCGAGCTCCCGGCAGTCACCACCAGCGGCCCGCCGCCGGGACCGTCCTGCGTGCCACGCCGCTACGACAACAGCTGCGGCGATCTCTTCGATGCGCTGGTCTACGAGCGGCGGATTCAATTGTTCGGCCGCGAAGGGATCATCGACTGGGGCGACATTCGCGGGTTCGGCTGCATGCTCGAGGGGAGCCTGCTGGAAATGCCGGTACCGGCGAACGACCTGATTCTGTCGGGCGTGCCCGTATACACGCTGGGCGGCGTCGGCCTTCCGGGTGGCGCGCCCGTCCCGACCAATTGTCCCCTCATGGTCAATCCGACGGTGCGCGGCCATGGATGAGACCCACGTTCCTGTCGTTCCCCAACGGCTGACACAGCCCAACGCGCGGAGCAGCCTGCTTATGCGTCGTCGTGTTCTTCGGGGCGCGCTCGTACTCGCCGCCATGTTGGCGTGCTCGGACGGTGGCATCAGCCCGCAGCACACCTACAACGTCCTGCCCAAGACGGGAACCCCGGTGGGTGTGGGTCAGGATTCCACCTTCGATCTGACCAGCGCGATCGTGCTGCTCCGGGACGCCACGGACACGGTGGCGGGCGCACGATTCGAGTTCGCCTCGAGCAATACCAACGTGGCCCTGGTCTCGTCGTCGGGCCTCATCACGGGCGTGGGCGGCGGCACGGCGACGATCACGGTAAGCGGGTACGGCGCGCCGCTGGATGTGCCGGTGACCGTGCGAGGCCGCCCGGCGACGAGCGTGCAGCTGAACGCCCATCCAATGGACACGTCGAGCTACTGGGCGCGACCCGGGCATGCGCCAAGCAGCCTGCTCCGGATGCTCGTGCTGGCGGGGACCGATACGGTCTTCTGCAACATCCCCGTCTGCGCGAACGCGACGAGCCGGCTGAACCAGCGCGTCGTGCGGATCTACAGCCTGGACACGGTCAAGGCGCAGGTCTCGAACATCGCGGGATCCACTCGGGGCCAGATCACGGCAAAGGACACCGGCACCGTGCAGTTCGTGCTGAGCGTCCCGGGCGATGGTATAGCGGACACCGTCGCGATCAGATTCAAGCTCCGCCCCATCGACAGCCTGCTCCTCCGGGTCGACAGCATCACCGACGCCGTGGGGACCCGGGCATACACGGGGACCAACGTGCCCAAAGGCGCAACGCTGCTGGTTGGCGTCGGGTATTTCTTCAAGGTGCCGGCGGCACCGGCGATCACCGCGACAACCATCTCGGTCAACACCCTTGCGACCGTGTCCGCCCTGCGCACCAGATTCCCGACGATTACGTGGCAGTCCGCCGTATCCGACCTCGCGATCGTCGCAGGCAACGGCCGAACAAGCGGGACGCGGGCGCAGGGCACCGCTCCGGTGTGCACCGCCACTCCGGTCAAGGTTGCGTCCGAGGCCTCGGATGGCGTTGGCTATGATCCCTATCTGAACCGGTATCCCGCGGGTTTCGTCCCGCCCGGCGCGGCAACGTCGACGGGGTGCACCGCGGTGGGGGTCCCCACTACCCTCACGCCCCGCGGGGCCACCTGTTTCAGGACGGGCGTCACCGCCACGGATGCCCAACAAGCGAATTGCACCGTGTACATCAAGGCCAGTATGACGGACGAGGTCAGCGGCCTGCCACATTCGACGTACATGGCCGTCATCGTGCGTCAACCGTAAAGGAGCCTAGATCATGAGTCGCTCTCTCACACGCAGAGAGTTCGTCGGCGCCGCGACACTGGCCGCAGCCATCCCCTGGCTGCCGAGAACATCGGGGCCGGGCGCGGATGGCGTCGCGCCGCTCGGCCCGCCAGCCCCGGAGCAGGTGTCGATGGATCGGGATCTCATGGAAGTGACCATCCCGGGACTCCAGGCGATGTACGTCGCGAAGAAATACACCGTCACACAGGTGACGAAGTGGTACCTGGATCGCATCGCGCGATACAACAAGGTCTACCGCGCCCTCCTGCACGTGGATACCGCCGGCGCGCTGGCCGCCGCCGCGGCGCTCGATGCCGCGGCGACCAGGGGCGGCTCGCGCGGGCCGCTGTGGGGCGTTCCGATGGTCATCAAGTCCAATACGAGCGTGAAGGGGCTGGTGACCAGCGCAGGGTTCGCGGGATATCTCATCCCGGGCCTCGAGCTCATTGCCCCGATGGACGCCACCGTGGTCGTGAAGCTGCGCGCCGCCGGCGTGGTCATTCTGGCGCAGACCAACATGCCGGACTTTGCCAGCAGCGATGGCAATACCAGCACCGCCTATGGACGGACCGGCGATGCCTACAATTGGCGCTACAGTCCCGGCGGATCGTCCGGCGGCACCGTCACGGCGGTCACGGCCAACATGGCCCTCATCGGGACCGGCACGGACACGGCGAATTCCATCCGGATGCCGGCGGCGACAAGCGCGGTGGTCGGATACATGCCGACCCGCGGCGTCACGAGCATCGCGGGGATCAATCCGCTCGACTGGCTGCGCGACAACACCGGGCCGATCGCGCGCACCGTCACCGACGCGGCCATCGCGCTCGGCGTGATGGCGGGTGAGGATCCGAGAGACTTCCGGACCAAGGGCTCCGCTGCCCTGGTGCAGCCGGGACCGTATACGCAGTACCTCAAGGCGGACGCGCTCCGAGGCAAGCGTATCGGCGTGCCCGCGTTCATCGTGGCGGAAGCATCGGCGGGCGGGCGTGGGGGCGGCGGCACGCCGCTCCAACCCGAGACACGCGCGCTGTTCATGAAGTCACTCGATGGGCTGCGCGCGGCCGGCGCGACGGTGGTCTTTGATGATGCGTTGCTTCCGGCGAGCTTCTCCGCCCTGACGGGGATGGTGAGCACCCGCGCGTACATCGCGGAAGGCACCGAGAGCTTTCTGCGGGACTACGGACCGCCGCAGTATCACTCATCCAAGGAGTATGCGGAGGCGGTAGGTGCGCCGCTCCCGACGACAGTCATCCCGCTGCCGGCGGCCCCGGCGGCGGGCAGTCCTCCACCCGCACCACAGGCGCCACTCGCCAGCGATCCGCAGGCGGAAGCGACGCTGTGGGCGCCTCAACGGCAGGCTCTTGCCGCATACCATGCGGCGTTCGATCAGTTCCAGCTCGACGCCCTCGCCTATCCCGCCATCCAGATGCCGCCGTTTGACGAGGTGGCCCTCGCCGTCGCCGGCCAGCGCAGCGGTGGCCCACACAGCAACACCGGGTGGGTAAACCGGATCGGCATCCCCGCGGTGTCTATCCCGGGTGGTTTCTACGATGACGGACTACCGTTCGGACTGGAGCTGGCCGCGAGACAGTGGAAGGACGGCGACCTGCTGGGCTATGCCTTTGCGTACGAGCAGGCGACGCATCACCGAAAGCCGCCAGTCCTCGTGGAGACGCGATAGCGAGACCCTGCCGGTGCTGCGCGCGGCGAGGATGTTCTTCGCCGCGAGGAGCAAAATGACTGCGGCGATCTCGCCACACCTGACTTGGCGAATCCACATGGCAGGCCCGGTGGAAACCCATACATTATTTCGCGCTGGATCTCCCAGCATCTCTCCGACGACGTGATGCAGCTCATCGGTCGCGTCCCGGCGGATGCCGGCTGCACGATCCGCTTACTCCGTTGCAGGAATTGCGTCCCCCCAGGCTGGAGGCTCAGATGAGCAGCAAGATTTTCGTGGGTGCGGGATTGCTCGCGCTCGTATGCGCGAGCGGCTGCAGCGATACCGCGACGGTGGAACCGGTGCGCGCGTCGTTTGCGAAGGCGAACAGCAACACCGTGTTCGAGGGAGAAAAGATCCACGCGAACTCAGTGGTGAACGTCCTCTATGACTGGGACGTGGGGGCAGCGGGCCCGCTCGTGTACGCCGCGCGGCCCATGGGGCCCGATCGTTGGCCCGAGCACAACAACCCGACGTCGACGGACTACATCTATGTCGTCGTCTATCCCGTCGGCACGACGGTGACGGGGCTCATGTGCTACGACATTCCGAATGAGACCTGCCCGGACCATGGGCCGGTCGTCGCGGCCGGCGCGATGGACGCCATCCCGTCCGTCTACGGGGCAGGCGTTCTCGGGCACGACCACATGCAGCAGAAGAACCCGGGCGCCCACGCATGGGCCGCGTTCGTGTTGTTCACGAACAAGGCAGCGGCGAACACGCACATCACGACCAGGGCCGGTGCCGAGGCCGCGGTCGCGGCGGGCAATGCGGTGATCGTGCCGGTGCCGTCGCTGACCTTCCACAACTCGCCGGTCGCGGCAAAGATCTATGACAGCGCGACCCCCTGGATCTGCCCGGCATATACGGCATGTGATCCGCCGAACAAATAGTCCTTGAGGGAACAGGGAACAGGCGACTGGGAACAGGCGGGGCCAGGGGCGACAGGCCAGAGGTAGGCCGATCTGCCCCTGGCCTCTCGCCTGTGAACCAACCTGTTCCCTGTTCCCTATTCCTGCTATTTGCCGCCGGCGACAGGCAAGGCCAAGGCCGTCAGCTTCGTATCGTTGCCCGATCCGGCGGCGAACACGATGTACTGCCGGCCCTGATGCATGAATGTCATCGGATCGGCGCTGTTCCGGGTGGGGACGCGCACCATGCCCACCTGGCGGCCCGTGGCCTTGTCGACGGCGTAGAGCGCCGGAGGCGATCCCGCCCCGCTGCGACCGGTGCCGTAGATGAGAAGCGTAGGCGTCGTGATGATTCCCGCCTGCGTCTGCCCCTGCCCTGAGGGACGCGGGGGAAGCGTGATGCCGGCGAACAGCGGGTCCGCGCTCGTGACAGGGCACAGTATCCCGCCGTTGGGGATCCACCACGCGACGTCACCGCTCTTCATGTCATAGGCCTTCACGCCGCCGAACTTCCGTTCCTTGAGAATCGAGACGCCGCCGATCGACAACGCTCCGGGGCGACCGCCGCCGGCACAGGCAACAGCTTGCTCCGGCGTGAGCGTTGGCGCCGCTACCGCGGTCGGCGCCGCCCCGCGGCCACCTGCGGGAGCTGGAGCTCCGCCACCGCCACCACCGGCCCGGCCGGCTCCTCCTCCTCCAACCGCACCGCCCCTCCCACCACCGCGCGCGACTGGCGGCCGCCCGTACTGGCTGGTGGGCGAGCACCCGGACGCGGGAATGCCCGGCGTCGGAATCCCGCCACCCGCCAGCGGCATGGTCACATTGCACCCTGTCGCCGGCGGGAAGGATCCGAATTGGTCACAGCTGATGAACCCGTCCGTGTAGGGCATCTCCGAGCAGGGATCCTTGTATCCGCCGATCATGGTCGGCGCCTGCGTCTGTGACCCGATGTAGAACACTCCCGTGGCCGGATCGGAGGCGACGCCGCCGTCGACGTTGACGCCACCCGCGGTCTGCGGCGCGTACCAGGCGCAGTTCTTTCCACCCGGACTCGGGATGTCATCGGCAACGCCCGGGACGTAGTACAACCCCGTCTCGCAGCGGCTGATCAGCTTCATCGCCGAATCCTTGATGGCCGGCGTGTAGTCGATGACGTCCCGCTCCGACAGCGCCTGCTGTGTATACGGCTCCGGCTTCGTGGGAATCGGCTGCGTCGGCGACGTCTTCTCGCCCGGGATCGTGCTGCGTCCAACGGGCATCTCGTTGATGGGCCAGATGGGCTCGCCCGTCACGCGGTCGAGCACGTAGATGAAGCCCTGCTTGGACGCCTGGGCGATCACCTTGCGCGCCTGCCCCGCGACGGTCACGTCCATCAACACCGGCTCCATGTTGAGGTCGTAGTCCCAGATGTCGTGGTGGATGGTCTGGAAGTGCCACCGGCGCGCGCCGGTCTTCACGTCGAGCGCGAGCACGCTGTTGCCGAACAGGTTGTCCCCGGGGCGCAGCTCGCCGGACTCATCGCCGAGTGGCATCCCGACCGGGATGTAGACGAGGCCCAGATCGGCGTCCGCGGAGTACACGCCGTAGGCATCGTTCTTCCCGACCCCGGGCGTCCCGACGGCCGACCCATTCTCCCAGGTGTTGGCCCCGAACTCTCTTTCCAGCACAGTGGGATCCGAAGCTTGGAATTCACGTGACTTGAAGTCGC
>JADMIO011485821.1_pt1 | contig 74240 bp, 79 predicted proteins | sample 8958161 | NCBI WGS metagenome assembly JADMIO01 (sample SAMN16585339, study PRJNA669376) | soil metagenome | isolation source: Crop rotation soil | place: USA: Cullars Rotation, Alabama | collected 2011
CCGCGACTTCAAGTCACGTGAATTCCAAGCTTCGGATCCCACTGTGCTGGAAAGTCGTCGACCTCGAGCTCTCGGCGTTGCAGGCCGAAGGCGACGGCCGCGTTGTGTCGACGCCGCGCATCGTCGCGACTAACCAGCGCGAGGCGCGCATCCTCCAGGGCACGGAGATTCCGTATCAAGAGTCGTCGTCGAGCGGCGCCGCGACGACCTCGTTCAAGGAGGCGGTGTTGAGCCTCACGGTCGTTCCGCAGATCACGCCCGACGATCGAATCATCATGGACCTCACGGTCACGAAGGACTCGGTCGGCGAGCTCGTGCCGAGCGGCGGCGCTGGCGGCTTCATCCCGAGCATCGACACGCGCGAGCTCGTGACGCAGGTCGTCGTCAACGACGGCGAGACCGTCGTGCTCGGCGGCGTCTACGAGACGGAGCTGCGCAACAACATCACGAAGGTGCCGGGCCTCGGCAACATTCCGGGCTTGGGCTACCTGTTCCGCAGCAAGACGCAGACCAACAACAACGCGGAGCTGCTGATCTTCGTGACGCCGAAGATCCTGCGCGACGGGGCGCGCGTCGAATAACCGCCTCGCGTCAGTCGTACGATTCGGAACGGCCGCCTTTGGGCGGCCGTTTCGTTTTCAGTATCCTTTAGCGCCATGCTCGGTCAGCGCAACGTCTATCTGATAGGCCCCATGGGCTCGGGAAAGACCGCCGTGGGCCGGCGGCTCGCGACGTTGCTGGGGCTTCAATTCATCGACAGCGACGCGGAGATCGAGAAGCGCACCGGCGTCGACATCCGCTATATCTTCGAGAAGGAAGGTGAGGCGCGTTTTCGCGAGCGCGAGCGCGACGTCATCGCCGAGCTCACGGCGCTCCAAGGCGTCGTGGTCGCGACCGGCGGCGGCGTCATTCTCGATCCCAACAACCGCGAGCGGCTCGCCAAGACGGGCACGATCGTCTATCTCGAGACGACGATCGATACGCTCGTGCGCCGGACCAAAGCGGCCAAAACTCGGCCGCTGCTGATGAACGACGACCCGCGCAGCGTTCTCGAGCGCATGATGCTCGTGCGTCGGCCGTTGTACGAGGGCGCCGCCGACCTGCGGATCGAGACCACGGGGCGCCAAGTGCGCGCCGTGGCGGCCGATATACACCAGCGGCTAAAGGAACGCGTTGCAAAGCTCAAGCCCACTTGAGAACCTTCGGCGCGTGGAAACCATCGCCGTCGCACTTGGGTCACGCAGCTATCCGATTCACATCGGGCCCGATCTGATTGGGAAGCCGGAGCTTTACGGAATCGAGGCCAAGCAGGTCTTGATCGTCACGAACGACGTCGTCGCGCCGCTGTATCTACCCGCCGTGCAGGGGGCGCTGCGCGGCCGCGAGCTCGACACGCTCGTCGTTCCTGACGGCGAGCGGCACAAGACTCTGGCCACGTTCACGGCCGTCATCGATCGGCTCATCGACGCCCGCTTTCACCGCGACTGCTGCCTCGTCGCACTCGGCGGCGGCGTAGTCGGGGACCTAACGGGGTATGCGGCCGCGAGCTACCAACGCGGAGTCGATTTCGTCCAAGTGCCGACGACGCTGCTCGCGCAGGTGGATTCATCGGTCGGCGGCAAGACTGCCGTAAACCATCCGCGCGCAAAGAACATGATCGGCTCGTTCCATCAGCCCATCACGGTGTTGGCCGACACCAGCACGTTGCGCACGCTGCCGCCGCGCGAGCTCGGCGCCGGCCTCGCCGAGATCGTCAAGTACGGCGTCATCGTCGACGCTCCGTTCTTCGCCTGGCTCGAGGAGCGCGTCGACGACTTGAAACGTCTGGACGCGGCGGCGCTGACGCACGCGATCCGGCGCAGCTGCGAGATCAAGGCCGCGATCGTCGCGGAGGACGAGCGCGAGCAAGGACGACGAGCGCTGCTCAATCTCGGCCACACCTTCGGCCACGCGCTCGAGGCGATCGGCGGCTACGAGCGCTGGCTGCACGGCGAAGCGGTCGCGATCGGCATCGTGCTCGCCGCGCGAACTTCCGTCGCGCTCGGCTGGCTCGCGGCGCGCGATTGCGAGCGTATCGAGCGCCTGCTCGCCCGCGCCGGTCTGCCGACGAGCGCAAAGGGTGTCGATCCCAAGGACTTGCTCGAGCACATGCGCGGCGACAAGAAAGCCGATCGAGCCGGCCTGAAGCTGATCTTGATCCGAGCGCTCGGCGAGGCGGTCGTGGCCCGGTCCCCGGCCGAAGACGTGCTGCGCGCCGTGCTCGCCGAGCAGCTCGAGTGACCGGAGCATCGGGCGAGCTCGCGCCCTATGCCGCCACGGTCGCGCGCTCGCGCGGCCGCCGGCATGCCGAGCCGCCCCCCGCGCTGCGCACCGAGTTCCAGCGCGATCGCGACCGCGTCATTCACTCGACGGCTTTTCGCCGGCTCGTCTACAAGACCCAAGTATTCGTCAATTACGAGGGCGATCTCTATCGGACTCGCCTCACGCACTCGCTCGAGGTTGCGCAGATCGCGCGCACCGTCGCGCGCGCGCTGCGCCTGAACGAGGATCTCGTCGAGGCGATCAGCCTCGCCCATGATCTTGGGCACACGCCGTTCGGCCATGCCGGTCAGGATGCGCTCAACGAATGCATGCGCGAGCACGGCGGCTTCGAGCACAACCTGCAGTCGCTGCGCGTCGTCGACCATCTCGAGGATCGGTATGCGAGCTTCCGCGGCCTGAATCTGATGTTCGAGACGCGCGAGGGGATACTCAAGCACTGCTCGCTGAAACACGCGCGTGAGCTCGGCGACGTCGGCCGCCGGTTCCTGGATCGAACGCAAGCCGGCTTGGAAGCCCAGCTCGCGAACATCGCCGACGAGATCGCGTACAACAATCACGACGTCGACGATGGGCTGCGTTCCGGCCTCGTGACGCTCGAGCAGCTCGCGACGCTGCCGTTTTTCGAGGACGCGCTGCAGCGAATCAGAAAGGAGCATCCGAAGCTAAAGCCGCAGCTGCAGGGCAGCGAGCTCGTGCGCGAGATGATCGGGCGGCTCGTGGCCGACCTCGTAGCGGCGAGCGCCGCGGCGATTGCTGCGGCGGCACCGCGCCACATCGACGACGTGCGAGCCCTGCCTCACGGCATCATCGAGTTCAGTGCGCCGTTTCGCGAGGCGCAAGTTCTCTTGAAGCGATTCCTGCGCGACACGTTGTACATGCACCCGCGCGTGCAGCAGATGACGGCGCAAGCACGCGACACGGTGACGCTACTGTTCGAGTCGTTCACGGCCGATTACAGCCGCCTGCCCGATGAGCACGCGGCGAACGCCAGAAAGCTCGCGGCCGCCGGCGACGAAGCCGGCGCGGCGCGCGTCGTGGCCGACTACATCGCCGGCATGACGGACCGCTTCGCGCTGCAGACGCGCGATTCGCTGCGCGCGGGCCGCTAGCGGCTGCTAGAATTCGTTCGTGGCTGCCGCACCGACCGACACCTCCCGCCGCATTGCCAATCGCGAACGTTTGATCTTCGCGCTCGACGTTCCGGACCTTGCCGGCGCGAAGAAGCTCGTCGGGCGCCTCGGCGACAGCGTCGTGTTCTACAAGATCGGCCTCGAGCTCGCGACGTCGCGCCACTACTTCGAGCTGCTCGACTGGCTGCTTGCGAACGACAAGAAAGTCTTCGCCGACCTGAAGCTCTACGACATCCCCGCGACCGTCACGGCGGCCGTGCGCCAGCTCGCGCGCTCGGGCGCGACGTTCCTCACCGTCCATGGCGACCGCGCCGTCGCCGAGGCCGCGGCGCAAGCCAAAGGCGAGCGCTTGAAGGTCCTCGCGGTGACCGTCCTCACGAGCGTCGCACAGGCGGATCTCGCCGATTCGGGAATAGCGCTGTCTGTCGAGGAGCTCGTACTGAAGCGGGCGCGCCAGTCCGTCGCGGCCGGCTGCGACGGCGTGATCGCTTCCGGCCTCGAAGCAGCGCCGCTGCGTGCTGCGCTCCCAGCGCATGCGCTGATCGTGACACCAGGCATTCGGCCGGCCGACGGCGCGGCGGGCGATCAGCGCCGCGTCGTCACGCCGACGCTGGCGTTTCGCGCCGGGGCCGATCACATCGTCGTCGGCAGGCCGATTCGCGACGCCGCCGACCCGTATCAAGCCGCCTCGGCAATCCAAGAGGAGATTGCCGGCGTATTTGGATGAACGGCCGTCCGGCCGCTCTCGCCGCGCCGGATCCAGCGCTCAAAAGCCGCTTACGCCGCATGCGCCTGTTCGCGACGGCGCTGCTCTTCGTCATGGCTGTCATCTTCGTCGGCACGACCTGGTTCGCGAGCCCGACGCCATACGTCGGCGCGATCCGAGCGTTCGCCGAGGCCGCGCTCGTCGGCGGGCTCGCCGACTGGTTCGCCGTGACTGCGCTGTTTCGCCGGCCTCTGGGCCTGCCGATTCCGCACACGGCGATCGTGCCTTCGCGCAAGAACGAGATCGGCCGCGCGCTGGCGCGGTTCATCCGCGACCACTTCCTCGTGCGCGAGGCCGTCGAGCGGCGGCTTAGCCGCGCCAATCTTGCCGCGCGGCTCGCGGGCTGGCTCGATGAGGGCAACAACGCGGCGCGGGTCAGCCGCGACGTCGGGGCTGCGCTTGCTTGGGCGCTGCGCGAGGACGGCAGCGGCGGCGAGCTGCGCGGCGCGCTCGGCGACACATTGCGCGCCGCGTTCGACGACGTTCCCGTCAGCCGCGCCGTCGCGACCGTGCTCGAAGTATTGACGACGGGTGAGCGCGCGGACCTCATCATCGATCAGCTCGTTGCGTTCGGCCGCAGCGAGCTGGAGAAAAATCGCGTCATGATCCGCGTGCGCATCCACGAGCAAAGCCCGTGGTGGCTGCCGAAATTCGTCGACCAAGAAATCTTCGACAAGCTCGTCGGCGGGCTCGAGCAGCTGCTCGATGCCATGGCCGCCAACCCTAAGCACCCCGCGCGCGCGGAGATCAAAGCGCGCTTGAGCTCGATGCAGAGCGCGCTGGCGGCCGACCCCGAGATCGCCGCGAAGAGCCGCGCCATGAAGGACGAGCTCGTCGGTCATCCCGCCGTCAGGAGCTACGCGTTCGAGCTGTGGCAGCGGTTGCGCGCGGAGCTCGCGGCCGCCCTCACGGACGAGACGTCGCCGTTGACGTTGGGCCTCGCGCGCGAGATCGGCGCGCTCGGAGCGCGCCTTCGCGCCGACGCGAAGCTCGCCGCCGAGCTCGACGAATGGCTCAAAGAGCTCTTGCTGCACGTCGTCGACAACTACCGCGATCCGCTGTCCGAGGTCGTGTCGGAAACCATCGAGAGTTGGGACGCGGCGGAAACGTCGCGGCGCATCGAGCTCAACATCGGCACCGACCTGCAGTTCATCCGCGTCAACGGCACGCTCGTCGGCGGCCTCGTCGGGCTCGTGCTCTACTTCACCGGCGTCGCGTTTTCCTGAGGCTCTTTGAGCGCGCGCCGCAGCACTTTGCCGACGTTGCTCTTCGGCAGGCTCGCGACGAACTCGACATGACGCGGTACTTTGTACCCGGTGAGGTGGCGGCGGGCGTGCGCTAGCACGTCAGCCGTCGTCAGCTTCTCGTCGCCGCGCACGACGAACAGCTTGACGGCCTCGCCCGACTGCTCGTCGGGCACACCGATCGCGGCGGCCTCGCGAACCCCGGGCTGCAGCGTCGCGACGTCCTCGATCTCGTTCGGGTAGACCTTGAAGCCCGACACGACGATGACGTCCTTCTTGCGGTCCTCGATGAAGAGATAGCCCTTCGCGTCGAGCCGCCCGATATCGCCCGTGCGCAGCCAGCCGTCGCCGAACATGACCTTGGCCGTCTCGTCGTCGCGGCCCCAGTAGCCGGCCATGACCTGCGGGCCGCGCACGCAAATCTCGCCGACCTCGCCCAGGGCCACCTCGTGGTCACTCTCGTCGAAGATCGCGACTTCTGTCGACGGGAACGGCAGACCGACGGAGCCGTTGAATTCCTTGATGTGCAACGGGTTGCCCGTGACGATCGGCGACGCTTCGGTCAGGCCGTAGCCCTGCGCGATGACGACGCCCGTGGCGGCCTGCCACCGCGCCGCGACGTCGCGCTGCACGGCCATGCCGCCACCCATGACGACGCGCAGCGACGAGAAATCGAGCTTGTCGAACCCCGGCGTGTGCAGCAGCGCGTTGAATAGCGTGTTGACGCCCGTCATGAATGCGAACTTGTGCTTGCGCAGCAGCGCGATGAAGCCTTTGAAGTCGCGCGGGTCGGTGATCAGCAAGTTGTGCGCGCCAAGCTCGACGAAGCAAAACAGATTCGCCGTCAGCGAATACACGTGATAGAGCGGCAGCGGCGTCACGATGACTCCGGCGTCGACGGAGTAGAACGGCCGCGCCCACGCCGCCGCTTGCAGCGTGTTCGCGACCATGTTGCGCTGCGTCAGCATCGCGCCTTTCGCGCGGCCCGTCGTGCCGCCGGTGTACTGTAGGAACGCGAGATCGCTGCCCGCGAGCCGCGGCGCCGTGTACTTGAGCGCCGCGCCGCGCGCGAGCGCGTCGCGATAGACGACTGCGCCCGGAATCTGCCACGGACGCACGAGCTTTTTGACATGCTTGACGACGAAGTTGACGACGGCGCGCTTCAACGGCGAGCAGTGATCGCCGAGCCGCGTGACGATGACGGTTTGCACGTTCGTCTGCGGCAGCGCGGCGGCCACGGTGTGCGCGAAGTTCTCGAGCACGACGACGACGCGCGCGCCGCTGTCGGCGAGCTGATGGCCGAGCTCCGTGTTCGTATACATCGGATTGACGTTCACGGCGACCATGCCGGCGCGCAGGATGCCGAACAGCACGACGGGCGACTGCAGCGTATTCGGCATCATGATCGCGACGCGGTCGCCGCGCTCGAGGCCGAGCGATTGCAAGTAAGCCGCGAATGAGCGCGACAGGCGCTCGACCTCGCGGAACTTCAGCGACGTGCCGAGATTAGTGAACGCGGGTTGCGCCGCGTACCGCGCGAAGCTCGCTTCGAGCAGCGCTACGAGCGACGGGTAGCGGTCGGGGTCGATCTCGGCCGGAACGCCCGGCGAGTACGACTTAAGCCACGGCTTAGCCGGCATCGTGCGGCGTCAGCAGCGGGCCGAGCACGCGCCAGACGTTTGCGAACACGACCTTCTGGCCGGCCGCGTTCGGATGAATGCCGTCTGGCTGCATGAGGTCGCGATGGAGCGCAACGTCCTCCAAAAGAAAACCGATCAGGGGCGCGTCGAAGCGCTGGGCGAGCTCGGGATAGACGGCCGCCAGCGCTTGTGTATACGCCGTGCCGTAATTCGGCGGAATCTGGATGCCGGCGAGCACGACGTCGGCGCCGCTTTCCTTGCTGAGCTCGATCATCTTCGCGAGGTTGTCGCGTAAAGTCGCGACCGGCTGCCCGCGAAGACCATCGTTGCCGCCGAGCTCGATGACGACGAGCTTCGGATCGTGCGCGGCGAGCAGCCGCGGCAAACGCGCGAGGCCGCCCGCGGACGTGTCGCCCGCAATGCTGGCATTCACGATCTTGTAGCCGTAACCTTCCGACTGCAGGCGATCCTCGAGCATCGCGACCCAGGACTGCTCCGCGGTTATCCCATAGCCGCTGCTCAGCGAGTCGCCCACGACGACGATGGTTTGCTCGGCAGCGTGCGCTGCCGGAAGGCAGACGACCGTCAGCGCGAGCAATGCAGCAAGGTAGCGGAAGATGAGCACCGCGGAGTTCCTGTTACGAGCCGAAAATCTCACGAAAAAGGTTAGCAGCCCCGAGGGTGAGCTGACTATCCTCGAGTCCGTCACGATCGGCGTGCCGCGCGGGCATACGGCCGCGGTCGTGGGACCTTCGGGCGCCGGCAAATCTACGCTGCTCGCCCTGCTCGCAGGCCTCGACGAGCCGACGTCGGGCAAAGTCTGGCTGAACGGAGCGGAGCTGACGGCGCTCGACGAGGACGGCCGCGCGGGCTTGCGCAACCGCGAGGTTGGCTTCGTTTTTCAGTCTTTTCACCTGTTACCGTCGTTGACTGCGATCGAGAACGTGCTGCTGCCGCTCGAGCTCGCCGCGACCGCGAACGCTTCGGCGCGGGCGCGCCAGGCGCTCGTCGACGTCGGCCTCGAGCATCGCCTGCGCCACTATCCGAAGCAGCTTTCGGGCGGCGAGAAGCAGCGCGTCGCGATCGCGCGAGCGTTCGTCACGTCGCCGTCGCTGTTATTCGCCGACGAGCCGACGGGCAACCTCGACAACAAGACCGGTGCGAAGATCCTCGACATGCTGTTCGACTTGAACACCGCGGCCGGCACGACGCTCGTGCTCGTCACGCACGACCTCGAAGCGGCCGCGCGCTGCCGCCACGTCATCGAGCTCGCGGGCGGCCGAGTCGTCAAAGGCGGCTAGACGAGGCGGCGCAGCGTGCCGCCGCGCAAGTAATCCGCGATGTTCTCGGTGACTTGATCGAGCGCGCGCTGACGCGCTTCCTGCGCGGCCCAAGCAATGTGCGGCGTCACGAGCAGGTTCGGAATGTCCGCCGCGAGCAGCGGATGGTCTGCGGGCGGCGGCTCCGTCTCGAGAACGTCGATGCCGGCGCCGCCGAGCTCGCCGGCGCGCAGCGCGGCCGCGAGCGCGGCGCTGTCGACGAGCGCGCCGCGTGCCGTGTTGATCAGCAGCGCATCGCGCTTCATGCGCTTCAGCTGCGCCGCGCCGATCATGTGCTTCGTCGCGGTAGTCAGCGGACAGTGCAGCGACAACACGTCGGCTTGCTCGAGCACGTCGTCGAAATGCACGCGGCCGGGCGGAACGCGCTCGCGCGGCGTACCGACGCGTGCCGCCGCGAGCACGCGCATGCCGAAACACTCGCCGAGCCGGGCGACGGCTTGGCCGAGCGTGCCGAATCCCACCAACCCGAGCGTGCGGCTCGAAAGCTCGCGAACGGGATACTCGAACAGCGCAAACGTGCGGCTCTGCGCCCACGCGCCACGCCGAACCAGCGCGGAATAGCCGTCGAGCTGCCGCGTGAGGCCCAAAATCAATGCGAACACATGCTGCGCCACCGACGAGGTGCTGTAACCGCGCGTGTTCGCGACGGCGACGCCGAATTGGCGCGCCGTCTCGACGGCCACGTTGTCGGAGCCCGTGCCGGTCAGCGCGATGAGCTTGAGCCGCTTCGCCTCGTGGATCGCGGCGGCGTCGATCTCGCTCTTGTTGACGATCGCGATGTCGCAGTCGGCGATCCGCCGCGCAACCTCGCCGGGGTCGCTGCGGTCGTGATAGCGAACGGCGACGAGCGCATCCAAGCTCTTCGTCTCGACGTTCGGCCCGAGCGTCCCGAAGTCCAGGAACGCGGCAGTCGGTTTTGAGGACATCGCGAGAGCTTACAATGATCCGGACGCTCGCAATTCGAGACTTCAGCCATGGAATCGCGGCCGTTTTGGCGGCAGAAAAAATTGGCCGAGCTGACAGCGCAAGAGTGGGAATCGCTCTGCGATGGCTGCGGCCGATGCTGCTTGAAGAAGCTGCAGGACGAAGCGACGCGCAAAGTCGTGTACACCGACGTCGCGTGCAAGCTGCTCGATCGCGAGCGTTGCCGCTGCCGCCGCTACGCGCGCCGCCACGAGCTCGTCCCCGACTGCCTCGCGCTCGACGCGGCCGACGCGCGCGCGTTCGATTGGCTGCCGACGACCTGCGCGTATCGCAAGATCGCGGCCGGTCAGGACCTCGAATGGTGGCATCCGCTCGTCTCGGGCGATCCCGATTCCGTGCACCGCGCCGGCATCTCCGTGCGCGGCCGCACGCTGGCGGAGCGCGACGTCGCTGTCGACGAGCTGCCAGCCCGCATCATTCGCTGGATCAAGACGGCGCCGCTGCGCCGCCGCAAAGGGCCGCGCGTCTAGGCGGTTCCCTGCATCGCGTGCGCGATGCCGTTGATGCTCGCCGTCAGCGCTTGCAGGACCGGCCCGTCTTGGCGCCCGCCCGAACGCCAGCGCTCGAGCAGATCGACCTGCAGGAAGCTCATCGGATCGACGTAAGGGTTGCGCAAGCGAATCGCGCGCCGCAGCGTGCGCGACGCCTCGAGCAACTCGTTCTGCCGCGTGAGCCTCAGGATCAAGTCGACGCAGGCCCGATATTCGCGGCGGATTGCCGGGAAGAACTTCTCGTGCCGCGCGCCGGCCAGCACCGAGTAGCGCGCCGCGACGTCGAGATCGGCCTTCGCGAGCGCCGTCGCAACGTCGGAAAGCAGCACACGGAAGAAATGCCATTGCTCGAACATCTCGACGAGGGCGTCCTCGCCGTGCGCGTCGATTGCGTGCTTGAGCCCGGTGGCGACGCCATACCAGCTCGGCAGGAGACAGCGGCTCTGCGTCCACGCGAACACCCACGGCGCCGCGCGCGGCTCCGTGGCGGACTCGCTGACGTGCTCGGCTCGCTCCGAGCGGCTGCCGATGCGCTCGATGACGTCGATCGGCGTCGCGGCTCTGAAATACTCGATGAAATCGTCGGGGTCCGACAACAAGCTCTGATAGGCGCCGCGGCTCGCGACGGCGATCTCTTCCATGATCGACTGCCAGCGAGCTTCGGAGGGATTCTCGGGCGGCGGGCGCGCCGTGACGAGCAGCACGGCCGACAGCAGCTGCTCGAGAGTGCGCAGCGCGATGCCGCGCAGGCCGTACTTCGTATTGATGTTCTCGCCCTGCTCCGTCATGCGCAGGCGGCCCGAAATCGCGCCGCGCGGCGCCGCGAGCACGGCCTCATGCTGCGCCCCGCCGCTGCGGCTCACCGTGCCGCCGCGGCCGTGGAAGAGCGTCAGCGCGACGCCGTGCCGCGCCATCGTCTCGACGAGCGCTTGCTGCGCCTTCTGCAAGCTCCAACGCGTGGCGGCGATGCCGCCGTCGCGATGGCTGTCCGAATACCCGAGCTTGACGATCTGATGATCGCCGCGGGAGCGCAAATGCTCGCGATAGAGCTTGTCGTTCAGCAGACGGTCCATGATCTTCGGCGCGCGCTCGACGTCCTCGCCCGTCTCGAACATCGGCGCGATGTCGAGCGGCACGGATTCGCCTTTCGAGCCGAGATGCCCCCACTTCGCGAGCAGCAACACAGACAGCACGTCGTCGGGCCCGTGAGCCATGCTCACGATGTAGGGACCGATCGAATCGCGTCCGTATTTGCGCCGGCAATGCGCGATAGTCTGAAAAACCGCGAGCGTGCGGCGGCCTTCCGACGACATCGCGCCGACCGGCGACTCGCGCCGCTCGAGCGCCTCCTCGAGGCGGCGCGCGCGCTGCTCATCGTCGGCCGCGAGCCAGTTCGGCTCCTGCAGCGCCTCGCCGATGACGCGCCGATGCACGAGCGCGTTCTGGCGGATGTCGACCGTCGCGAGATAGAAGCCGAACGTGCGCACGCGCCGCAGCAGCCGGCGCACCGCGAACAGCCCCGCGTTGCGGCCCTTGTTCGCGCGCAAACTGTCGGCGAGCAATTCGAGATCGGCGACGAGCTCGCTCGGCGATTCGTAAGGATAGGCATGATCGTCGTAGGTCGCCTTGAGCCGCGCCGCGACGAGGCGCAGATACGCGCGATACGGCATCTGCCGATGGCGCGACGGCAACGATGCCGCGGCCTCGGGAAAGTGGCCTGCGTATTGCTCCGTACGCCGCTTCAGCTCCTCCGATACGCCGACGCGCTGGAGGCCCTGGCTCAAGTGCGCCGCGAGCTCCGCGCATTCGCGATAGTAGAGATCGAGCACGAGCGCGCGTTGCCGCGCGAGCGTGTGCCGAATCGACTTCGCCGTGACGTGCGGATTGCCGTCCATGTCGCCGCCGACCCAGGTGCCGAACTGGACGACGATCGGCACGCGCACGCCGCCGCCGCGCTCCGGAAACGCCGCGGCGAGCGCGCTCTCGAGGCTCTCGTAGAGCGGCGGCACCATGCGATAGAGCACGTCGGTCAGAAAGAACAGCACGTGCTCGGCTTCGTCGCGCAGGCGGATGCCTTCGTCCAAGCTCTCGACGGTCTGCCAGCCTGTCGTCATCTCCTGCCGAATCTGCCCGAGCGTCGCCTCGAGCTCGTGCGGCGTCAGATACGGATCCATCATCTCGACGAGATGGCGCGCGATGTTGTGCTCCTTGCGCAGCAGCGTGCGGCGCGTCACCTCGGTCGGGTGCGCCATGAAGACGGGCTCGATTCGGACTTGCGACAGCGCGCGCTCGATCTCGTCGCCGTCGACGCCCTGCGCCTTGAGCCGCTGCAGGATATCGACGAAGCCGAACGGCTGCGGTGCGCTCGAATCGCGCAAATAGGCGCGGCGCCGGCGGATGCGGTGCACCTTCTCCGCCATGTTGACCATTTGAAAGTAAGTCGAGAACGCGCGGATGAAGTCGCGCGCCGTGCTCGGCGCCAACGCGGCCAGCAGCTGCTTGAGCTCGCCATAGGCCGCTTGATCGCCCTCGCGATGCGCGATCGCGAGCTTGCGCGCCGTCTCGACGAGGTCGAACAGCGCCTCGCCGCCTTGCTCGCGCACGAGCTCGCCGACGAGCTCGCCGAGCCGGTGCACGTCCTCGCGCAGCGCGCGATCTTTCTCGGCGAAAAAGATGTTGGCGCGGATCGTCCGGGACGTCGAAGTCGACATGGCGAGCCAGTTTACCGCTTGTCACGGGCCCGAGCCGCGCGGCATAGTCCGGCGGCTTACCGCGGCGACGCGGGATAACGGACGAAAAACATGCTCGAGCGGCTCGCTAGTCGATGCGCGGTGGCAGCTTTGGGAATTGGGCTCGCGACCGCGGCTTTGGCCGGGAATTGGTGGGCTCCCGGCGATGGGCGGCCGCTGCCGTCCGAGGCGTCGTACGCGAACTCGAGCGGCGCCGTCGGCATTTTGAACACCGCCGGCACGATCGATACCGCCGCGCAGCCGTTCTTTCAGCCGCTAGGCACGAACGGCCGGGCCTGCGTGACGTGCCATCAGCCGGCCGACGGCATGGCGTTATCCGTCGCGACGGTGCGCGAGCGTTGGGAAGCGACCGGCGGACGCGATCCGCTGTTCGCGGCCGTCGACGGCCGCAACTGCCCGAACCTGCCCGCGGGGGATCCTGCCGCGCACTCATTGCTCTTGACGCGTGGGCTGATCCGCGTGGCGCTACCTTGGCCGCCGCGCGATGCCGCCGGCGCGCCGCTGCCCGTCGAGTACACGCTCGAGGTCGTCCGCGACCCAACGGGCTGCAACACGAGCGCCGAGTACGGCCTCAAATCCGCGCAGCCGACGGTGTCCGTCTACCGGCGGCCGCGCGTCGTCGCGAACACGAAATACGTCACGCACAACAACTTCGGCGTCGGGCCGTTCATCGCGAAGAGCGGCTTGCCGGCCGTGCGCGATCCAGACACCGGCTTGCCGACGAGCATGAACATGATGGCGGACGCGCGCGCGACGACGCTGAAGGTGCAGGCGCAGGATGCGGCGCGCACGCATCTCGAGCTGCCGCGCGGCCTCGCGCCGGACACGCTGCGCGCCCTCGTCGGGTTCGAGGAGCAGATCTACTCGGCGCAGGCGCGCGATCTTGCGGCCGGCGACTTGACGGGCGACGCGCCGGGCTTCGGGCCGCACAATCTCGCGGCGGAGCCCGCCGGCGTGCTCGGCAACAACACGACGCGCTGGGTATTCCCGATCGGCGACTCGTGGCGTGAGGCAGCCGCCGGCACGGGCGGCGACGCGCAGCAAGAGGCGCGCGCGGCGATCGCGCGCGGCCACGACGTGTTCATGTTCCGCACATTCTTCATCCGCGACTCGATGCACTTGAACAGCGTCGGCCTCGGCAATCCCGTCAAGCGCACCTGCTCGACGTGCCACGGCATGCACATGACGGGCATGGACGTCGCGAACGGCTGGATGGACATCGGCACGACGAACCTGCCGTGGGCGCGCGAAGCACCGTTGAATCCGTGGACGAAGGACGCGCCGCAGCTGCCGCTCTTCAAAGTCACGTGCAACGCCGACGTCGCGCCGCATCCGTTCTTGGGGCGAGTGATCTACACGCAGGATCCGGGCCGCGCATTGATCTCCGGCAAGTGCAACGACGTCGGCGCGATCGTCATGCAGCAGTTCCGCGGGCTGGCTGCGCGCGCGCCGTACTTCTCGAACGGCTCCGCGGCGACGCTGCGCGAGCTCGTCGACTTCTACGATCGGCGCTATTCGATCGGCTACTCCGAGCAGGAGAAGCACGATCTCGTCGCGTTCCTGGAGGCTCTATGAGACTCGCGCGCGCCGCATTGCTTTTGACGGCGATCAGCGTTGCGCCGGTCGTTGCCGACGAGTCGCGCGCCGAGCAGCGCAACTTCGTAGCTTGCCCGATCGTGCGCGACACCGCCTCGGTGCCGTGCTGGCTCGCCGAGTACGACGGCGAGCTCTACTTCTTGACGCTGCAGACCGACGTCAGCTCGCCCGTCACGCCGCCGTGGCTCGGCCATCGCGTGCTCGTCGAAGGCACGGCGGCGCCGAGCAAGCCGCGCATCTGCGGCGGCATCGTGCTCGAGCCAGTCGTGCTATCGGTACTGCCGGAGCTCGACGCCGCATGCAATACCGCTGTGCTGCCCGCCGAGGACCGCTACAACTTGACGTTCGAGCCGCCGCGGCCGCCCGGCCCGAGCGGGGGCCGGCTCGCATTCGCGGGCGCCGCCGCGCCGCCGCCTCCGCCCGAGCCGCCGCGCGCCTTCACGCTGCGCTACGATTTCGATGGGCTCATCGTGTTTCGCCATGCCGGCGAGCTCACGGCGATTTTGAGCTCGGCGAAGGCACGTAACGCGCGCGTCGTGGCGATCACGGGCAACCGCGGCAGCGTGCGGCTGTCGAACGGCACGACGCTCGTCGAGCAGCCGGCGATGGCCCGCCGGCGCGCCGAGCAGGTCGCGGACCTCTTGCGCGGCGCGGGGCTCACGAGCGTCGAGTATCGAGTGCGCTGGCACGACGAAGCAGGAGCCGCCGACGGCGTCGACGATGCCGCGCTGCGGCTCGTCACGGTCGAGCTCGACCCTTAACGAGCACGGAGGACGATCGATGGGTTTCGCACCGTCTGCAATGCAACTAACGAGCACCGCGTTCGCGCCAATGACGCGGATTCCGAAGCAATACACGGGCGAAGGCGCCGACATCTCGCCGCCGCTCGCGTGGCGCAATGCGCCTAACGGCACGAAAGCCTTCGCGCTCGTCGTCCACGATCCCGACGCTCCGCTCGTGACGCCGCAGGCCTACGGCTTCACGCACTGGATCCTCTACAACATCCCAGGCAGCGTCAGCGAGCTGCGCGAAGCCGAGAAGAGCTACACGAGCGGCAGCAACAGCTTCGGCAAACCCGGCTACGGCGGCCCGATGCCGCCCGAGCAGCACGGCGTCCACCACTACTACTTCTGGCTGCTCGCCCTGCGCGCCGACACGAAGCTCAAAGCCGGCCTCTCGATGCAGGATCTGTTCGCTCAGATCGAGCCACACGTCCTCGGCATGAACCGCCTGATCGGAACGTACTCCCGCCCAACCTAGCCGCAACGAGCGGCGCGTACCACCAAGCGCAATCGCCAGGCCTGTGTGTCGATGGCCGCTCCCGAGAGCGTCTGAGCACAGGGACGTGCGAAGACGAGCCGCAGGGACGCTATTCCGGCGTCTCTCGGGAGCGGCCATCGACGCGCAGGCCTGGCGCCGGCGCGCTCAATGGAGGGTCAGCGATAAGCGCGAGCCTGCAAATTGAACAGGTGGGCGTAGCGGCCGTTCAGCGCCATCAGCTCTTCGTGCGTGCCGTGCTCGACGACGCGGCCTTCGTCGAGCACGACGATCTGATCCGCGTAGCGCACCGTCGAGAAGCGGTGCGAGATCAGGATCGCGATGCGGTCGTGCGTCAGCGAGCGGAAGTGCTCGAAGATCTGCGCCTCGGTCTCCGCGTCCATCGCAGCCGTCGGCTCGTCGAGCACGAGGATCGCGGCGCTCTTGCGCATGAACGCGCGCGCGAGTGCGATGCGCTGCCACTGCCCGCCCGACAGCTCCTGGCCGCTGAAGAACCAGCGGCCCAGCTGCGATTCGTATGCTTGCGGCAGCTGCGCGATGAAGTCGGCGGCTTGGCCCTTCGCAGCCGCTTCGGCCCAGCGCTCGTGATCCTCGAACGCCGCGACGTCGCCGGCGCCGATGTTCTCGCCGACCTTGAGCTGATAGCGATTGAAGTCTTGGAAGATGACGCCGATGCGCTGCCGCAGCGCGACCGGGTCCCAGTCGCGCAGATCGCGGCCCTGATAGCGCACCGCACCGCTCGTCGGCGTGTAGAGGCCTGCGAGCAGCTTCACGAGCGTCGTCTTGCCGGAGCCGTTCGAGCCGACGAGCGCGACGCTCTGGCCCGGCCGCACGCGCAGCGTGACGTCGCGCAGCGCCGCGTTCGTCGCGCCGGGGTAGGCGAACGTCACGTCGTCGAACTCGATGCCCGCGGAAAGGTCGATGCCGGTCGTCGCCGTGCCATTGGCTCCCGCCGACGGCTGCTCCAGATAATCGTAGAGATTCGAGAGATACAGGTTGTCCTCGTACATGCCGCCGATCGCGCTCAACATCGCGGCGACGGCGGACTGCCCTTGCCTAAACAGCAGCAAGTACATCGTCATGTCGCCGAGTGAGATGGCGCCGTCGATCGTCGCCAGCGCGATCCAGACGTACGCGCCGTAGAACGCCGCGCTCGCGACGAGGCCGAGCACGAAGCCCCAGCCGTTCGCGCGCAGCGTGAGCCGCAGCTCCTCGGCATAGATGCGCTTGAAGATCTCGCGAAAGCGCGCGAGCAAGCGCGCGCCGAGATCGAACAGCTTGACCTCCTTCGCGTGATCCTCGCGCGCGATGACGATCTCGAGGTACCCGAGCATGCGGCGGTCTTGGCTGCGCCATTGAAACGCGCGGAAGCGCTCGCCCGAGAATCGCGTCTCGGCGATGAACGCCGGCAAACCCGCGGCGACGAGGATCGCGACGGCCCATGGCGAGAACGCGAACAACAATCCCGCATAGCTCGCGAGCGAGACCAAGTTTTGCGCGAGCGCGAACGTGCGATTGACGAGCGAGAGCGGGCGAACCGACGCTTCTTGCCGCGCGCGATTCAGCTTGTCGTAGAGCTCCGAGTCCTCGAACTGAGCGAGCGTCAGCGTCAGCGCTTTGTCGAGGATCAAGAGATTCACGCGCTGCGACAGCAGCACGCGCAGTAGCGACTGGCAGAAGCCGATGCCGCGCTGCGTACCGGCCAACGCCGCAACGAGCACGCCCTCGAGCGCGACGAGCTCGAGCACGCGCGCGTAATCGGGTCCCGCGCCGGCGCGGTTCGCGTCGATCGCGACCACGACGGCGTCGACGATGAGTTTGCCGACGTACGCGACAGCCGCGGGCATGAGGCCGGCCGCGATCGTCAGAACCCCGAGCGCAATCGTCAGGTCGCGATGTGTCGACCAGACGAGCACGATCGCGCGGCGGCTGTAGCGCCAGAAGCTCAAATAATCGTCGAGCGCTTGCCGGCCGGAGCGCTTCTCGACGTTTGCGCGCGGAGGCGGCGCGTGTCTACCCCGTGGCGAGCTCATTCCCGCGACTTTACGACATATTTGCGAACTGGCCGGCTTGACCGGCAGGGAGGCCCCCGGACATACTGCCCGGCCATGAGCGGACGGCCAACTCATCCTGCCTACAACGGCCGCTGGTGGCGAGTCTCACCGGCGAAGCGGGTAGTGCGCGCGTAGAAGACTCTCGTCCTCTCTCGACCCATGCAGACCCATCTTCGCGAGTACGCAAAGATGGGTTTTTTGTTTTTGGGGCTGCAAAAGAACTAGGGCAGAAGAATCATGGAGTCACCGTTCGACATCGCCGCCGATCTCGATACCCCGGTATCGGCGTACATGAAGCTGAAGCCGTTCAAGCCGCGCTTCCTGCTCGAGAGCGTCGAGAGCGGCGAGCGCCTCGCGCGCTACTCGTTCATCGGTTTGGGCGAAGCCGTCGCGATCGAGCTCTATCCCGACCGGCTCACGGTCAACGGCAAGGTCGAACGCCGGCCGTCGAACGCCGCCGAGTGGCAGACGATGATGCGCAGCGCGCTCGAGCGCGCGCCGCTGTTGAAGCCGCAAATCGAAGGCATTCCGTTCGACGGCGGCCTCGTCGGCACGACCGGCTACGACGTCGTGCGCTTCTTCGAGCGTCTGCCGCCGAACCGCGCCGAGCGCAAAGGTTTGCCGCAAGCGGCGTATGTCGCGCCCGAGTCGCTGCTCGTGTTCGATCACCTGACACGGCGCGTCGCGCTGCTGCACGCTGGTGACGAAGGCGAGCGCCAAGCGCTGCGCGCGGCCGTCGTCAAGGCGCTGCGCGGCGGTCTCGATGCGCCGGACCACGCCGGCAGGTTCTCGCCGGCCGAGGCGAGCATGACGCAGCAAGAGCACGCGGCGTCGGTGCTGAAGGCGAAAAGCCACATCAAGGCCGGCGACATCTACCAGATCGTCCTGTCGGTGCGCTTTGCGGGCCGCACGGCGCTCGACGCGTTCCAAACTTATCGCGGCCTGCGTCTACTGAATCCGTCGCCGTATATGTACTTCCTCGAGCTCGGCAAATTGCGCGTGGCCGGCTCCTCGCCGGAGGCGCTCGTGCGGCTCACGGGCAGGACGGCGAGCTTGCGGCCGATCGCGGGCACGCGGCCGCGCGGGCAGACACCCGAGCACGACGTCGCGCTCGAGCACGAGCTGCTCGCGGATCCCAAGGAGAACGCCGAGCACGTCATGCTCGTCGACCTCGCGCGCAACGATTTGGGGCGCGTCGCGAGCTCGGGCTCCGTGCACGTCGAGCCGTACCGCAAGATCGAGCGCTACAGCCACGTCATGCACATCGTCAGCGGCGTGCAAGGGCTCGTCGCGCCCGAGCGCGACGCGTTCGACTTGTTCGCGGCCGCATTTCCCGCCGGCACACTCGTCGGCGCGCCGAAGGTGCGAGCGATGCAGCTGATCGCGGAGCTCGAGCCCACGGGCCGCGGGCTCTACGGCGGCACCGTCGGTTACTTCGCGAAGAATGGCAACATGGATCAAGCGATCACGATCCGCACGATGGTGTTCGACGGCGACGAGTACAGCTTCCAGGCGGGCGGCGGAATCGTCGCCGACAGCTCGCCCGAAATGGAATACCAAGAAGTGCTCGCGAAGAGTGCGATCCTGCGCCGAGCCCTCGAGCTCGCCGAGGAGGGACTATGAGCGTGCGCCTGCTGCTGATCGACAACTACGACTCCTTTACTTACAACCTCGTGCAGGCGTTCCTCGTGCTCGACGCCGAAGTGCTCGTCTACCGCAACGACGCGCTGTCGCTCGCCGAGGCGCAGAGGCTGAAGCCGACGCATCTCGTGATCTCGCCGGGCCCGGGCCGGCCCGACGACGCGGGCAGCTCGCTGCAGATGATCGGCGCGTTCGCGGGAAAAATACCCGTGCTCGGCGTGTGCCTCGGGCACCAGAGCATCGTCCAGCACTTCGGCGGCGAGATCATCGGCGCCGCGGCGCTGATGCACGGCAAGACTTCGGTCGTGCAGCACGACGGTGCGACGCTCTATCGCGGCTTGTCGAATCCGTTCGAGGTCGGCCGTTATCACTCGCTCGCCGCGAACCGCGAGAAAATGCCGCCCGACCTCGTCGTGACGGCGCGCACGACGGATGGCGAGATCATGGGCGTGCGCCATCGTAAGCTGGCCGTCGAGGGCGTGCAGTTCCATCCCGAGAGCGTGCTCACGCCCGAGGGGCCGCACCTCCTGAAGAACTTCCTGTATCCATGAGCGTGAACGCGCCGCAACTGCTCGAGCGCCTGCTGCGCGGCGAGCATCTCGACGAAGCGACGGCGAGCGAGCTCTTGCGCGAGCTCGCGCGCGGCGAGATCGCTCCGGCGCTCGCCGGCGCGTTGCTGGCGGCGCTGCGCGCGAAGGGCGAGACGCCCGAGGAGATCCGCGGCTTCGCGCGCGCGATGCGCGAGCTCGCGCTGCGCCCGAAGATCCCGCCCGGAGCGTACGTCGACATCGTCGGCACCGGCGGCGACGGCTCCGGAAGCCTGAATCTCTCGACGGGCGCGTCGCTGCTCGCGGCTGCGTGCGGCCTGCTCGTCGTCAAGCACGGCAACCGCTCCGTCTCGAGCAAGAGCGGCAGCGCCGACGTGCTCGCGGCGCTCGGGCTGCCCGTTCCGCTCGACGAGACCGCGGCCGGCGCCTGTCTTGCGCAGTGCGGGTTCACGTTCCTGTTCGCGCCGCACTATCACCCGGCGACGAAGAGCATCGCCGCGGTGCGCCAGGCGCTCGGCGTTCGCACCGTCTTCAACATCCTGGGCCCGCTCGCGAATCCCGCGGCGCCGCCCTATCACGTCATCGGCGCGTTCAGCGACGCGATGGCCGCGAGCATGGCCGACACACTCTCTGGCATGTCGCTCACGCGAGCGTTCGTCGTGCACGGCGAAGCGGGCTGGGATGAGGCGACGCCGGCCGGCCCGTTCGTGTGCTATGACGTGCGGCCGAGCCGAGTCGAGCGCACGATACGCGACCCCCGCGACGTCGGAATCGAGCGCTGCACTCTCGACGACTTGCGCGGCAGCGACGCGGGCGGCAACGCGACGCGATTGCGCGAGGCGCTGGCCGGCCGCGACACGGCGGCGCATCGCGACGCCCTCGTGTTGAATGCCGCGCTCGCCATCGAGGTCACCGGCATCGAGGCGAATTTGGCGCGCGCGATCGTGCGCGCGCGCAGAACGCTCGCGAGCGGCGCCGGCACGCGGCTGCTCGAGCGCATCGCGGCGTTCGCGAAGGAGCTCAAAGCGTGACCTTCCTCGCGCGCATGGCCGCGTCGAGCCGCGAGCGCGTCCGCGCGGCGCGCGCGAAGGAAAGCGAAGCGGCGCTCGAGCGCCGCGCGCTCTCGCAACCTCTTCCGCCGGCGCTGCTGCTCGACACCTTCGACGTCATCGCGGAGCTCAAGCTGCGCTCGCCCGCCGCCGGCAGCCTTGCGCACGGCGGCTTCGACGCACGCAGCCAGCTCCTAAGCTACGCGCGCGGCGGCGCGGCCGTCGTCTCCGTGCTCACGGAGCCGACCGAGTTCCGCGGCGAGCTCGAGCATCTCGCCCATGCGGTCGAGGTGTTGAAACCAAAGCGGCCCGCGATGCGCAAAGATTTTCTCGTCGACCCGTATCAGGTCCTCGAGGCGCGCGCGGCGGGCGCGGGCGGCGTGCTCGTGATCCTCGCGATGCTCGACGACGCCGCGGTGCGCGCGCTCGTCGATTGCGCGAAACGCTGCGGCATGTTCGTGCTGCTCGAGGCGTTCGACCGCGCGGACCTCGAGCGGCTCTCGGCCTACGACGCGCCGGCAGCGGACGGCCCGCCGATCCTCGCCGGCGTAAACTGTCGCGATCTTCGCGACCTGCAAGTACGGTTCGCGCGCTTCGCAGAGCTTGGGCCGCACCTGCCCCGGCACTTGAAGACCGTGGCCGAGAGCGGCATCGGCGGCGCCGCGGACGTCGACGCGGTCGTCGAAGCGGGCTACCGTCTGGCGCTCGTCGGCTCGTCGCTGATGTCCGCCGCGGACCCGGCGGCCGCGCTCGCGGGGTTGATAGCGGCCGGCCGCGCCGCCGTTGCAGGGAGGCGATCCGTATGTTCGTGAAGATTTGCGGCATTAATAGCCCCGAGGCCGTCGAGGCCGCCGTCGCGGCCGGCGTAGACGCGCTCGGCTTCGTGTTCGCCGAATCGCCGCGGCAAGTAACGCCCGAGCAAGCGAAGGCGCTCTGCGCCGGCGTCCCTGCGCACATCACGCGTATTGCCGTCATGCGCCATCCGCACAAGGAGCAGTGGGAACGCGTGATCGAAGTCTTCGAGCCGCATTGGCTGCAGACCGATGCCGAGGATTTCCGCTGGATCAAGCTGCCGGAGAGCTGCACTGCGCTGCCCGTTTATCGCGATAGCAACGCGCCGGCCGACTCGGACTTGCCCGATCGCCTGCTGTTCGAGGGAACGCACTCGGGCAGCGGCCGCGTCGCCGACTGGGACGAGGCGCACGGCCTCGCGCGCGTCGCCGAGGTCATCCTCGCGGGCGGCTTGACGGCAGCCAACGTCGTCGAGGCTGTGAACTTCGTCCGCCCTTGGGGCGTCGATGTCTCGAGCGGCGTCGAGCGCGCGCGCGGGATGAAGGATCCCGACAAAATTCGTGAGTTCGTCGCCCGCGTGCGGGCGACCTAAGGCATGAGCATGGAAAAGAAAGAACGAGAGGCGTTGCTGAAGGACCTCCTCGAAGGGAAGCTGCCCGACAAGAACGGCCGCTTCGGTCCTTTCGGCGGCCGTTACGTGCCCGAGACATTGATGCCGGCGATCGAGCGGCTCATGCACGGCGTCGAGCACATCCTGCCGTCGGCGGAGTTCCAGTCCGCGCTCGCGCGCGAGCTTTCGAGCTGGGCCGGGCGGCCTACGGCACTGACACCCGTGCCGCGCTTGAGCGAGCGCTGGGGCGCCGACGTGTGGCTCAAGCGCGAGGACCTCGCGCACACGGGCGCGCACAAGATCAACAACGGCATCGGTCAGGCCTTGCTCGCGAAAGCCCTCGGCGCGAAGCGCGTCGTCGCGGAGACCGGGGCCGGCCAGCACGGCGTCGCGTCGGCCGCCGCCTGCGCGCGCGTCGGCTTGCCGTGCACGGTCTACATGGGCGAGATCGACGTCGCGCGGCAGGCGCCGAACGTCGACCGCATGCGCCGCTTCGGCGCGACCGTCGTCGCCGTCAAATCCGGCGACCGCACGCTGCGCGCCGCGATCGACGAGGCGATTCGCGATTGGGTCTCGGACCCGGTCGGCACGTATTACTTGCTCGGCTCGGCGATCGGGCCGCATCCGTATCCGTACCTCGTGCGGCAGCTGCAAGCCGTCATCGGCCACGAGGCGCGCGCGCAAATGGTGGCCGACGCGGGCGGCTTGCCGGACGCCGTGTTCGCCTGCGTCGGCGGCGGCTCGAACGCGATCGGCATGTTCCACGGCTTCTTGGCCGACTCGAGCGTCAAGATCTTCGGCGTCGAGGCCGGCGGCCGCGGGCCCAATCTCGGCGACCATTCGGCGACGCTATCGTATGGCAAGCCCGGCGTGCTGCACGGCACGCAGACGATGCTGCTCTACGACAAGAACGGCCAGATCCAGGAGACGCACTCGATCTCGGCGGGTCTCGACTATCCCGGCGTCGGGCCCGAGCACGCGCTGCTGCAAGCGATCGGCCGCGTCGAATACCTGACGGCGAGCGACGACGAGACGCTCGCGGCGCTCGAAGAGCTCACGGCTTGCGAAGGCATCTTGCCGGCGCTCGAGAGCTCGCACGCACTGGCCGGCGCGAAACGTTGGGCCGCGAACAATCCGCGCGCGCGAGTGCTGATCGGACTCTCGGGCCGCGGCGACAAGGACATGCCGATTCTTGCCAAGTACCCGCTCGCCACACGCTCGGGCCAGCATGCAGCCGCGTGACAAAATCCGAAACGCGCTCGCGCGCGATTCGAAGAAACGCGAGCGCCCGTCGCTCGTCGCCTACATCACGGCTGGGTTTCCCGAGCCGAGTGAGTTCTTGAAGGTCTTGAAATCGGTCGCCGGCGCAGCCGACGCCGTCGAGATCGGCGTGCCGTTCTCGGACCCTATGGCGGACGGCGTGACGATCCAGCGCTCGAGCGAACGCGCGATCGAGAACGGCGTGAGCCTCACGTGGATTCTCGACGAGCTCGCGCGCCGCGACTTCGAGCTCACGGCGCCCGTGCTGCTGATGAGCTACTTGAACCCGCTGCTCGCGTTCGGCTACGAAGCGCTCGCGCGGCGCGCGGCGCAAGTCGGCGTCGCCGGCTTCATCGTGCCGGACTTGCCATACGAGGAGCGCGCGCCGCTCGCCGCGGCGCTCGACAGCCACGGGCTCGCGCTCGTGCAGATGGTCACACCGGCCACGCCGCCCGAGCGCTTGAAGCGCTTGTGCGCGGCGAGCCAAGGGTTCGTTTACGCCGTGACGCGCACCGGCGTCACGGGCGACGCCGCGTTGCCACCTGAAACGGCGGAGTATTTGTCGGCCGTCAAGGCGGCCTCGCCGCTGCCCGTCTGCGCCGGGTTCGGCGTGCGGCGCGCCGATCAGGTCGCGCTGCTCGGCGCGCATGCCGACGGCGTCATCGTCGGCTCGGCGCTCGTCGAAGTGCTCGAGCGCGGCGCAGACCCCGCGGTGTTCCTGCGCTCGCTGCGAACCTGACATGCGCTGGCTCGACCGCCTGCTCGTCTTCTGCATTGCCGTCGTCGTCGTGTTGAATCTCGTGCCGCTGACGGCGCGGCTCTACTGGACGCTCGAGCTCACGACGCACTTCCGCGTCCAGTACCTCCTGGTGACCGCGCTCGTGCTCGCGGTCGCCGCGCTGCGGCGGCAGTGGGTCGCCGTCGCCGTGCTCGTCGCGGCCGGTGCCGTCAGCGCGGCCCCCGTGCTGCCGTACTTGCCGCGCGGGCCCGAAGCCGCGGCTTCTTCCACCGCGACTGCGCCGCTCAAGGTCCTGACGGTCAACGTCTCTTACCGCCAGTTCCAGCAGCGCCGGCTGCTCGAGATTTTGCGCGAAGCCAATCCCGACATCGTCGTGGTCCAGGAGCTGACGCCGCACGCGGAGCGCGTGCTCGCGAGCCTCGACACCGAGCTGCCGTACTTCCGCAAGTTTCCGGCCGACGGCGCCTATGGCATCGGCTTTTGGTCGAGATACGAGATCGAGTCGGGCGAGACGATTGCGCTCGGCCGGCTGCCTGCGATCCAGGCGCGCGTGCGCGGCCCCTCGGGGGAATTCACCGTCATCGGCGTCCACTTGAGCGCACCCGTCACGCGCCGCCGCGCCGCCGCGCGCAATCAGCAGCTCGTCGAGCTCGCCGCACGCAGCACCGCGGTCGCGGGACCCTTGCTCGTCGCGGGTGACTTCAACACGTCGCCGTACTCGCCCTATTTCGCCGATTGGCTCGAAGCGGCGCATCTCACGGACTCGCGCCGCGGCCGCACGCTTTCCCCGAGCTGGCCGACGATGTTGCGGTTGGCCGCGATCCCCATCGATCATGTGGCCGTGAACGACGGCTTTACGATTCTCTCGCACCGCCGCTTGCCGAACTTCGAGTCGGACCACTTCGGCGCGCTCGTCGAGGTCGCGCTGCGCCGCGCGGAGCAGCCATGAGCGGCCAGCCGACCGCCTGCGTCCTCATCATCGGCAACGAAATCCTGTCCGGCAAAACGCAGGACACCAACCTGCAGTTCTTGGGTTTCGAGCTCGCGAAGCTCGGCATCCGGCTAGCGGAAGGACGCGTCGTGCGCGACGAGCCCGCCGCGATCATTCGCCATCTCAACGAGCTGCGGCGCGAGTTCACCTACGTGTTCACGACGGGCGGCATCGGACCCACCCACGATGACATCACTGCGGAATGCGTCGCGCAGGCGTTCGGCGTGCCGCTCGTGCTCGACGACGAGGCCGTCGAGCGGCTGAAGCGCGGCGGGCGTCCGCTCAACGAAGCGCGTCTGAAGATGGCCCGTGTCCCGCGCGGCGCCGAGCTCGTCGACAACCCGGTCAGCAACGCGCCGGGCTTTCGCATCGAGAACGTGTTCGTGTTCGCCGGCATTCCGAGCATCGCGCGCGCGATGTTCGCGAGCGCGATCCCGATGCTCGTGCACGCGGCGCCGATTCTCTCGGCGAGCGTCGATGTTCACTTGCGCGAAGGCGATTTCGCTGCGGCGCTCACGCAGATCCAAGAACGACATCCCACCGTCGAGATCGGCAGCTACCCATTCAATCGCGACGGCCGCTTCGGCGCGACGCTCGTCGCACGCGGCACCGATCGCGCGCTGCTCGAGAGAGTCGTCGACGAGATCGTTACGGCCATGACGAAGCTTGGCGGCGAGACCCACGTGCTCTGAACCGCGCCGCCCGCTAAGCGCGCGCCACAATTCATCATTATTGGCCGGCGAACGGCCACGATTCGCCGCCTCGCTGTCCGCGATCTGCGCGCTGAATGCCTCCAAGGGAATCTCGGAGGGTCAGCGATGCGCAAGTGGAAGTTCGAGTGGCGAGGGAAGCTGCCGTCGAGCGCTTACGAGGAGCTCGAGGTCTGGATCTCGGTGCTTCTCGCGCTCGCGGCCGCCCTGCTCCTGTACGCAACCCTGACGGCGCAAGCTGCGCGCGCGATCGAGCTCGCGAGCGCCGGTGCCGACACAATGCCGGCCGGCGCACAGTGGGAGGCAGCGTTCTTGAAGACGGTCACGCCGGGCCCACTGCTGCGCTGGCTCGGCGCCTTCGCGCTGATCGGCGCGGGCTCGCTGCTGGTCGCGGCGCATCTTCCCCGGAGAACGTCATGAGAAGGGGCTGGAGCGGCGCAATGCCGGTCACGTTGACGCTGCCTCTCGGCCTCGCGCGCAAGCCGCGGGTGCGACAGCGGCGGCTACGCAGGCTCGCGTTAGGCGCGCTCATCGCGCTCGCTGTCGCATTGCTCGCCGTCGGCTTCTGGTTGCCCGCGAGGGCGGAACGCGCGCAGCAGCAGCCGCAGCGGGGCGCGTGGCTCGCGACGCTCGCGCTCGGCGACGAGCTCACGCTCGCGCGGCCCGACGGCGCGGTTTACGTCTACGAGGTCACCGATCTCGACGTCGTCGACCGCGCGCACGCGGAGCTCGCGTTCAGGTCAGACGAGAGCGTCGCCGTGCTCGTGACCGACTGGCCGTTCGAACCTGCCGACGTCGGCGGAGCCTGGCGCTACGTCGTGACTGCACGCAGGCGTTTTTGAGTAGCGCTCGCAGAGAAGCAATATGGCGCAGCTGGAAATAGCGTGGCTCGTGCTCGGCGTGCTTGCGCTGATTGGCGCTAGGGTCATTTACGCGCGGCACGTCCGTTACACGGCGCGCGTGCACCGCGCCGCCGCGGTGGCTCGCCTCGCCGTGCACTGGGAGAGCCAAGGTCAGATCCAGCGAGCTTATCGAGCCTACAGCGCGGTCTGCGAAGGGAGCTTCGCCATCAAGCGCCGCGACATACCACGCTGTGCGCGCGACCGCGTCCTGCCACTCTACCGTACGATCGTCGCGGCCTACGACGATACGCTGCGCGCGTTGGATGCGTATCGCGAGCGCGTAGGCCGCTATCCCGAACGTCTCGAGGAAGTGCAAGCAGACATACCGCTCGAGTCGTTGGCAGCCTTCCGTGGCTTTCAGTACGAGAGAAAGAGCGATTCGGACTTGAGCATCGTCACGGGACTGTACAGTCACGTGACGTTCGATCGCCGGCGCTTCCGCGCAAGCGCGCGCCAAGAAGGTGCAAAACGCGTCACGTGACGCGTCTCATCCCCGCCGCGGCGCCAGCAACAGAACCGCGAGGCCTAGCCCGGCGCCGACCCAGCCGAGCCACTGCGGCTGCGCAAGCCCGCTCCAGAGCACGCCCGCGATCAGCAGCGCCGCGCCGACGACGAGCTGCTCGAGCCGCCCGTTGCGGCGCGTCTCGGCCACGATGATCGGCGCGCGGCGCTGACGCTTCGCGGCCGCGTCCTCGGCATCGATGCGGCGCAGCGTGCGGTGCAAAAGACGCGGCAGCATCGCGAGGTCGTCGCTGATCTCGGGCCACGCCTCGACGAGCTGTTTCAGGCGCGTGCGCGGATCGTGCCGCTCGCGCATCCACTGCTCGAGCACGGGCTTCGCCGTTTTCCACAGATCGAGATCCGGATAGAGCTGCCGGCCCAAGCCTTCGATCTGCAGCAGCGTTTTCTGCAGCAGCACGAGCTGCGGTTGAATCTCCATGTTGAACTGGCGCGCCGTGTGAAACAGGCGCATCAGCACGAGCCCGAACGAGATGTCTTTGATCGGCTTGTTGAAGATCGGCTCGCACACCGCGCGTATCGCAGCCTCGAGCTCGTCGACGCGCGTGCCGGCCGGCACCCAGCTCGAGTCGACGTGTAGCGTTGCGACACGGCGATAGTCCCGGCGAAAGAACGCGAGGAAGTTCTCGGCGAGGTAATGCTTGTCGCGCTCGTCGAGTGTGCCGACGATGCCGAAATCGACGGCGACGTACTTCGGCTGCTTCGGATCAGTCACGTCGACGAAGATGTTGCCGGGATGCATGTCGGCGTGAAAGAAGTTGTGCCGAAACACTTGCGTGAAGAAGATCTCCACGCCGTTCTCGGCGAGCCGCTTGATGTCGGTGCCGGCCGCACGTAGCGCGTCGAGGTCGTCGACGCGAATGCCGACGATGCGCTCGATCGTCAAGACAGTTTGCCGGCAGTAATCCCAATGCACTTCGGGCACGTGCAGTAGCGACGAGCCGGAAAAGTTGCGCTCGAGCTGCGAAGCATTCGCGGCCTCGCGCATCAGATCGAGCTCGACCGCGAGCGTACGCTCGAACTCCGCGACGACCTCGACGGGACGCAGCCGGCGCGCTTCGGGCCAGTAGCGCTCGGCGAGCCCGGCGATCGCGTAAAGGACTTCGACGTCGCGCTGGATCAGCACGCCGACGTTCGGCCGCAAGATCTTCACGACTACGTCGCGGCCGCTGGGAAGCTTAGCCGCGTGCACTTGCGCGATCGAGGCCGCCGCCAGCGGCGTGCGCTCGAACGCGGTAAACACCTGCTCGACGGGCCGGCCGAAGGCGGATTCGATCGCTGCCGCGGCCTGGTCGCCGGCGAACGGCGGCACCTGATCCTGCAGCTTCGCGAGCTCGGCCGCGATGTCGGGCGGCAACAGGTCGGGCCGGACGGACAGGGCCTGGCCGAACTTCACGAAGATCGGGCCGAGCTCCTCGAGCGCTTTGCGCAGCCGCACGCCGAGTGGGCCGCGGCGGCGGCCGAACGACAGCACGCGGCCGAGCCAGGCGAGCGGCCGGAACAAGTGCGTGCGCCAAACGATTTCGTCGAGCCCGTGCTTCATCAGCACGCGCTGGATCGTCAGCATGCGGGAGGCCTGCCGCAGGCGCCGCGTCATCGGGCGCGCTCGACGCGCGCGAGCCGCGCCGCGAGCCGCTCGACGTCGTCTCGCAGGCGCTCGACGTCGGCGTAGAACGCCTGCGCCTCGAGCGGCGCCGGCACCGCGCGGCTCTCTTCCTGCAGATACTCCGCAGCGTTCATGCGCAGCGCAGCGCCCGCGCGCGTAAGCCACGCGCCGACGCCGCGCACGACTTCACCGAGCGCGTGCGCCGGCACGTCGCCGAGCCACTTCGCGACTTCCTCTTCGAGATCGGGGCGCGCGAGCTTCAGCATGCGCGCGTAGCGCTCCGCGACGTCGAGGTCGCCCGACAATGCCGCACGTGTGCGCTTCACGCCGCTGACGCCGTCGGCGCGCAAGAGGCGCAAGAGATCGAACGGCGTCGCCGACAACGTCGCCGTCGCGCCCGCCGCATCGGAGCCGAGCCGCACGCGCTCGCCGTCCGAGTGCAGGACGCCCGTCACACCCAAGCCTTCGACGTGCACGGCGAAGCTCGTGCCGTCGAGTCGCGCAAGCAAGTCGCGCGCGGCCGTCGACTCGCCGATGCAGCGATTGAGCTCGGCTTCGATGAAATTCAAAGGCGGAAACCCAAGTGGAAGGCCACTATCCCTGCTGTCAGATTGAAGTACTCGCAACGCTCGAATCCCGCGCGCTGCATCATGCCCTTCAACGTCTCTTGGTCCGGATGGCGGCGAATGGACTCGGCGAGATAACGGTAGCTCGCCGCGTCGCCGGCGAGCCAACTCCCAAGCCGCGGCAACACTTGGAATGAGTAGAGCTCGTAGAGCGGCGCGAGCGGCCCCAACTGCGCATGCGAGAACTCGAGCACGAGCAGCCGGCCGCCGGGCTTTAACACGCTGTAGAGACTCGCGAGCGCGCGCTCTTTGTCCGTGACGTTGCGCAAGCCGAAGCCGATCGTCACGCAGTGGAAGCTATGCGGCGCGAACGGCAACTGCTCGGCGTCGGCCTGCACGTAATGGACGTTGCCCGCGACGCCGGCGTTCAAGAGGCGCGTGCGTCCTTCGTCGAGCATCGCTGCGTTGATGTCGGTGACGACGACGCAGCCCGTGGAACCGACGCGCCGCGCGAGACCGACGGCGAGATCGCCGCTGCCGGCTGCGACGTCGAGCGCCTGCTGGCCGGGCCGAAGCCCCGTCTTCGCGATCGCGAAGCGCTTCCAGAGCCGGTGCAGCCCGCCCGACATCGCGTCATTCATGAGGTCGTAGCGCGACGCCACCGAGTCGAAGACGCCGCGCACGCGGGCTTTCTTCTCGTCCCACGGCACCTGCTCGTAGCCAAAGTCGGCGACTCGCTCGGTGGGTTCGCGGGGATCGTTGGCGCTCATCGAGCCGCAAGTATAGGCCAGGTGCCGCGCGCCGGTCCTCGTAAACGGCATGTAAAAGGGGTCTATCACCTTTTACGGTTTCGTGTCTTACGCCCCGCGAGGTGCGCATCCAGCATGTCGTCCAACACTCATCCGTCAGGAGACGACGATGCTTGCAGCGAAACCCTTCACCCGCCTCGCGGCGCTGGCCGCGTTCTCGATTCCGTGTCTCGGCAGTGCAGCCGATACGCTCGCGCCGAACGAACCGCGCCGCGACGTCGACCTCGTCATCGCGCTCGACGTCAGCGGCTCGATGGAAGGCCTGATCCAATCGGCCAAGCAGCGGCTCTGGGACATCACGAACGAGCTCGCGCACGCGCGGCCGGTGCCGGCACTGCGCGTCGCGATCTTGAGCTATGGCAACCCGAAGTACGGCGAGCAAGCGGGCTACGTTCGCGTCGACCTGCCGTTCACGGCCGACCTCGACGCCGTCAACGCGACGCTGTTCGCGTATCAAACGGACGGCGGCGAAGAGTACGTCGCGCGCGCGATCCAGACTTCGCTCGACTCGCTGCAATGGAGCGGGAAGCAGGATGCGCTGCGCATCGTGTTCGTCGCCGGCAACGAATCAGCCGAGCAAGATCCGCGAGTCGCTGTCGAGCAAGCGGCGGGAGCGGCGGTACGACGCGGCATCGTCGTCAACGCGATCTACTGCGGCGGCGCCAACGACGCCGACGCGCGCGGCTGGCAACGCGTCGCGGCGAGCACGAACGGCGTCTACGCGAGCATCGATCAGCAAGCGGCCGCCGTCGCGAACGTCGCGACGCCGTTCGACGCGAAGATCGAAGCGTTGAACGCCGAGCTCAACGGGACGTACATCGCATTCGGCGCCGGCGGCGCGGATCGCCGCGCGAACCAGGTCGAGCAGGACCGCAACGCGGCCGCGATGAGCCCCGCTGCCGCGGCAAGCCGCACGGTCGCAAAAGCAGGCGCGCTGTATCGCGCCGACTGGGATCTCGTCGACGCCGTCGAGCAAGGCAAGAAGCTCGACGAGATTCCCTCCGCAGAGCTGCCGGCCGAGATGCAGGCGCTGCCGCCGGCCGAGCGCGAGACTTACGTCCGCGAGAAAGCGGAGCGCCGCGAAGCGCTGCAGCGGCAGATCGGCGAGCTCGCCGCGTCGCGCAGCGAATTCATCAAGGAGCAGAGCGCGAGCAGCGCCGGCGCAACCGGCCTCGACGCCGCGATCCTCGACGGTCTGCGCGAAGTCGCCGCGACGAAGGGCTTCTCGTTCGCGGAGTAGCGCTCAAAGAAACCGGCCGCAGCCGTGCAGCGTTCGATTCTCGAAGCTGACGGTTGCGGCCGCTTCGAATCCTTCGCCGGACATACTGTCCGCGCAGGCGCGCCGGTCGATGACGACGGTTGCCTCATGGCCCTCGGCGGCTGCGCGGTAGGTGATTTGGCCCGCTGCTTCGGCGGCGCCCGAGTGCCTGAGCTCGGTGCGCTTCGTGCCGAGCTCCGTCACGATGACGAGGCGATCGGCAAAGATCTCCACGTACCACGCCGGCTCGTTGCCGAGCGCGCGGAACGTCGCGCCGCGGCGCTTCGCGTCCGCCCACGGCGCCTTGCTTGGGTTCGAGCGGCAGTCGACGAAGCGCTGCCCGGCGATCGCGATCGTCGCCAGATTGCCCTTGTTCCAGAACTCCGTCTCGCCTTCGACGTAACGCGCGCCCGAGCCCGAGCGCGCGATCGACAGGACTTGATAGGTGCCGCCGAGCGCCTCGGGCGCCCAGAGCGCCATCTCGCCGGGGCCGAAGCGCACCGTGAAGCTATAGCCGCCGTCGCAATCGAAGACGAACGTGCGGCCGATCTCGGGCGCCGCGACGGCGTCCGGTGAGACGAGCTCGCTGTCTGCGACCGCTTCCTCGTCTTGTTGCGCGGGCTGCGGAACCGTCTCCGCGCCAGGACTCGATCGATCGGCGGCGTTGCCAGCAGGCTCGCAAGAGGCGAGCGCGAGCGTCGCCCCCAACAGGGCGGCGCTCGCGGACTTGCGCATGAGTGCTTCCGTGCCCGAGGACCGTTACTTGGCGGCGGCGCGCGCCTTGCCGGCGATCGCCTTCGTCTCCGTCGCCACGTAGCGCTCTTGGGCGTCCTTGCCGTCCTTCTGCGCCTTGTTGAGGTTGCCGCCCTCGAGCGTCGCGGCCGCGGCCGTCAGCGCTTCCTCGGCGCGTTGCCAATCTTTGGCGGCGAATTGCGCGGCTTCGGCTTTTTCCGCTGCCGCACGGGCCGCCAACACTTGCGTGAACGTCGTTCTCGCGAGGTTCGAGGCTTCGACCGCGTGCTGGAAATGGCCTTTGGCTTCGGCGAGCTCTTCGCGGACGCGGCCGAGATCTTTGCCCTTCTCCATCGTGTCGACGGCCTCGAGGTAGACCTCCATGCCTTCGGCATACGCCTTCGGCGCGAGCACCTTCGCGTTCAAGTCTTCGGCCTGCTTCTTGACGGCATCCGTTTCGCCAAAGAGCTGGTCGCGGACGGCTTGCTGGCTCTGCGCGAACACAGCGCCGGCAGCGAGAACCGAGAGCAACACCGTGATGTACTTGGTCATACGTGCGTTCCTTTTATGGGTTATAGGCGGCCGCCCCCGATGCACCCCCGGGCGGGCACGATCGAGTCGATGCTACGCCGCGGCGCTAGGTCGGTTAATACGCCCTAGGGCGCATTCCGGCTTATGTTCAACGCTGCGTAGGGTCGCCAAACGGATGAACGAGGTTTCGGAGCCGAAAGCCGTCGCGTTGGTGCAGCGATGGCGTGCAGCGCTCGACACCCAGATGCACTTCAACGACATGCTGATACGGACGCGCGCGGCCGGCATGAGCATCGTCGTCGCCGTCTTCGGCGGAGCGGCGCTCGCCGTCGAAAAATTTCCGCAGCACGTCACGCTGTTTTTCGGCATCGACGTCCACCTCGCCGCGGTCGTAATGTTCTTCGGCTTGCTGCTGCTCTTCTCGCTATTCGTGCTCGATTACTTCTATTACTACCGAATGCTGCTCGCCGCGGTGGAGCGAACGGAAGAGATCGAAGCGGAATCTCGACAGCCCGGTGCGCCGATCGAGTTCTCGTTGACCGGACCGATCTCGCGCAAGGTGAGCCGCGTACGAGCGACGGTCGTGCTGTGGGTCTTCTACGGCGTCCCGTTCTTGTGCGGCGCCGTGTTCATGAGCTATCTCGCGATGATCCCGCCGCCGGCCGGCTGACGGTGCGCGCGCGTCACTGCGACCACTTCGGCTCGGGATGGCGCGGCGTGCCCGCTTGTGCGAGCCGTTCCAAGTAGCGCGCCCACTTGCGATCGCGCTCGGCGCAGAGCTCGTAGAGGACGGCCCACGTGTAGAGCCCCGTGTTGTGGCCGTCGTCGAACACAATGCGTACCGCGTAGCGGCCGACGGGCTCGATGCTCGCGACATTCACGGCTTCCTTGCCCGTGACGAGGATACCCTCTCCGGCCGAGTGCCCTTTGACCTCGGCGGACGGCGAATGCACACGCAGGAACTCGGCCGATAGCCGCGCATTCATGCCGTCCGCGAAGCGCACCTCGAGCTCGCGCGAGCGGCGATGCAGCTTCAGGTCGGTCGGCGGCGGGACTTGCAGCTCGCTCATCGCGGCGCGCTAGAGGATGTAGCGGCTCAGGTCCTCGTCTTGGACGAGAGCCTTCAAGTGCGCATCGACATAGCCCGCGTCGATGACGACGCTCTGGCCGCCGCGATCGGCGGCTTCGAACGAAACGGTCTCGAGAAGGCGCTCGAGCACGGTGTGCAAGCGCCGCGCGCCGATGTTCTCGCTGCGGTCGTTGACCTGGAACGCGACTTCCGCGAGCCGGCGCACGCCGCTCGCCTCGAACGTGACCGCGAATCGCTCCGTCTCGAGCAGGCTCTTGTACTGCTCCGTCAGCGACGCGCTCGGCTCCGTGAGAATGCGCACGAAGTCGTCGACGCCGAGCGCCGAGAGCTCGACGCGGATCGGGAAGCGGCCTTGCAGCTCGGGGATCAAGTCCGACGGCTTCGCGACGCTGAACGCGCCCGACGCGATGAACAGGACGTGATCCGTGCGCACCATCCCGTAGCGCGTGCTGACCGTGCAGCCCTCGACGAGCGGCAAGAGATCGCGCTGCACGCCTTCGCGCGACACGTCGGCGCCGTGCGCCTCGGCGCGGCGCGCGATCTTGTCGATCTCGTCGATGAAGACGATGCCGTGCTCCTCGACTGCTTTGACGGCCTGCAGCTTCACGTCTTCCTGATTGATGAGCTTCGCCGCTTCCTCTTCCTCGAGCAGCGCGACCGCATCTTTGACCTTGAGCTTGCGGCGCTTCGAGCGGCCCTGGTGCAGGTTCTGGAACAGGCCCTGCAGCTGATTCGTCATCTCCTCCATGCCGGGCGGCGCCATGATCTCGACGCCGACGGTCGGCGCCGCGACGTCGAGCTCGACCTCGCGGTCGGCGAGCTCGCCTTCGCGCAGCATCTTGCGGAACCGCTGCCGCGTGTCGCGGCCGTCGTCGGTGCGCGAGCCCGGCAGCAGCGCGTCGAGCAGCCGATCCTCGGCGGCGTCCTTCGCGCGGTCCGCGACGCGAGTCACGGCTTCCTCGCGCGCCATCTTGACGGCCACGTCGACCAAGTCGCGCACGATCGAGTCGACGTCGCGGCCGACGTAGCCGACCTCCGTGAACTTCGTCGCTTCGACTTTGATGAATGGCGCGCGCGCCAGCTTCGCGAGCCGGCGCGCGATCTCGGTCTTACCGACGCCGGTCGGCCCGATCATCAAGATGTTCTTCGGCGTGATCTCGCTGCGCAGCGGCTCCTTGATCTGCGCGCGGCGCCAGCGGTTGCGCAACGCGATCGCGACCGCGCGCTTCGCGTCGTGCTGGCCGATGATGTGCTTGTCGAGCTCCTCGACGATCTCGCGCGGTGTCATCGACATGGCCGATTACCCCGCGAGCTCCTCGATCGTGATCGAGGTGTTCGTGTAGATGCAGATCTTGCCCGCGATCGTCAGCGCCTTCTCGACGATCGCGCGCGCGTCGAGCTCGGTGTTCTCGTACAGCGCTTGCGCGGCCGCCTGCGCGTACGCGCCGCCCGAGCCGATCGCGAGCAGGTCGTGCTCGGGCTCGATGACATCGCCGGTCCCCGAGATCAGCAGCGAGTTCTCCTTGTCGGCGACGATCAAGAGCGCCTCGAGCCGGCGCAGCATGCGATCGGTGCGCCAATCTTTCGCGAGCTCGATCGCCGCGCGCATGAGGTTGCCGTGCTTCGTGAGCTTCGCCTCGAACAGCTCGAACAGCGTGAATGCGTCGGCGGCGCCGCCCGCGAAACCGGCGACGACCTTGCCGTCGTGAAGCCGACGCACCTTGCGGGCGTTGCCCTTCATGACCTGGTTGCCGAGCGTGACTTGGCCGTCGCCGCCGAGCGCGACTCGGCCGTTGCGCCGAACGCAAACGATAGTAGTGCCGTGAACCTTGTTCTCGGGGGAGCTCATGGGGAGATTTTAAGCCAGCGGCGCGCGCAGCGCCGCTTGGGTCTATTCGGCCGGCCGCTTGCGCGCGCGCGGGTGGGCTTTGTCGTAGACCTTGGCGAGGTGCTGAAAGTCGACGTGCGTGTAGATCTGCGTCGTCGACAGGCTCGAATGGCCGAGCAGCTCTTGCACGGCGCGCAGGTTGCGGCTCGACTCGAGCAGATGCGTCGCGAACGAGTGGCGCAGCATGTGTGGGTGCACGCCCGTCGGGGCGCCGCGCCGCTTGGCCCACTCGTTGACTTGCCGCTGCACCGTGCGCGGGCTCACGCGTTGCCCGCGCCGGCCGACGAACAACGCGAGCTCGCCGCTGCGCGCAAGCTCCGCGCGCACGGCGAGCCAGTCACGCAGAGCCGCGAGCGCCTGCTTGCCGACGGGCACGACTCGAGCCTTCGAGCCCTTGCCGACGACGCGCACGGTGCGGTCGGCGGCGTCGACGTCGCCGAGATTCAAGCTCACGAGCTCCGCGAGCCGCAACCCCGAGGAATAGAAGAGCTCGAGGATCGCGCGGTCGCGCAACGTCGTCGGATCGTCGCCGCTGATCGCGAGCAGGCTTGCAACCTGGTCCGCGTCGAGCGTGGCGGGCAAGCGGCGCGGCGCCTTCGGCGCCTGGACGTGCACGCCGGCGTTGCTCTTCACGACGCCCGTCTCGATGAGGAAGTTCAGGAACGTGCGCACGGCCGACAGCCGGCGCGCGACGCTGCGCGCCCCAAGGCCTTTGCGATGGCTCTCGGCGGCGAACCGGCGCACGCCGAAGGAGTCGAGGTCCTTGAGCTTCGCGATCTGCTCGCGCTCGCAAAACGCGAGCAACGCGCGCAAGTCGCGCTCGTACGCCTCGCACGTATGCGGCGACAGCCGCCTCTCGGTCTTGAGCCGCTTCAAGAATGCGGCGAGCTCGTCCTGACCCACGCTTATTCGTTACGAATCGCGACTGACAGGACCTCACCCAAGCGCGCGAGAAAGTCCATTCGCTTGCCGGGGTGGAAGTGGTCGGGATCGCGGCTGCCGATGATCAAGAAGCCTAGCCCAGATTCCGCACCGAGCGGCACGAGCGCCGCGGAGCTCACGGCGTCGGCGTCGCGATCGAAGATGTTCTTCTGCCGATCGCGGAGCGGACCGCAGCGCGGCTTCGCGGCGCGCAGGAACGCGGCGAACGGCCGCACATCCGCATCGTCGGGATTCGCGCGCTTGACGAAACCGTCGCGCAGGGCTTCCACCGGCGCGGCGGGGAATAGCACGAGCACTGCGCGCTCGGCGGCGAAGTCTTCGCGAAGCCCCGTCTCGAGGCGCTCGAGCCGCTGCAGCAGCGTCGGCGCGCGCATGAGCTTCAAGCAAAGCTGATGAATTTTCTCGACGAGCACGTCGTTTTGCTTCGCAACGGCGACGAGGTCCTTGAGCTGGCGCTCGAGCTGGGAGTTACGTGTCCGCAGCAGCGACACCTGCCGTTCGACGAGAGAGATCGTGGCCCCGCCTGCGCGATGCGGCAGCTTGAGCCCGAGCACCAGCGGGGCGTTGCGCTCGAAGAAGTCGGGGTGGCTCTTGAGGTAGTCGGCGATCGAGTCTTCGGAAACCGTCTCGGTCAATGGAGCGCCGACGGCTGCCCCGATCTGCTGCTGACTCATATGTCGATGTAGCCCTCGTACACCGCTGCCGTAGGCCCAGTTTGCCACAGCGGCGCGCCGGGTCCAGACCAATTCACTTCGAGCGTTCCGCCCGGCAACTCGACCGCGACTCGCTCGCCGAGCTGGCCCCAACGACGACCGACCGCGACCGCGGCGGCGGCGCCGGTGCCGCATGCCAGCGTCTCGCCGACGCCGCGCTCGAAAACTCGCAAGCGGATGCGCTGCTCGTCGACGCGCTCCATGAACCCGACGTTGACGCGCCGCGGGAAGCTCGGATGGCTTTGGAACGCGGCACCGAGCCGCTCGACGGGCGCTGCCGCGACCGAGGGCACGGCGATCACGGCGTGCGGGTTGCCCATCGAGACGGCCCCGAGCTCGACGGTCTCGCCGTCGACCTCGACGCGATAGCGGTCTCGCTCCTCTGCTGCGAGGAACGGCAGCGCGCTGGGGCGAAAGTTCGGCACGCCCAGGTTGACGCTGACGTCGTCGGGAGAGCGCACGCGCGCCGCTACGGCGCCCGCGGGGCTCACGAGCGTGAGCTCGCTGCCGATACGCGGCGCCAGGTAGCGCGCGAGACAGCGCACGCCGTTGCCGCACTGCTCGATCTCGCCGCCGTCGGCGTTGAAATTGCGATAGCTCGCGTCGCCGCCGTTCACGGGCTCCCCCGTGACGAGCAACAGCTGATCGAACCCGACTCCGCGGCGCCGGTCGGCCCAACGCCGGATCAGCTCCGCGCCCGGGGGCGGCTTGTGCAACGGCCACTCGACGACCATGAAGTCGTTGCCGAGGCCATTCATCTTCGTGAAGGGGAGCTTCATGGCGGCGCGTATCTTAGGCCAAAAGTTTGCAGCTCGACATTTGCCATAAGCCTGGCTAACTTACGCCGAATTCCCGCGTGCCTGAACAACAAACCAAGAGCGGAGAGCCCATGCGACACATCCTCGTCACCAACGCGAAGGGCGGCTGCGGCAAGAGCACGATTGCCACGAGCCTCGCGGCCTACTTTGCTTCGGAAGGCTACGCGACGGCGCTCGCCGACTTCGACCCGCAAGGCTCGGCGCTCTCTTGGCTCGAGCAGCGCCCGGCCGACTGCGCGCCGATCAAGGCCGTGCGCGGCTTCGAGTCGGGCTTGAAGTCTGTGCCTCACAACACCGAGTACGTCGTGATCGACTCGCCGGCGGGCTCCTACGGCGAGGATCTGCGCGAGCTCGTCCGCCGTGCCGAGACGATCATCGTGCCCGTGCTGCCTTCGCCGATCGACATCAAGGCCGCCGAGCGCTTCATCGACGAGCTGCTCAACATCTCGAAGGTCGCCGACAAGAAAGCCAAGGCTGCGCTCGTCGCGAACCGCGTTCGCGAGAACACGCTGATCTTCGAGGAGCTCGACGAAGTCCTGTCGCGGCTCAAGGTGCCGTACGTCGCGCAGTTCCGCGAAGCGCAGAACTACAACCGCGCGTATCAGCGCGGGCTCGGCGTGCACGAGTTGCCGCCGTATCTCGCTTGGCCCGACTGGGAGCAGTGGGATCCGCTGATCGAGTGGCTCGACTCGCGCCGCTCGCAGCCGAAGGCCGCTTAAGGGCCGACTTTTCGGTCGACGAGCGACGGCACCGTCGCGCCGCGTGCCGGCGGCAGCGGCTCGTCCCCACTCGAGCTCACGAGGTCGAGCCCCGAGCGAAATGCCGCGAGCGCTTCCGCGTCCTCGCCGAGCTGCAGCAGCAGCCGGCCGTACAGCGCGTACGCAGCGGGCTCGGGCGCGAGCGCCAAGCTCGCTTCGAGATAGCTGCGCGCCTTGCCCCACAGCTCGTTCTGCAGCGAGAGCCGCGCAACGGTCGTCAGCAGCGCCGCGTCGTCGGGATGGCCCTTGAGCCAAGCCTCCGCTTGCTTGAGCTGCTTCGCGGCGTCGGCGCCGCGAATCTCGCCATAGGCCGCGACGAGCGCGGGATGCCAGTCGCGCTTCAGCGCGCCGCGCAGCTCGCGCTCGGCGTGCTCGCCTTCGCCGAGACGCGCGAGCGCTCGTGCGTGCTCGGCGACGATCGCCGGCGCGCCGCGCAGCTCGCTCGGCAGCGTCGCCCACACTTCGGCGAGCCGCTCGGCCGTCAGGTCGCCGCGTGTGAGCTCGCCGTCGACCGCGAGCTTCTCGAGCTGCTCGCGCTCCGCCGGCTTCAACGCCGCGCGCGGCAGGCGCGGCAACAATGCGAAGAGCTGCTCGCGGTCGCCCAGTGCGCGATACGCGCGCGCGAGCGCCGCGATCGCGGCGGGCTGGTCAGCGTCCTTGCTGTCGAGCGCCTGCAGCGTCGCCACGGCCGCCGCCGGATCTTCGGCCTGCAGCTGCAGCTGTGCGCGCGTGAGCTGCGCGCTCGTCGCCGCTTCGGCGCCGATGCCTTGCGCGAGCGTGAGCCACTCGTCGCGCCGCTCGGCGGCGCCCTGCAGCTGCGCGGCGTGCGCCGCGAGCAGGCAATTCGCGAGCGGCGCGTCGGCACTCTTCAAGCGCTGCGTCAGCACGCGCTCGCTGCGCGCCCAGTTGCCCGCTACGAGCTGCGCGATGCCCGTCGTCAGATCGCTGTCGCGGCGCTCGAGCTTGCGTTGCTCGCGCGCGGCGCGCCAGCGGCGCGGCGCCGCCGCGAGCGCGACGAGCCCGCGCACGAGCAGGTACGCGACGACGAGCACGATGACGAGACCGGGCACCGACATCTCGATGACGTAGGTGCGAAAGTTCACGAGCACGTAGCCGCGATCGGCCAGCAGAAAGTGCGCGGCGAACGCGCCGAGCAGCACCGCGAGCACGGCCGCGACGCCGACACGCATCAGCGCGCTCCGTCGCGCTGCTCGCGCAATAAGTTCAGCGAGCGGCTGATGTCGGGCGCGGCGGGCTCGATGTCGAACGTGCGCAGCTCGCCGAGCAATGCGAGCGCGCCTTCGACGTCGGCGGCGCTTGCGTCGAAGTCGCTCTTCAAGATCGCGATCGACGTCTCGAGACCGCTCTTAAAGGCTTGTGCGTCGGCACGCAGCGCCGCGACGCGCGCGAGCTCGAGCTCGATCTCGAGGCGGCGGCGGGCGAGCACGCGCTCGGCGGCCGAGAACGCCTGCGGCACGGGGTCGTCGCGCCGCTCGATGCGCACGAGATCGAGCAGCGTGCCCTTGATCGCGAGCCATAGCCTTCCGAGGCCAGGCTCGACGTCGACCGGCGGGTCGGTCTGGCGCGCAAGATTCGGCGGCAAGTCGGCGTGCAGCGGCAGCTCGTCGACGCGCGCTGCGAGGCGGCCGAGGCTGAAGACGATGCCTTCGACGTCGGGCAGCCGCATGCTGCGCAGCGCGAGCAGCTCTCCGGCGATCGTCTCGCGGACGGGTGCGAGCTCCGGGTTGCCGATCTCGGCGAGCCGCCCGTCGGCGAGCTCGAGCGCCTTCGCGGCGGTCGAGAAATCGCGCGACAAAGTGAGCTCGCTGTTGGCGACCACGAGGTAATACTCGGCCTCTGCGCGCAGCAGCTCGCCGCGCGCGTCGAACGAGCCGCCCTGCACGGCGTCGAGCCGCTGCTCGATCGAGGCGAAGCGGCCCGGCAACGTATCGAGGCGCTCGCCGAGCGTCGTCGTCGACTGGCGCAGCGCCGTGATGTCGTCACCTTTGTCCGCGAGCTCGTCCTGCAGCGCGCGCTGCTCGGCGCGCACGCGCGTCATCGCCTCGGCCTGGGCGGCGTCGGTCTCGTCGAGCGACACGTAGAACTGCCGGTACTGCCACCAGAGCATGCCCGCCACCATGACGGCGACGAACGCGAGCAGCAGCGCGACGGCACTGACGAGCGCGGCGCGCTGTCCGCCGCCACCCGACGCGCCCGTCGCCGGCGCGACTCGCGGCTTTTGCTCGGCCGCGAGCGATTTCGCGAGGCTCGCCCACTCCTCGTCGGCGGGACGCTCGTGCTCGTCGGCTGCGGCTTCTGGCTTGTCCGTCATTTGCATCTTCGCTCTAGTGGCTCGCCAAGCGCTTGCGCAGCTCCGCGAGCTGACGCCGACTCACGGCGAGCGGCTCGGTCTCGCCGCGCAGCTTCAGCACGTAGCCGTCGTCGTCACCGACGCGCTCGAGAGCTTCGACGTGCGCGATCGCGACGAGCACACTGCGATGCGCGCGCACGAAGTCGCGCGCGAACTCCTCTTCGAGCTGCTTCAACGACTCGTCGATGAGGTCCTCGCCGCGGCTGTGGCGCACCGTCACGTATTTTTGATCGGCTCGAAAAAAGCGGATCTCCTTGACGGGGATCAGCTTCAGCTCGTCGCGGACGCGCGCGGCAACGTGCTGCCGCGCAGCGAGCGGCGCCGCCGGCGTCGAGAGCTCCTTGAGCTGCGGCGCACGCAGCCGCGACGCTTGTTTCAGCGCCTGCTCGAGGCGCTCGCTGCGCACGGGCTTCAGCAAGTAGCCGACGGCCTGCGAGTCGAATGCTTCGAGCGCGTACTCGTCGTACGCGGTCGTGAACACGATCGCGGGCGGGTTCTCGAGCGCCCCAAGGTGCCGCGCGACCTCGATGCCCGTCATGCCCGGCATGCGGATGTCGAGCAGCACGACGGACGGCTTCATCTGCGCGACCTTAGAGAGCGCATCCGTTCCGTTCGAGCACACGTCGGCGACGCTGCAGCCCGGCAGCTCCTCGACGAGCCGCCGTAAGCGCTCGCGCGCCGGCTGTTCGTCGTCGACGATCAGCACGCTCAGGGGGGATGAGCTCATTCGGTGTAGGGGAAGCGCACGGTGACGCGATAGCTATCGGCCTCGCGCGCGACCGTCAGGGAGCCGCGGCCGCCGTAGGCGAGATCGAGCCGTTGCCTGATGTTGTCGAGCGCGAGCCTGTTGCCGGCGCGCGGCTCGCTAGGCGCGGCTTCGCGCGCCACGGGGTTGCTGACGACGAGCTCGATCTCGCCGTCGACGACCCTGCCCGACACCGTCACCGTGCCGCCGTTCTCGAGCGGCTCGATGCCGTGATAGATCGCGTTCTCGAGCAACGGCTGCACGGTGAGCCCCGGCACGAACGCGCGCATCGGCAGCGCGCCGACGTCCCAGCGCACGGCGAGCCTGTTCCCGAGCCGCAGTGCCTCGATGCGCTGATAGATGCGCGTGAGCTCGAGCTCTTCCTTCAAGCGCAACGGGCTATGCGAGTCGCGCAGCGTCGCGCGAAACAAATCCGCAAGATCTTCGACGGCCTCCTCGGCACGCTTCGGGTCGCTGCGCGTCAGCGCCGCGATCGTGTTCATGCTGTTGAACAAGAAGTGCGGCCGGATCCGCGCTTGCAGCGCCTGAATCCGCGACAGCGCTTCCGCGCGCACGTGCTTCTGCCATTGATGCGTGACGAAGAAATAGCGCAGCAGCAGTGCCGTGACGATCAACGCGATGCCGGCGTTGCGCAGCAAAAACGGCCAGTGGTCGGTCGGCATCGCGGTGATGCCGACGGCGCCGAAAGCGGTGCCGAGCCACAGTGCGAGCTCGGAGATGATGATGGTGTTGAGCAGGATCAGCGCGAACGCCGCGACCGAGCTCTGCGCTACCGTGAGGGCCGCGAGCCGGCTGCGCGAGTAGCAGAGCAACGCGGCGTTCGTGAGCCCGAGCCACTGCAGAAACAGCGAGATCCGCGCGAGCTCCGTCAGGAATGGGGCATCCGGGCGCGCGAGGGCGAGTGTGACCGCGACGAGCTCGGCGATCAGGACGACCGCGAACACCATCCGCGTCGCGCAGAAGTCCGGGATGTAGAACGCGTCGAGCTGCGAATCGAGGGCGGGCGAATCGAAAGCGGGCGTCGGGGGGGAATCGGCCGAAGCGCTCGCGCGCGGCGGCGGTATCAACGTCGTGCGCGGCGGGCGATCTTCGGGCGGTCGCTCAATCGCACCAGTCTTTGACATCCGCCGCTGCCTTGGCACGGGCTTCGGCGACCGCCGCGTCGTCGAGATACTCACGCTCGCCGACAGCGTTGGTGCGGAACAGCCGGCGCGACAGCGTGTAGCGCTGCTGGGTCTCTTTCGCGATCTCGCAATTCTTCTGCCGCTCGGCTTTCAGCTGCGCGGCCGTTGGGCCGCCCGACAGCGTCGGGATGTCCGGAGCCTGCGGCGGCGACGAGCCCGCGGCGCCTGCTTGCCGTCCGGCGGCCGGCGCCGTCGTGCCGCTCTGCGCGCGCGGGGGGTGCGGCGTGGCGGAGTAGACGAATTCCGCATCCGTGCTCTCCGGCCGGTCGCTATAGACGACGGTGCCGTCGGGCGCCTTCGACTTGTACACGTCGGCCGCATAGGCCGCCGTGCCGAGCAACGCCAGCAGTAGGGTGAAAATCTTCAGTCGAAGGTGCATGGTCATGGGCCTTAGGCGGATTCGCTCGGCGAGTCTAGCAAGCCGCGCCCGGGCTCCCCGTGACTCAATTCACGCGGATTTCAGCGCTTTCCGCGGCTACACATTAAGTGAAATTGGGGACCGCGCCTAGAGCGCCGGCTATGATGCCTTTTGGGCTCGAAATACCCATATTCGGCGCTGGCCTCGAGGCCGCGGGAGAGCATCAATGGACGACAAGAGATCGACGCGTTTCAGCCTGGACGAGCTCGCCCGGCAGCTGGCCGAGTCGGTGCCGCAGAACCTAAAAACGCTCGGCCAGGACCTGGAGCGCAACTTCAAGACGCTGCTGCAGTCCGGCATCGAGCGCATGGAGCTCGTGAGCCGTGAGGAGTTCGACGTGCAGCGTGCCGTGCTCGAGCGCACCCGCGGAAAGCTCGAGGCCATGGAGGCGCGGCTCGCGGACCTCGAGAAGGCGCTCTCCTCGCGACCGTAACCGAAGTCCCGTCGCGCCGGGCCCCTGACCGTGGGGCTCGCGCGCACGCTGAGCCGCGGCCAAGCCGGGCTCGATTCGTATCTGGTCACGGTCGAGGTCCACGTCGCCGGCGGGTTGCCGGGGTTCACCGTGACGGGCTTGCCGGCCGCCGCGGTCCGCGAGAGCAAGGACCGGGTCCGGTCGGCGCTCGCGAACTCCGGGCAGACGGTTCCTGCGAGCCGCATCACCGTGCATCTCGGCCCCGCCGACATCCCGAAGACGGGCGGCCGCTTCGATCTCGCGATCGCGCTCGGCGTCGTGCTCGCGCAGCAAGACACGCCGTGCGCGGTCGACGGCATGGAGTTTCTCGGCGAGCTCGCGCTGAACGGCGAGCTACGCCCGATCAACGGCGCGCTGCCGGCCGTGCTCGCCGCGCGCGAGAGCGGGCATCCGCTCGTGCTGCCCGCGGCCAACGCGGCGGAGGCGGCGCTGGTCGCCGACGCCGAGGTCTATGCGGCTGCGAATCTCAAAGACGTGGTGAGCCACTTACGCGGCGAGCAGCGGCTGCCGCGTGTTGCCGCGCGCACGGAGCCCATGACGACCGAAGCTGCGCTCGACATCGGCGACGTGCGCGGGCAAACCTTCGCGAAGCGCGCGCTCGTCGTCGCGGCCGCCGGCGGGCATAACCTGCTGATGATCGGCCCGCCCGGCAGCGGCAAGAGCATGCTCGCCGAGCGCCTGAGCAGCTTGCTGCCGCCGCTGACTTTCGACGAGATGCTGCGCGTCGCGAGCATCGCGTCTGTCGCCGGCGAGCCGCGCGCGGCGCAGGCGTCGTTGTCCCCCCCGTTTCGCGCGCCGCATCACACGACCTCGGCGCAAGCGCTCGTCGGCGGCGGCACGCGCCCGCGTCCCGGCGAGATCTCGCTCGCGCATCGCGGCGTGCTGTTTCTCGACGAGCTGCCCGAGTTCGGGCGCAGCGCGCTCGAGGCGCTGCGCGAGCCGCTCGAAAGCGGAGTCGCGCGAATCTCGCGCGTGCACGAGCAGCTCGCGTTCCCCGCGGAATTCACGCTCGTCGCCGCGATGAATCCGTGCTTCTGCGGGTTCCTCGGCGACGGCACCGAGCGGTGCAAGTGCACGCCGTACAAGCTCGAGCAATATCGAAGCCGAATCTCCGGGCCGCTGCTCGATCGATTCGACTTGCACGTCGAGGTGCCGCGCGTGTCGTTCGCCGATATCTCGGAGCCGGCGGAGCGAGGCGAATCGGTTGCCTTTCGCGACGCCGTCATCGCCGCGCGAGCCATTCAGCTCGAGCGCTCGGGGCGGCTCAACGCGCGGCTCGACTCGCGGGCGCTGTGGCGAGCCGTGAAGCTCGGCGCTAAGCAGCGCGCTCTGCTCAAACGCGCCGCGGATCGCTGGCAGCTTTCGGCGCGCGCTTCACTGCGCGTGTTGAAGGTCGCGCGCACGATCGCGGACCTCGAGCAAAGCTCCGCCGTGACGACCGCGCATGTCGCCGAGGCCCTGCAGCTGCGCTGCCGCGACAGGGCTTGAGAGCCCGCGAGCGGCCGCGCGCCTCGATTCCAGGCGTTCGTCAGCTATAATCGCCGCCGGATTCAGCTCGGGAGCCGCCGTTGCGCCAGCACGATCAGCAATTCTTCGACACCTTCATGCTCGTCATCGGCATCCTGGCGGGTGTCGCGGTCGGCTTGTTCTTCCTCGTGCGCGCGATCTCGATCGATCAGCAGGGGCGCTACAGCACCGAGGATCCGACCGTGCAGGCCGCGATCGAGGATCGAATCAAGCCCGTCGGGCGAGTGATGATGATGGGCGACGCCGAGCTCGCGGCCGCGGCTGCCGCCGCGGTCGCCGCGCCAAAGCCCGTCGCCACCGTCATGACGGGTCCGCAGGTCTATAACGCCGCGTGCATCGTCTGCCATCAACCGGGAGCCACGACGGGCGCCCCGACGATCGGCGACGCCGCGGCCTGGCAGCCGCGCATCGCGCAGGGCAAGGACACGCTGTACATGCACGCGCTGATGGGCTTCCAGGGCACGAAAGGATTCATGCCGCCGAAGGGCGGCCGCGTCGATCTCTCGGACGACGAGATCAAAGCCGCTGTCGACTATCTCGTCGAGCAGGTGAAATAGCCGGCGGAGAACTGGCGCGCCCGGCGGGATTCGAACCCACGACCCTTGGCTTCGGAGGCCAATACTCTATCCACTGAGCTACGGGCGCGTCGGCGGGCAGTATATCGCGGGCCACACGGCGGCCGCCTTCCCAAGCCTTGACCGCTAGTTGCGCTCCGGAAGGGCGAACACGTACAGCGCGTTGCCCGTCGAGGGATGGTGGATCTCGGGCGCGATCAGCGACGGCACGTTGCGCGGGCTCCCGCCGCCCAAGCCCGTCGTCACGGCGACGTATTGCCGGCCGCCGGCCGAGAACGTGATCGGGAAGCCTTGCACCGACGTCGTCAGGCGCGTCTCCCAGAGGATCTTGCCCGTCTCGACGTCGACAGCCTTGAACCTGCGATCGAGATCGCCGACGAACGCGACGCCGCCGCGCGTCGAGACGACGGCCGTCAGGAACGGCGCTCGCTGCTCGAGCGACCAGAGCTCTTGCATCGTGCGCGTGTCGAACGCCGCGAGCTTGCCGATGTTGCCGTCGGTGCCCGGCATTTCGAAGAAGCGCCGGTCGGCACCGGAGCTGCCGCCGCCCGAGATTTGCTCGACTTGCTGCCCGCGCATCTCGATGCAACTCTGCGAGAGCGGGATGATCAGGCGCTGAGTCGGCGCGTGATGCGACATCGCCTGCCAGTTGTGGCCGCCTTCGGTCGAGGGACAGCCCTGCACCCACTCGCCGACTTTCGCCGCGACGATGTCGGCGCGATAACGCGGTTGACCCGTCTCGGGATCGATGCGATCGAACACGTTCTGGAACACGGTCTCTTTGTGGCCCAAGAACTTGCCCGTCGCGCGATCGAGCTTCCACAAAATTCCGGGCTTGCCGATCGTGAACACGGCTTTCTCGCCGCCGACGTCGACGAGCACGCGCTCGTAGACCTCGTCGAGATCGAGCGCTTCGCCCGGCGAATGCTGGTAGTACCACTTGAGTCGGCCGTCGTTCGGGTTCAGCGCGAGCGTCGAGCTCGTGTAGAGCGCGCGGTCGAGCGCCGAGTTGCCGCGGCTCGCGGGCACCCACGGCTTCGCTTGCGCGACGCCCCAGTAAGTCGTGTCGAGCTCGGGGTCGTAGCTGCCCGTGATCCACGTGTCGCCGCCGGCGCGGTAAAGATCCTGAACGTCGCCCCACGTGTCGCCGCCCGGCGTGCCCGTCGTCGCAACCGTCGCGAATTTCCAGAGCTGCCGGCCGTCGTTCGCGTCATAGGCGCTGATGAAGCACTTTTCCTTGCGATAGTTCGTGCAGCCGCCCATGCCCTGCAGCACTTTGTTGCCCACGACGAGCGGGCCGCTCGAGATTTGGAAGCCGCCTTCGGTGCGATCGCCGACGACGGTCTCCCACACGGTTTGACCGCTACGGGCATTGAGCGCGACGAGCCGCGCGTCGGTCGTCGCGACGAACACCTTGTCGCCGGCAATTGCGAGGCCGCGCATTGCAACACCCGTCGGCACGAGCGGGCCGACGCGGTTCTCCCAGATCAGCTCGCCGGTCGCAGCGTCGAGCGCCTGGATCACGTTGCCCATGTTGTTCAGATACAGCACGCCGTCGTGCACGACGGGCGCGGGCTCGCTCCAGCCGCCTTCCGTCATCGCCCAGATCCACTCGAGCTTGAGATCGGCGACGTTGGCGCGCGTGATTTGATTCAGCTCGCTGTAATTCCACGCCTGATAGTTGCCGCGGATCATGAGCCAGTCGTCGGCGGGCAACCGCTTCAGCATCGCGTCGGTCACGGGCCTGAAGCTCTTCAGCTCGCCGGCGACGCTGAGACCGGTCCGCCCGGCCGCCCCGGTCGGCGCGGCCGGAGCCGCGCTCGCGAGCGCCGCGCGGAACGCGTCCGACATCGTGCCCGTCGCGACGCTGCCGATGCGGACCGTCGATGCAGCCGTGAGCTCGGTCGCGCTTGGGCTGGCGCCGTTGGCCGCCAACAAGAACGCGGCGAGATTGACGTAGCTCTGGAGCCCAAGGCTGCCTGGCGCCGCGGGCGGCGGCGGCATCGCCACGCTCAAGAACGCGACGAGCTCCTGGGCGCTGCGGTCGCTCCAGGTGCGCAGGAAGTCGGGCCCCGCGAGGGGCTTCGCTTCGTTCGCGCCGCGCAGGTCCGCTTGATGGCAACCGGCGCAGTTCGCCATGTACGACGAGCGGCCGGTCGCGGCCTGCGCTTCCGTGAAAGCGCCCGTCTGTCCGTACGCGGCGGCACCGAGCCAGAGTGCCGCGCCGCCGACAGCGGCTCGCGCAAGCTGCGCGCGCCTCATGGGACGAGCCAGCCCCAGAGGTTGCCGTCGGGAGCCGTCTGGCTATGGATTTGCAGATAGATCTGGCCCTGCTTGAGGCCTTCGACTTGGGCGGCCGTCAGCGCGACTTCCGCCGTGAACGTGCCGTTGGTCGCCGCCGGAACCATCACGTCGGCGATGGCCGGCCCGCGTACGCCCATGACCGGGCCTTGATGCAGCTGTGCCGTGGTCGCGGCGCCTTTGAGCCCCGCGAAATTGCCGCGCAGCGTGAGCCGCGATCCCGAGAGCGACGCCGTCGCTTCACCGGCGCCCGTCGTGTTCGCGGCCGTGGAGGCCTCGATTGGAACGGGCCGCAGGCGAATCTTGAAGCTCTGCTGCGCCGCGGCGGCAAAAGCCAGAGCGGCGGCGGCTACGGCCGCGGAGCAGACGAAGATGCGGCGTAGGGTAAGTCGCGGATGAGCGAGCGAAGCCATGGCACCCCCCGAGTTGACTCGGCGATTCTACGGGGGCGAAGCCGCAGCGGCCAGCGAGCGGCCTCTTGGCTCAGGGCTCCGCGGAGCGCTCGGCACCGGCGTGCCACAACGACTCGAACTCGGCCTTCGTGACGTTGCTGTCGAGCATCGCGAACGACAGCCGCGCGAGGCCGAACCAGCCGGGGCGAGAGTCCGATGGAATGAGCTGGTGGGTGATCAAGCCGTCGTCGCCGATGCCGAGCTCGCGCTGGACCCAGCCGTCCTCGTCGACCTCGGTGTACAACGCCCCAGCCCGCAACGTCGCGAGCTCGCTCGACGTCCACTTCAAATAGAACATTCCGCCTGTCCTAAAGTCACGCCGGCGCGCCCGTGAGCGCGGCCGGTCGGTTGTTGTTGTGTCGTGCACTGAGAGTATAGCCGTGCGCGGTGACGCACCGTCACGGCATCGACATAACGTTAGCGATGGCTGCAGGAATGCGGGCGCGTGCAGTCGCGCTTCTTCTCGTGCGCGCCGCGGTCGAATCCGCGACGCGTCCAGCTCGTTCCGTTAGCGTCGACGCCACTCGACGCACGACGAAAGCCGCTAGCGGCGCTGCTGCTCTCGGGGCCGCGCTTCGTTGATGCGCAGCGCCCGACCGCCGACGTCTTTGCCGTTGAGCTGTGCGATGGCCGTTTCGGCTTCGCTCTGGTTCGGCATCTCGACGAAACCGAAACCGCGCGAGCGACCCGTCTCGCGATCCATGAGGATCTTGACGGACGAGACCTGACCAAAAGCACCGAAGGCATCGCGAAGCTCGTCTTCGCTCATGCCGTACGACAGATTGCCTACGTAGATATTCATCACTCGAGACTCTCACACCGTTGCGTTCCCCCGATGAGGCACTCAACCAACGGCGTGAAATTGAGCGCCGGCGCCAAAACTCTAGTACCGGCGCCTTTCAGCGGTCAATCCCGAGATACTCTCGAAGAAGCGTCCTTTCGCGCGTTGCGCCTCGTCAGCGGTCGAGGCGCGTCACGCGCGTCAAGCGGACGTCGAGCTCGTCCCCTATCAGCTTCGTGTCGTAGTCGATGTAGATCTCGCGTGGAAAGCCGAGGTCGGCGTCGTACGTCGCGCGCACTTGGACGCCGCGCGCCTGCGCCGACGCGATCAGCTCGAACAGGCCGTCTACGGTCCAGTAGTACTCGATGTCTTTGCCCGGCACGTCGACCGTCGAGCCGGCAGGCCGATGCCGGACGCCCGCGACGCCGCCGCCGCGGACCGTAACGGTGGTTTCCGGTGGATTCTCACGATGGCAGTCGCAGTATTTCTGGTAACCGTATTCGTACGTCGTTAGCCCCGCGGCTTGCCAACGCGCGCGCGCGCCGTCGAGCGCGGCGTCCGCGAACGCGGGCAGCGCCGCGAAGAGCGCGACGCCGACTAAACCTAAGTGCAGAGCTGTCGTCGATCGCATGCTTCTTTTCCTCACAGCACGCAGTTGCGTGCGAAATCGAGCGCTTCGTTGGCCGTCCAGTCGCCGCGCGGCTTCTCCTTCATCGCCTCGCACCACTTCGGGGAACCGACCTCGGGCGCGCACGCGGCGAGCCAACTAGCCGCCACGACGACGATCATCGCTCGCTCGAGCACCCGCATCACGCCCGCTCCATTCGTCCGAACCGCCGTCATTCTAGAGCAGGCCGGATGCGTCGCAACGCGAGCTCAGGCGGGTGCTTGCACGTGCCGGCGCGTGACCGCGATCAGCACGGTTGCGAGCAACAGGCCGAGATCCAGCCAGCCGGCCCATTGCAGCCAGTGGTCCCTCGGCAGCAGCGCTACGCCGATAGGAAAAAACGAGGCTATGAACGCCAAGCCGACTACGACGGCGTGCCCATACGCGGACGCGATGCCGGCGAAGATGGCGAGCACGAGGAACATCAATGCGCCGATCACGTTGACGCCCGTGAGCGTCAACCCGGCAGAGGGCACCCACACGACGTACGCCCACGCGGCCGAGAGGCCGGCCGCGCAAACGAGACCTATGGCGCGTCCGAGCCAATTGATCGCCTTTGCCATCCGCTCGGTCCTTTAGATCCTCTTCGACGCGACGACGATCGCCGCCGCGAACACCGTGAAGCCGGTCCCGACTCCGAGGCCCGCGCCGATCAGCGCGCCGATCGCGAGATTGCCGAACACGATACCGGCGACCGCGCCGAGCGCCGTGCCCCACAGTATCCCGGCGGGAATCGCGATCATGCCCCACCACGGAAAGCCGGGTCGTTTGGCAGGTTGGTTCACGGCGCGCTCGTGGCGAAATGCCGGAAGCGTCAACGTTTCTGAATGATCAGCTTGCCCTTCGGCGGCTCGCGCAGATCCTTGTCCTTGTACATCGCGCGATCGGCGGCCGCCATCACGGCCTGCAAATTGTTGCCGCTCTCCGGATATGAAGCGGCGCCGACGTTGACCTTGATGCGCACCATCTTCACGTCAACCTCGAGCGTCGTCGCGAACACGACGTTGCGTATGCGCTGCGCGACCTCTTCGGAGACCTCCTTGTCGGCGCCGCTGACGAGCACGATGAACTCGTCGCCGCCGTAACGCGCGACGATATCGCTCGAGCGCGTCAGCCGCAGCAACGCTTCCGCTACGAGCGTGACGGCCCGGCTGCCGGCCTCATGACCGTACGTGTCGTTGACGACCTTCAAGTGCTCGATGTCGACCATCAAGATCGCATAGTGGCGTTCCGCACGCCGCGCGGCCTCGTGCTCGGCTTCAGCGAGCCGAGCGAATGCGCGCAGGTTGTACAGCGACGTGAGCTCGTCACGCTCCGAGAGCGCGCGGATGCGGCTCTTCGCCGTGTTGATGTTCTCGACGAGCAGCGTCGTCGAGAACGCGACGAGGACGAACGGCGCGAGCACGCCGACGGCCGCGATGCCGAACTGCGCGTTCAGGCCTTCCACGCCTTCCGTCAGCACGCCGATGAGTGGGTAGCAGAGCACGACGAGCGCCGCCACTAGCGCGGCCGCGCGCTTTCCAAGCGCGAGTGCCGCGGTGACGACGGGCAGCAGATAAAGATTCACGAGCGGGCTGTGCACGCCGCCGGTTGCGACGAGCACGGCCGTCAAGAACGCGAGCATCACGAGGATCTCGAACGCGAGCTTGAAGTGCGTGTGCTTCGCGAACGGCCGCCCGTAACGGAACAACAATACGAAGGCCGCGAAGCCGAGCAGAACGCCGAGCACGCCCGCGCTACGGGCGACGGCGGGATTCGCGATGAATAGATAGAGGACGACGAGAATCAGTAGGAGCCATTCGACTTCGGCGAAGCTGCTTGCGAAGCCGCGTAGCTGGGCTTGCTCGATCTCGAGGCTGCGCTCGATCGGATCGCGGCTCATGGCCGACACGTTAACCGCGCCGAGGCGCGGCGTCGAGTCACTGGACCTGAGTTACCGTGATCGAGTCGTAGCTGATGAGGCGCAGGGCCTCGAGCAGTTGCGCGTCGTCGCGCAGCGCGACGCGGCCGTTCGCGCCGCGGTACTGGCGGTTTTGATCTTCGCTCTTGACGACCACGTCGGGCTCGATGCCGGTGCCGTTGATCGAGCGGCCCGACGGCGTCAGATAGCGCGACGTCGTGAGCTTCAGCGCGCTGCCCTCGCCGAGCGGCATCACGGTCTGCACGGAGCCTTTGCCGTAAGTCTTCTCGCCGACGATGCGTGCGCGTTTATGGTCCTGCAACGCTCCCGCAACGATCTCCGAGGCGGAGGCCGAAGACCCGTTGACGAGCACGACGGTCGGCACGTTCTCGAGCGTGTCGCCGGCGTCGGCCGACTGTTCGAATTGCGCTTTGCGCATGCGGCCGGTGCCCGTCACGATGATGCCGCCGTCGAGAAACTCGTCGGCGACTTCCACGGCGGAATCGAGCAACCCGCCCGGATTGCTGCGCAGATCGAGCACGAGGCCGAGCAGCTGGTCTCGCCCCGCCTTCGCAGTGAGATCGCGCGCGGCCTGATCGAGGTCGCCGGCCGTACTCTCCGCAAACGACGAGAGGCGCACGTAGCCCAAGCCGTTGCCCAAGTATTCGCTCTGCACGGTCCGCACGTGGACCTCGGTGCGGGTCAGCGCGAACTTGAGCGGCGTATCGCTGCCGGCTCGCATGACGTCGAGCGTGACCGAGGTGCCCGGCGCGCCGCGCATGCGCGCGACGGAAGACGCGACGTCCTCGGCGGTGACCGGCACGTCGTCGACGGCCGATACTATGTCGCCCGGAAGAATGCCCGCTTCGTCGGCCGGCGCGCCGTCGAGCGGCGCCACGACTGTGACTTTGCCGCCCTCGAGGTTCACGTCGAGGCCGACGCCCGTGTAGTTGCCCGTCGTGCTGATGCGGATGTCCTCGTACTGCTCGGCGTCGAGGAACGTCGAGTGCTGATCGAGGTCCGCGACGATGCCGCGGATCGCGGCTGCCACGATTTCCTTGTCGTCGATCTTGTCGACGTACTCGCGCCGCACGCGGTCGATGACCTCGGCGACGAGCGCGGCCGACTCAATCGACGGGTCGACGGCAGGCGCGGGCGAGGCCTTCGCGTGTCCCGTGAAGGTGGGCCAAACCGTGCTCGAGAGGGCCAACCCACTCCCGAGGACGATACCGGTGATCAGCAGAGCTACGCCGCGGAACGTCAGGGCCATTTGTTGTTGTAGGTCTTCCCCGAAATCGACCCCGGCACCTTATCACAGGGTTGCGTGCGGTTTGCAACGCTTTTGGTTATGTAAGAGATGCGCTCTCTAACGAGCCGCGGGGCGCTTGGCCATCCACGGGTTCGGGTCGACGGGCTCGCCGTTCAAGCGGATCTCGAAATACAAGCCCGGCAGCGGTTGGCCCCCGGTATCGCCGACTTGCGCGATCGGCTCGCCGGGCTCGACCCAATCGCCGGACTCCTTGAGCAGCGCCTCGTTGTGTCCGTACAGGCTCATGTAGCCGCCGCCGTGATCGACGATGACGAGTAGACCCAGGCCCGTGAGCCAGTCCGCGAACGCGACTCGGCCGCGATGAACGGCACGGACGGGCGTGCCCGCCGGCGCTTCGAGCAGCACGCCGTTCCACTTCACGGGCCCTGCGCCGCGCGCCTCCCCGAAGTCGCCGGCAAGCCTCCCCTGCACGGGCCACGCGAGCTTGCCCTTCGACTTCACGAACGGCTCGTCGCTGTCGACCGGGAAGCCGGCCATGACCTCGCTCAAGCGCCGCACGAGGTCCGCGAGCCGCTGCTCCTCTGCGCGCAGCTTCGTCACGGCCGCGTTGCCGTCGCGAATCTCGTCGTCGAGCTTCGCGACGAGAGCGCGCCGCTCGTTGCGCGACTTTTCGAGCGCCGCCACTTCGCGCGCCTGCGCCGCCTCGAGCTCCGTGAGCTCGGCCTCGACGCGCGCCGTCGCGCGCCCAAGCTCTGCGAGCTTGTCGAGCTCGCCCGTGACTGCGGCGACGCGTGCCGAGCGCGCCCGGTTGTAGTAGTCGAAGTAGACGAGCATTCGGCCGAGGGCTGCCGGGCTCTCTTGCGACAGCAGCAGCTTCGTCAGCTCCTCGCGCCCCGCCATGTAGCTCGAGCGCACTTGCTGCGCGAGGGCGTCGCGCTCGGCCGCGAGCGAACGGTTGGCGCGCAGTGTCTCCCGCGCGAGGTCACTGCGCGCCGTCTCTTGCTGCTTCAGCTCGCCGCGGACTTCGTCGAGCTTGCGCGTCGCGGCCGCGATCTCGACTTCGGCCGTCCGCAGCGCGCGCGCGCCGTCGTCGCGGCGCGTCGTCTCGCGCGTGATCTTCTCTTGAAGCTGCTTGATCTCTTTGCGGACCGCGGAAAGCTCAGCCTCGCTGGCACGCTTGTCTTGCGCGACGGCGAGCGGTAAAGCGAGCGCCGCGGCGGCAAGAGCGGCTCCGCCAAGCGTGGCGAGCCTACGCCGTCCCGATGGCTCGACTATCCGCAGCTCGAATGTCCGCATTCCGGGCCGCAGTGTAGTCGTTTTGCGGGCGCCGTTTCGACGGTCTGGCGGCGGGACCCTAAGCATCGCGCTGCTATACTGGCCGGCACCGTAAGGACTCTTGGTCTCAATGGCTCAGCTCGTCGAATTCGCAGGTCACCATGTTTGGCTCATCACGGGGCTCCTCGCCGCGTGGGCCGCGGTGACGTTTTACGAGCTGCGGCTGCGCACGCAGGGCGCGACGCACGTGACGGCCGCCGATGCCGTGCGGCTCATCAACAAGGGCGCGCTCGTCATCGACATTCGCAAGCCCGACGAGTTCGAGACCGGCCACATCGTCAACGCGCGCAATGTCCCGCTCGACCGCATGCAGAAGGGCGAGGAGAACGTGCACAAGCAAAAGAGCAAGATCTTGCTCGCCGTGTGCGCCGACGGCTCGATCGCGGGGCGCGCGGTGGGCTACTTGCGCAAAGCAGGCTTCGAGAACGCGTTCAGCTTGAAGGGCGGAATCGCGGGCTGGCGCGCCGACAACCTGCCGCTGGTGAAATAGCATGGCGGAGCCGCGCGTGATCGTGTATTCGCAACCCTTCTGCGGTTATTGCACCGCGGCAAAGCGCCTCTTGAAGGAAAAGGGCGCCGAATATTCCGAGGTCGACGTGATGTTCGAGGCTGGGCGCCGCGACGAGATGATCGAGAAAAGCGGCGGCCGCCGAACGGTTCCACAGATTTTTATTGACGGGCGCCACATCGGCGGTTATGACGACCTGAGCGCCCTCGACAGATCCGGCGAGCTCGATCGCTTGCTCGCCGCGCCGGCACCTTAGTTTCATTCACCAACCAATACGACTGGACGAACGATGGCCCAAGAACAACCGACCCCTGCTCCGCAAAAACAACTCCTGCTGCAAAAGATCTATGTGAAGGACCTGTCGTTCGAGTCGCCGAAGGCGCCGATGGTCTTCACGCAGAACGTGTCGCCGCAAACGCAACTGAACGTGCGCTCGAGCGCGCAGCAGGTCGCGACCGATACGCAAGAGGTCACGCTGACGATCACCGTCGAAGCCAAGGACAAGGACTCGACGCTGTTCCTCGCCGAGGTCGCCCAGGCCGGCATCTTCGTGATCCAAGGCTATTCGGCCGAGGAGCTGCAAGTGCTGCTCGGCAGCTTCTGCCCGAACACGCTCTATCCGTTCGCGCGCGAGGCGATCGCCGAGCTCGTGACGAAGGGCGGATTCCCGCAGCTGCTGCTGCAGCCGCTGAACTTCGACGCGATCTTCGCGCAGGCCGTGCAGGAGCGCGCTTCGCGCGCGGCCGGCGGCGGTCAACCTGCGCCCGCGGCAGCGGGCGGCGAGAAGCATTAGCACGGCGAGCCGCATCGCGATCGTCGGGGCCGGGTCGTGGGGCACGGCACTCGCCGTGCAGTTCGCGCGCGCTGGCCATCCGGCGGCTCTATGGACGCGCGACAGCGGCCAGGCTGCCGCGATGCAGCGCGAGCGGCGCAATCCGCGCTACCTCCCGGATACTCGGTTCCCGGAGTTGCTCGAGCCGACAGCCGATCTCGCCGCGGCCGTCACGCCGGCCGACGACGTGCTCGTGGCCGTGCCGAGCCATGCGCTGCGCGAAACGTTGACGGCGCTCGCGAGACTGCCCCTGCGGCGGCTCGCGTGGGCTACGAAAGGCTTCGAGCTCGATACGGGCCTTCTGCCGTACCAGGTCGCCGGGCAACTGTTGCCGGCCAGCTTGCCGACGGCCGTGCTCTCGGGCCCTACGTTCGCGCGCGAGGTCGGCGCGGGGCTGCCGACGGCGATGACGATCGCGTCGGCCGACGAAGACTACGCGCACCGGCTTGCCGAGCGCATCAGCAGCGAGACGTTTCGCGCGTACACGTCGAACGACGTCGTCGGCGTCGAGGTTGGCGGTGCGACGAAGAACGTCTACGCGATCGGCGCCGGCATCTGCGACGGGCTCGGTTTCGGAGCCAACACGCGCATCGCGTTGATCGCGCGCGGTCTCGCCGAGATGACGCGCTTAGGTCTCGCGCTCGGCGGCCGCAAGGAAACGTTCATGGGCCTCGCCGGAATGGGCGATCTCGTGCTGACCTGCACCGACGATCACTCGCGCAATCGCCGCTTCGGCCTCGCGCTGGCGGCCGGCGCAAAGCCGCAGGAAGCGCTGCGCTCGATCGGCCAAGTCGTCGAGGGCTACATCGGCGCGCGCGCCGTCCATCGCGTTGCCGAGAAGCACAAAGTGCCGATGCCGATCGTCGTCGAGCTCAACAAGGTGCTGCACGAGGGCGCGGATCCGCGCGCCGCCGTCGCCGCGCTGATGCGCCGGCCGATAAGCTCGGAAGCCTAAGTCGCGCCCGCGAAACCGAGCTGCCTCCACGCCTCGTAGACGGTGACGGCGGCCGCGTTCGACAGGTTCAGGCTGCGGTTGCCGCGGCGCATCGGGATGCGCAGCTTCATGTCCGGCGCGAACGTTTCGAGCAGCTCGTGCGGCAAGCCGCTCGTCTCGGGGCCGAACAGGAACGCATCGCCCGCGCGAAACACTGCGTCGTACACGGAGCGGCTCGCCTTCGTCGTCAGCGCGAACACGCGCTGCGGCCGCACGGACGCGAGGCACGTGTCGAGATCGGCGTGCTCGTGAACGCTCGCCATCTCGTGATAGTCGAGCCCGGCGCGCCGAACCTGTGCGTCGCTCAAATCGAAACCGAGCGGGTGCACGAGGTGCAGCATGGCCCCGGCGTTCGCACATAAGCGGATCAGATTGCCCGTGTTCGGCGGTATCTCGGGCCGATAGAGAATCACGTGAAACATCGGCGCATGATAGGTGGCACTCCGCCCGAGCGTCGCGGATAATTGCGCTCCAATGAGCCGCCTAAAGCTCGACTTCTGCGGTCTTAAGCTCCACTCGCCGATCGTGCTGCTATCCGGCTGCGTCGGCTTCGGCGAGGAGTACACGCGCATCGAGGGCTTCAGCAACACGGCCGTAGGCGCGATCGTGCTGAAAGGCACGACCCTGGCGCCGCGGCTCGGCAATCCGCCGCACCGCATCTGGGAGACGCCGGCCGGGATGCTGAACGCGATCGGCCTGCAAAATCCCGGCGTCGACTACGTCGTCAAAACGATTTTGCCGACGCTCGACTTCAAGGAGACGCGCTTCATCGCGAACGTCTGCGGCTCGACGATCGAGGAGTACGCCGAGGTCACGCGCCGGTTCGACGATTCACCGATCGACGCCATGGAGATCAACATCTCCTGCCCGAACGTCAAGGAAGGCGGCGTCGCGTTCGGCAATTACCCCGACATGTCGGCGCGCGTCGTCGCGGCGTGCCGCGCAGTGACGAAGAAGCCGCTGATCACGAAGCTGTCGCCGAACCAGACCGACATCCGCGCGAACGCGCGCGCCTGCATCGAGGCCGGCACCGACGCGTTCGCCGTCATCAACACGCTGATGGGCATGGCCATCGACGTCGAGACGCGCCAGCCGATCATCGGCAACATCCAAGGCGGGCTCTCGGGACCGGCGATTCGGCCGATCGCGCTGCTCAAGGTCCATCAGGTCTATCAAGAGTGCCGCCAGCGCGGCGTCCCGATCATCGGGCAGGGCGGTATCGAGACGGCGCACGACGCGCTCGAGTTCGTGCTCGCGGGCGCGACGACGGTCGGCCTCGGCACGGCGCTCTTCTACGACCCGCTCGCGCCGATGAAGGTCAACGAAGGCTTAGAGGAATATCTGCGCGCGCATCGCTTCACGAGCATCACGGATCTCGTCGGCGGCATCGATCCGGCCAAGGCGCTCAATCAGGCCGCCAGCGGCTGACCGGACTCAAGCTTAGGCGCCCGCGTTGAGCATTCACCCGAGCGTAATCCTGTCCGAGCGCGCCAAGATCTCCGAGGATGCAGAGATCGGGCCGTACTGCGTCATCGAGGGCGAGGTCGAGATTGGGCCCGGCACCGTCGTCGAATCGCACGCCCGCATCGGCAGCAAGTACGGCCGCGTCACGATCGGCGCGCGAAACCGCATTCAGCACGGCGCCGTGCTCGGCGGGCCTCCGCAAGACTTAGGCTACGAAGGCGGCGCCTACACGGCGCTCGCGATCGGCTCGGACAACCGCATCGGCGAGTTCGTCAGCATGAACGTCGGCACGGCGAAGGGCGGCGGCACGACGCGCGTCGGCGACCACAACTTCATCATGGCGTACTCGCACGTCGGCCACGATTGTCAGCTCGCCGACCACATCATCGTCGTCAACGGCGGCCAGTTCGCGGGCCACGTGACGATCGGTCACCACGCCGTCATCAGCGGCGTAGCAGCGGTCACGCAGTTCACGCGGCTCGGCGCGTATTCGTTCCTGGCGGCCGGTGCATTCGCGAACAAGGACATCGTGCCGTACGCGATCGCCGAGGGTCATTGGGCGACGCCGCGCGCCGTGAATCGCGTTGGGCTCAAGCGCGCAGGCTTCGACGAAGCGGAGCGGCGCAACATCGACACGGCGCTGCGCTTCATCCTCGATCGCGCGCTGACGATCGAGGAGGCCGTGAAGCGCATTGGCGCCGAATGCGCGCAGAGTCCGCAGATCGCGCACTTGCTCGCGTTCATCGACAGCTCGAAGCGCGGGATTGCGCGCGGTGAGTAAGCTACGCACCGCCGTCGTCGGCGTCGGCTATCTCGGGCGATTCCATGCGCAAAAGCACCGCGCGCTCGACAACGTCGAGCTCGTCGCCGTCTGCGACCGTGACGCCGAGCGGGGACGAACGGTCGCCGCCGAGGTGCAGACGACCGCGGTGCAGGACTATCGCGAGCTCGTCGGCAAGGTCGACGCCGTTACTATCGCCGCGACGACGGGCGAGCACTTAGCCATAGCGCGCTTTTTCCTCGAGCACGGCGTGCACTGCCTCGTCGAGAAGCCGTTGACGCGCACGAGCGCCGAGGCCGCCGTCCTCACGAAGCTCGCCGCCGAGCGCAACCTGAAGCTGCAAGTCGGGCACGTCGAGCGCTTCAATCCGGCACTGCTGGCCGCGCGCGAAACGTTGACGACGGTGCGCTTCATCGAGTGTCATCGGCTCGCGCCGTTCAAACGCCGCGGCGCCGACGTCAACGTGATTCTCGACGTCATGATTCACGACCTCGATGTGATTCTCTCGCTCGTCGACTCGCAGCCGACGAGCGCATCGGCCGTCGGCATTCCGGTGCTCATGGACGACATCGACATCGCGAACGCGCGGATCGAGTTCGCGAACGGCGCGATCGCGAACGTCACGGCGTCGCGCGTCTCGACGACGCCGCAACGCAGGTTCCGCGTGTTCCAGCCGAATCAGTATGTCTCGATCGACTTCGGCAACGGCGAGGTTCGGCGCGTGACGAAGCAGGGCGAGTGGCGCGAAGGCGCGACGCCGCTGCGCGAGGAAACCTGGAACCTCGAGAAAGGCGACGCGTTGCTCGCCGAGACCAAAGCGTTCGTCGACTCGATCGTCAACGACACGCCGCCCGTCGTGTCGGGTGCCGACGCCCTCGCGTCGCTGCAGCTCGCCGAGATGATCGGCGCCGACATCGCCCGCCGCGGCAAATGACTTTCGCTTCTCATTTCCAACGGCGGCGCCCGTTACTCTGGGCCGTCCTATGCATCGCGCTCGCCGGCCCGTCTCGCGCGGCCGAACCCGTTGTCCGTCCGGCTCTGGATGGCATCTTTGCCGCATTCGAGACACGCGCACTCGTGGGGCTCGGCGACCTGCACGAGCTTGCGAACGAGGAGGCGTTCTACGCCGCGCTAGTGAGGGATGCGCGCTTCGCGACCGCGGTCGGCAACGTCGTGGTCGAGTTCGGCGCATCGCAGCGCCAGCCCATCCTCGATCGCTACTTGGCCGGCGACGATGTTCCGTACAGCGAGATCTCGAAAGTCTGGCGCAACACCGTCGCTTGGGATCCCACCGTCACGGGAATCGGCTATCAAACGTTCTTCGCTCAGGTGCGCGCGGTGAACATGTCGCTTCCTGCGGGCCGGCGAATTCGCGTCTGGCTCAGCGAGCCGCCGATCGACTGGCGCGAGATCCACACCAAGGAAGCGTGGCAGAGCATCTACGACCAACGGGACCAGCATGCTGCCGGCGTGATCGTCCGAGAAATATTGGAGCGCGGCAAAAAGGCGCTCGTCATTTACGGGACCGGGCATTTCCACTCGTTCCCTTGGCCCTCCACGATGCCGGTGCCATCGAGCGGCACTGCGACTCTGCGCGAGATCGTGGAGCGCACGCATCCGAACGCCTTCTACTTGATCACTCCATACGGCGGCTATGAAAAGGCCGGCTGCTCAGCCGCGCTGGAAGCCGAGATGAACTGGCCGAAAGAAGTGCTAATAGCGCCTGTCCGAGGCACGGCATTGGAAGAAAAATTGATGCGCCCTGAATGCATGACGCAGACGACGCGCGGACTCGATCCTATGCCTCCCGCGGAAGAACTAGCGCTCCTACTGAAGCGGTTCTACGAGATCGACACGGGCGTCGCGGGTGACGCGCTGCTCTACCTCGCTCCCGCAGCAGAGCTCATGCTGTCGCCCTCTGATCCCACGACGTGGATGGACTCGGACTACAACAAAGAGCTCGTGCGCCGAATCCAAGTGCGAGGCGAAACGGCGCTCTCGTTCATGGACCTGCTGCCGCTCGTCGCCCAACCGCCGCAATGGCTGTGGCCCCGGTAGCGCCTGCGCGGCGAACGCCGCGTGCTCTAGACCCGCCCTTCCAGACCGAGCTCTTTGATTTTGCGAGTGAGAGTGTTGCGGCCCCAGCCGAGCAGCTTGGCGGCTTCGAGGCGCTTGCCGCGAGCGCGGCGCAGCGCCGTCAGGATCAGCGTGCGCTCGAACGCCGGCAGCGCGTCGCTCAATAGCGGCGGCGACTCTGCGCCGGCGAGCTGAGCTTCGGCCCATTGCGAGAGCCCGGCGGTCCAGTCTGCGCCGGACTGGCTCGCGACGCCGCCGAGCTCGGCCGGCAGGTCCTGCGCGACGATCTCGCGGCCGGCGGCGGTGACCGTCAATCGGCGGCAGACGTTGACGAGCTCTCGGACGTTGCCTGGCCAGTCGTAGCGCTGCAGCGACTCGATCGCGTCGGCGCTTAGTGTCTTGGTCGCGACGCCGAGCTCGTTGGCTGCTTGCTCGAGATAGAACCGCGACAGCTCGCGAATGTCCTCGCGCCGCTGGCGCAGCGGCGGCACCTCGATGCGCATGACGTTCAGGCGGTGATACAGATCCTCGCGGAAACGGCCGGTCGCGGCGCCCTGCGCGAGATCCTGATGCGTCGCGGCGATGACGCGCACGTCGACGCGAATCGCCGTCTGGCCGCCGACGCGAAAGAACTCGCTCTCGGCGAGCACACGCAGTAAGCGCGTCTGCAGCGCGAGCGACATGTCGCCGATCTCGTCGAGGAACAGCGTGCCGCCGTTCGCTTGCTCGAAGCGGCCGATGCGCCGTTCGGTGGCTCCCGTGAACGCGCCTTTCTCGTGGCCGAAAAGCTCCGACTCGAGCAGCTCGGCGGCGATCGCCGACGTGTTCAACGCGATGAACGGGCCATTCGCGCGCGGCGAGTTGTCGTGCAGCGCGCGTGCGACGAGCTCCTTGCCGGTGCCCGATTCGCCGGTGATCAGCACCGTCATGCTCGAGCGCGACAGCCGGCCGATCGCCTTGAAGACCTCTTGCATCGCCGGCGCCTGGCCGATGATGCGCGGCGTCGGCTTCACGGCGGTTTGCTCGGCGGCGCCGCGCGTTCGCTGGCGCGCCGCGCGCGACACGAGCTCGATGGCCTCGTCGATGTCGAACGGCTTCGGCAGGTATTCGAACGCGCCGCCCTGATACGCCGACACCGCACTGTCGAGATCGGAATGCGCCGTGATGACGATGACGGGGATGTCGGGATCCGTGCGCGTGAGCCGCTCCATGAGCTGCAAGCCGCTCATGTCCGGCATGCGGATGTCGGTAATCAGCACGTCGGGCCGGCCGAGCTTCAGCGCGCCGAAGAATTCCTCGCCGGTCTCGAACGCACGCGGGAACATGTGAGCTTGCTTCAGCGCTTGCTCGAGCACCCACCTCACCGACTCGTCGTCGTCGACGACCCAAACTGACAATCCGGGAGTTGCCATCAACGGGCTCCGTTCACGACGGGCAGACGGATCTGGAAAACCGTGCGGCCCGGCTCGCTCGTAAATTCAATGAGCCCCCCATTTCGGCTCACGAGGTCCTGCGCGATCGTGAGCCCGAGCCCCGTGCCCGTCGGACGCCCCGTCACGAGGGGATAGAAGATCGTCTCCTTGAGCTCTTCGGGAATGCCCGGGCCGTTGTCCTCGACCTCGGCCGACAGGACCAAGCGGTGGCGCTCGCCACCGACCGTGAAATTCGTCAACGCGCGAGTGCGGAAGGTCACGCGGCCCGTTTGCCCAAGCGCCTGCATCGCATTGCGGCCGACGTTCAAGAACGCCTGAATCATCTGATTGCGATCGACCGTGATCGACGGCAGGCTCGGATCGTAGTCGCGCACGAGCTCGACACCGGCGGGCTTCTCGGCTTCGATCAGCTGCGCGACGTGCTCGGTGATGCGGTGCAAGTTGATCTCTTCCGGCTTCGGCGCGCCGCCGGCGCGCAGAATCCCGTCGACGAGCGCCGCGAGCCGGTCCGCTTCCTCGATGATCACGCGCGTGTACGCCTTCTGCTCCCTGTCGGGCAGTTGCCGCTCGAGCAGCTGGGCGGCGCCGCGCAATCCGCCAAGCGGATTCTTCACCTCGTGCGCGAGCTGCCGCACGATCCGGCGCGACAAGCGTTGCTGCGCGACGAGCTCGGCCTCGCGCCGCACGCGGCGGTCGCGTTCGGTATCGAGGAATTCGAGGATCAGCGAATGCTCGTGGTCGAGCAGCGCGACGCGGCAGTCGAGCATGAGCTCGCGATCGCCGATTCGCGCGGCGAACTCGTGCAAGCTGAACGTCAGCCCCGTCGCGAGAGCGCGCTGACAGAGCACGACCAATTCCTGCGCGGGATGCACGACGTCGCCGAGCGCGCGGCCGACCGTGCGGCGCAAGCTGACGCCGAATAAATTCTCGGCCGCTGGATTCAGATACGAGACGAGCAGCGCTTCGTCGAGCACGAGTAGCGCCGTCGAAAGTCCCTGCAAGATGTTGTCGGCCGTCGGCGCGCGCCGCGCACGCCGCGATGCAATGGCGGCGTCACCGGAACCGGCTAGTTGCCGGCGCGATTCGGATTCAGCGTGCTCGTTTGCTGAACGAAGAACACGCGCGCCGGCGAGCGCATGACTTCCATGCCGGCCGAATCGAGGACGACGACTTGCAGCGTATGCTCGCCGCGGAAGACGTCGGGCAGAGTCGTGCGCGCCGCCGCCGTGTTCAAGTTGCGGCGCTCGCCGTCGTACAGCAAGTCGTAGTGATGCCCCGGTTGCAGCGACGGTTGGAAGCGCACTTGCACGGGCAAATTCGTCCCGATGTTCCAGAGCGTTTCTTGCTCGGCCGGGCTCACGACTTCGATCGACTGATACGGCGCGCCAGGCACACCAGCGGTAGCCGTGTCGCCGGCCGCGCGTGTGGTACGCGGCGCGCGCGCCCCGCTGCTGAAGCCCTGCGCGCCGACGAGCTCCACCTGCTCCGCGCCCGGCACGGGCCGGTCGGAGTAGTGGCGCGTGCCTTCCGCGTCGACCCACGTCCAGGCGGGAGCGGCATTCGCTGCAGTCCCCAACAGCGCCGACAACAAGATCAGCCACTTACGCATGCTCCAAGCTTAGCGCCGAGCGGCGTTTTCCGCCAATTTCGGGCGGGGTTCTTGAGAACCCCGCCACGTTTTTTGTTTGACAGAACCGCGCGATAGCCTCGCTCAGAGGCTGTAGTACATCTCGAACTCGACGGGATGCGGCGTCATCGAGAAGCGCGTGATCTCCTGCTCCTTGAGCGCGATGTACGCGTCGATCGTCGAATCGTTGAGCACGCCGCCCGCGGTCAGGAAGCCGCGGTCCTTGTCGAGCGCCTCGAGCGACTGCGTCAACGAGTACGACACGGTCCGGATCTGCTTCTCCTCCTCGGGCGGCAGATCGTAGAGATCCTTGTCGCTCGGCGGTCCCGGATTGATCTTGTTGGCGATGCCGTCGAGGCCCGCCATCAACATCGCCGTGAAGCCGAGATACGGATTCGACGTGCTGTCCGGGAAACGCACCTCGATGCGGCGCGCCTTCGGATTCTGCACGTACGGCACGCGGATCGACGCGGAGCGATTGCGCGCCGAATACGCGAGCAGCGTCGGCGCCTCGAAGCCTTTGACGAGCCGCTTGTAGCTGTTCGTCGAAGCATTCGTCAGCGCATTGATCGCGTGCGCGTGCTTCATGATGCCGCCGATGTAGTAGAGCGCCTGCTGCGAGAGACCGCCGTAGAGGTCGCCCTGGAACAGATTCTTGCCGCCCTTGCCGAGCGACTGGTGCACGTGCATGCCGCTGCCGTTGTCGCCGAGCAGGGGCTTCGGCATGAACGTCGCGGTCTTGCCGAAGCTGTGCGCGACGTTCTGCACGACGTACTTCAGCGTCATGACGTCGTCGGCCTTCCTGACGAGCGAGCCGAAGCGCACGCCGATCTCGCACTGGCCGGCCGTCGCGACCTCGTGATGGTGGACCTCAACGGAAAGGCCCATTTCCTCGAGCGCCAGGCACATGGCCGAGCGAATGTCCTGCAGCGAGTCGACCGGCGGAACGGGGAAGTAGCCGCCCTTGATGCCGGGGCGATGGCCGAGGTTACCCTCTTCGAGCTCCTTGTCGCTCTGCCATGCGCCTTCGTAGGACTCGATCTTGTACGACGCGCCGTTCATGCCCGAGGCCCAACGCACGTCGTCGAAGATGAAGAACTCGTTCTCGGGGCCGAAGTACGCCTCGTCGGCGATGCCTGTCGAGCGCATGTAGGCTTCGGCGCGCTTCGCGGCCGAGCGCGGGTCGCGCTCGTAGCCCTGCATCGTCATCGGCTCGATGATGTCGCAGCGGATGTTCAGCGTCGTCTCTTCCATGAACGGGTCGAGAACGGCCGTGGACGGGTCGAGCCCGAGGATCATGTCGGACTCGTTGATGCCCTTCCAACCGGCTATCGACGAGCCGTCGAACATCTTGCCGTCCTCGAACATGGAGGCATCGACGACGTGCGACGGAACCGTTACGTGCTGCTCTTTACCTCGCGTATCCGTGAACCGTAGGTCGACGAACTTGACGCCTTTTTCTTTGATGAGCTTGAGTACATCGGCGGGCGACATGAATCCTCCGTTAGTGCTGTCTGAATGTTTGCGTCGCTGCCGGTGCTTATCTTTTTCTGTGCACGGCAGTGGTTGCCCTTTAAAAGAGTCCCGGGATGTGCATTCTTTGTGCCACGCCCGAGACGCGGCTAACGTACTGTTTTATCTGCGCGTGTGCAACTAACGCGCGCGAGACCGCACCGAAACGGGGCGATGCACCGGAGTAAGCGCCCCAATCTGGGGCGCCGCCAACGGCGCGGGGCGCTGCATTCGTCGGCGTTTCGGCCGGTTCTTCGACGGCGATTTTTCAATTCCCGCGCCGTGTCGCGTCGCTATACTTGCCCGCCTCGTTTCGAGCACGCGCTCGGGGTCTTCATGGATGCGATGGAAAAAATAGTGTCGCTGTGCAAGCGGCGTGGATTCATCTTCCCTTCGAGCGAGATCTATGGCGGCTTGAACGGTGCCTGGGATTACGGCCCGCTCGGCGTCGAGCTCAAGCGAAATTTGAAGCAGGCGTGGTGGGACGACATGGTCGCGCACCACGACGAGACGGCGACGCCGCAGGGCGCACCGCAGCCGTTCGGCATGGTCGGCCTAGACAGCGCGCTGCTCATGAACCCGAAGGTTTGGGAGGCGAGCGGCCACGTCGGGGGCTTCAGCGACCCGATGGTCGACGACCGCGAGACGCGCGCGCGTTATCGCGCGGACCAGCTCGCCGTGTACGCGCTCGAGTTCATCGGCAGCGACGGCAAGCTCGAGCGCTACGACGAGGTCCTGTTCGCGGCGCCCGGCGAGCTCGGTAAGTCGGCACCCGCCGAGCTATTCGAGCCGCATCGCAAGCGCATCGCATCGCTGCAAAAGAGCAAGCCCGGCAAAGAGGCGCGGCCCGTTGCAGTCCCCGGCGCGCTGCAGGACGAGGCGCTGCGCGCGCGCGTGCTCGCGCCCGGCGCGTCGGCTCCCGGCACGTTGACGGCGCCGCGCGCGTTCAACTTGATGTTCAAGACGCACGTCGGCGCGCTCGAGGACAACTCGAGCGTCACGTATCTGCGACCCGAGACGGCGCAAGGCATCTTCGTCAACTTCAAGAACGTGACCGATACCGCGCGCGTGCGCGTGCCGTTCGGGATCGGGCAGATCGGCAAGGCGTTTCGCAACGAGATCAATCCCCGTAACTTCACGTTCCGCAGCCGCGAGTTCGAGCAGATGGAAATCGAGTTCTTCTGCCGTCCTGCCGAGGCCGCGCAGTGGTATCAGTACTGGCGCGAGCGGCGGTATCGCTGGTATCTCGATCTCGGCATGAAGCAGGCGAATCTGCACCTGCGCGAGCACGAGTCGAGCGAGCTCGCGCACTATGCCGCGGGCTGCGCCGACGTCGAGTACGACTTCCCGTTCGGCCGCAGCGAGCTCGAGGGCATCGCGAACCGCACGGACTTCGATCTTCGCCAGCACTCGCAGATGAGCGGCAAGGACCTGCGTTTTTTCGACGATCAAGAGCCGAACGAGGACGCGCGGCGTTTCTTGCCGCACGTCATCGAGCCGTCGGCCGGCGCCGATCGCGGCACGCTCGCGTTCTTGTGCGACGCGTATAGCGAGGACGAGGTCGGCGGCGAGGCGCGCACGGTGCTGAAGCTGCATCCGCGGCTCGCACCGATCAAGGCCGCCGTGTTCCCGCTCGTCAAGAAGGACGGCATGCCCGAGAAGGCGCTCGAGATCTATCGCGCGCTGAAGAAGCGGTGGAACGTCTACTACGACGAGAAGGCGGCGATCGGGCGGCGCTATCGGCGGCAGGACGAGGCGGGCACGCCGTTCTGCATTACCGTCGACGGCGACACGCTCAGCGCGGGCTCTGTAACCGTGCGCGAGCGCGATAGCTGCCAGCAGGTGCGCATCGGCGTCGCCGAGCTCGCGAGCTACTTGGGCGAGTGGCTCGGGGCCTGAGCGATGGCGGCGGGCGCGCGCTTGGTCATGATCGACCGCGACGGCGTCATCAACGAGGATTCCGGCGAGTTCATCAAGTCCGTCGCCGAGTGGCGGCCGATCAAAGGCAGCCTCGAGGCGATCGCTTCGTTGCATCGCGCGGGTTGGCAGGTCGCAGTCGTCACGAACCAATCGGGAGTCGGGCGCGGGTTGTACGACGAAGCGACGCTCGCACAGATTCACGAGCACATGCGCGCACGCGTACGTGCGGCGGGCGGCGAGCTCGCCGGCGTGTACTACTGCCCGCACTTGCCGGATGCCGGCTGCGAGTGCCGCAAGCCGAAGCCCGGAATGTTTCGAGCGCTCGAGCGCGAGCTCGGCGTGTCGGTCGTCGGCGCGCCGTACATCGGCGATCGCATCAGCGACGTCGAAGCGGCCGATGCGGTCGGCGCGCGGCCGATGCTCGTGCGCACCGGGACGGGCGCCGCGACCGTTGCTTTGCTCGGCGCGCGTAAGGTGCCCGTGTTCGACGATTTGGCCGCGGCGGCGCGAAGCTTGCTCGCCGAGCCTTCGAGGTAACGCGCGCGTGCGGCAGTGGGTCGGGTCGATTCTCTTCACGTTGTTTTTGTTTGGTTCCGTCCCGTTCTACGGCACCGTCGCACTGCTGACGGCGCCGCTGCCGCGCCGCTATACGTATGGCGTTGCCATGGCGTGGGTCGGCACGCAGCTCTGGCTGCTGCGCGTGCTGTGCCGGCTCGAGTATGGCGTCGAAGGGCGCGAGCACCTGCCGGCGCGCAGCAGCATCGTGCTACTCAAGCATTCATCGGCGTGGGAGACGCTCGCGCAGCTCAAAATTTTTCCGCGGCAAACGTGGGTGCTGAAGCGCGAGCTGATGTGGGTGCCGATTCTCGGTTGGGTGTTGTGGTTGTTGAGACCGATCGCGATCGATCGGCGTGGCGGCAGCGCTGCGGTGCAGCAAGTGCTCGAGCAGGGACACGAGCGCTTGGCAGAAGGGACCTGGGTGATGATTTTTCCGGAAGGTACGCGGATGCCGGCGGGCCAGACGCGGCGGTATGGAATGAGCGGCGCGCTGCTCGCGCAGGCGGAGCGATTACCGGTGGTGCCGGTCGCTCACAACGCCGGGTATTTTTGGCCGCGACGCGGTTGGTTGAAAAAACCGGGCACGATTCGCGTCGTGATCGGGCCGCCGATCGACACGAACGGCGTCGAGCCGCGCGTCGTCAACGAGCGCGCGCAGCAGTGGATCGAAGGCACGCTCGAGACGCTTCGCCCGAAGTAGAGCTCGTTAGACGTCGAGGTTCGCGACCGCGAGCGCGTTGCGCTCTATGAACTCGCGGCGCGGCTCGACCTGATCGCCCATCAGCGTCGTGAAGATCTCGTCGGCTGCGACCGCGTCCTCGATGCGCACTTGCATGAGCCGGCGCGTCTCGGGATTCACGGTCGTGTCCCAGAGCTGCTCGGGATTCATCTCGCCGAGGCCTTTGTAGCGCTGGATCGTCTGACCTTGCTTCGCTTGCTCCATGAGCCACTCGATCGCTTCGGCGAACGTCTGCACCTCGCGGCGCTCCTTGCCGCGCTCGACATAGGCGCCGTCGCGCAGCAGGCCGCGAAGCTGCGCACCGATCGCGCTCAAGCGCTCATACTCGGGCGAGCGGAAGAAGCCGGCGTGCAACGTCTTCGTGCTCTGCGCGCCGTGATGCTCGCGCGTCACGCTGAGGCTCGGGTCGGCGCCCTCGCCGCCTTGACCTGCACGCACGCTATATCGAACTCCGCCGTTGACGTGCTTCTTGAGCTCGGCTTCGAGCCGCTGCGCCCATTGACGCCGCGACTCCGTGTCCTCGAGCGCGGACGGAACGATGCGCTCCATCATCATCAGCGTGCGCAACACGTCGCCGTCGTAGCGGCGCGCGAGGCGCTGGATCAACGAGTTCGCTTCCATGTAATGCAGCGCCAGCGACTGCAGGGTCTCGCCTTGAATCGGCGCGGCCCCCGGCGCCGAGTACAACGCGGCGTCGGCCATCGCGCTCGTGAGCAGCAACGAGACGAGCTCGCCATCGTCCTTGACGTAGTGCTCTTGCTTGCCGCGCTTCAGCTTGTAAAGCGGCGGCTGCGCGATGTAGACGTGGCCGCGCTCGATGAGCTCCGGCATCTGCCGGTAGAAGAACGTCAGCAGCAGAGTGCGGATGTGCGAGCCGTCGACGTCGGCGTCCGTCATGATGATGATGCGGTGGTAGCGGAGGTTGGCGACGTCGAACTCCTCGCGGCCGACGCCGCAGCCGAGCGCCGTGATCAGCGTGCCGACCTCGGCCGACTGTAACATCTTGTCAAATCTAGCTTTTTCGACATTTAGGATCTTGCCCTTGAGCGGCAAGACCGCTTGAGTGCGCCGATCGCGGCCCTGCTTCGCGGAGCCGCCGGCGGAGTCGCCCTCGACGAGGAACAGCTCCGACAGCGCCGGATCTTTCTCCTGGCAGTCGGCGAGCTTGCCGGGCAAGCCCGCGATGTCCAGCGCGCCTTTGCGCCGCGTCATCTCGCGCGCTTTGCGCGCCGCTTCGCGCGCCCTTCCCGCCTCGATGATCTTGCCGACGATGACTTTCGCTTCGGCCGGATGCTCGAGTAGGAATTCCTCAAACCGCTGCGCAACGACCTGCTCGGTCACGGACTTCACTTCCGACGAGACGAGCTTGTCCTTGGTCTGCGACGAGAACTTCGGATCCGGCAGCTTCACGGACAGCACGGCCGTCAGGCCCTCGCGCGCGTCGTCGCCGGACATCGCAATCTTCTCGCGCTTACCGATGCCTTCGTTCTCGATGTACGCATTCAACGTGCGCGTCATCGCGGCGCGGAAACCCGCGAGGTGCGTGCCACCATCTCGCTGCGGGATGTTGTTCGTGTAGCAGAACATCCCCTCCTGGTAGCCGTCGTTCCACTGGAACGCGACCTCGACCTGGATCGGCGCCCGCGTCTCGGTGAAATAGATGATCGTCGGATGGATCGGCGTCTTGTTGCGGTTCAAATGCTTGACGAATGCTTCGATGCCGCCCGCGAACTCGAAGACGTCGTGCCGATCCTCACGCTCGTCCGACAGCTTGATGCGCACGCCGGAGTTCAAAAAAGACAGTTCTCTCAAGCGCTTAGCGAGCGTGTCGTAGTCGAACACGATGTTCGTGAAGATCGACGCACTGGGCTTGAAGCGGATCGTCGTGCCGGTTCGATCCGTTTTGCCGACGACGGCGAGCGGTGCCACGGGATCGCCGAGCTTGTAGGTCTGCTCGTAGAGCTTGCCGCCACGGTGGATCGTCAGGACCAACGTTTCCGACAACGCATTGACGACGGACACGCCGACGCCATGGAGGCCGCCCGAGACCTTGTAGCTGTCGTCGTCGAACTTACCGCCCGCGTGCAGCACGGTCATGATGACCTCGGCTGCCGAACGGCCTTCCTCGGGGTGAATATCGACGGGAACGCCGCGGCCGTCGTCGACGACCGTGATCGACTCGTCGGCATGGATCGTGACGGAAATTTCCTTGCAGTAGCCCGCCAAAGCCTCGTCGACGGAGTTGTCGACGACTTCGAAAACCATGTGATGGAGCCCGGTGCCGTCATCGGTATCGCCGATGTACATTCCGGGCCGTTTTCGGACCGCCTCGAGACCTTTTAAGACCTTGATATTCTTAGAGGTATAGTCGCTCTCGCTCATCCTCACCGATCTCGAAAAACAGGTGTGACATTATAGCGTGCGGACCTCCCCGCGTTCCACGTGGAACGCAGGAAATCCGGGGTCCGGAACGAGATGGTCGCGTGTCAGCGCCGTGAAGACCAGCTGCGCCGGCAGATCGGCGATAGCAACCAGCAAGCGCTCGAGCGAGTGCGAGTCGAGCTCGGCCGCGGGGTCGTCGACGAGCAGCACGCTGCGCTGGGGTCGGTCGGCGCTCTCCACAGCCACCTGGCTCAGAATCAGCGCGGCGGCCGTCAACTTTTGCTGGCCACGCGAGGCTTCATCCTGGACGCGGCGCTCGTCGAGCCGCAGCACGATCTCCGCTCGATGGGGCCCCGCTTCTGTGTTGCCGTTCTGGCGATCTCGTGCCTCGGCGTTCGTAAGCACATCTTCGAGGCGCTCGTCCGCTGGCCAGCCGCGTCGGTAGTCGAGGCTCAAGGGCCGCTCGAGCAGCCGCTGCCCGAACTCGCTGACGTACGGGCGCAACCGATCGAGATACCTGCAGCGGCTCTCGTCGACGATTGCGGCCGCCTCCGCCAATGCGATTGACCAGGGTCGCAGCTCGGGGCCTGCGGCCGAGCGCTTCAGCGCGGCATTCCGCTGGCTTAGGACCCGCCGATAGCTTTTCCAGGCGTCGAGATAACCTGGTTCCACGTGGAACACTCCCCAGTCCAGGAACCGCCGGCGCTCGCTAGGGCCGCCCTCGACGATCGCGTGCATGCTCGGGTCGATCGCATGCACGGGCAGCAGGGACGCGAGTTGGGCCATGCCGACGGCGGGGTGACCGTCGATCTTCTTCTCGAGCCGCCCGGCCCGATACGCCACGCCGAGCCGCCGCTGCGCGCCATCAACCTCAGCCTCGCCGTACACGGCGAAGCCATCGGCGCCGTGGCGCACGAGCCGTCGCATCTGCCGTGTCCGAAACGATCTCCCGCGACCGAGCACGAACATGCCTTCGAGCAGGCTCGTCTTGCCGGCCCCATTCGGGCCGAAGATGTAGTTTCGATGTGGATCGAGGTCGAGCTCGACCTCGCGCAGGCAACGCAACGTCGAGATACGCACCCGGCTCAGCGGCAAGAGGAGGCCTCCGAGCGCGAGGCGCCGGCTAGAGGCGCATCGGCATGACGACGAACTTCGTGCTTTCGGTACCGGGCTCGCGGATCAAGCAGCTCGAGTTCGCGTCGGTCACGCCGAATTCCACCTGCTCGCTATCGACGGCGGCCAGCGCGTCGAGCAAGTAATTGACGTTGAAGCCGATCTCCATGGCGTCGCCGGAGTACTCGACTTCGAGTGTCTCGACGGCCTCTTCCTGCTCTGGATTGTTGGCCTGCAGCACGACGCTGTTGGCGCTGAGCTCGAGCCGCACGCCGCGATACTTCTCGTTCGAAAGGATTGCCGTGCGTTGCAAGGCCTGGCGAAACAGGTTGCGGTCGGCCTTGATCGTATTCTTCGGCTGCGCGGGCACGACGCGCGAATATTCGGGGAAACGGCCGTCAATGAGCTTCGAAGTGAGGCGAACGCCGTCCAACTGGACGCGAATGTGATTCGCGCCGAGCGCCACCTGCACTTCGCCCTCACCTTCGAGCAGGCGGCTCAGCTCGAGCACGCCTTTACGCGGCACGATCAGCTGCTCGTCGCGGGTCGCGGCACCGAGCAAATCGACCTCCGAAAGCGCGAGCCGGTGGCCGTCCGTCGCGACGGCGCGAAGCCGTTTCTTGTCCGTCTCCAGGAGCAGCCCGTTGAGGTAATAGCGGACATCCTGTTGGGCCATCGAAAAGTGCGTTTTCTCGACCAATCGACGCAGATCGGGCTTATTTAGCCGCAAAGTCTGCTTAGCGCCGATTTCGTCGATCGTCGGAAAGTCAGCGGCCCGCAACGTCGACAGCGTGAAGCGGCTGCGGCCCGCCTTGACGGTCAGCCGATCGCCGTTGAGGCTGAATTCCACCGAAACGCCTTCCGGCAACGCGCGGAAGATGTCGTGCAGCTTGCGACCCGGGACCGTGATGTCCCCTCCGCCGTCGCCCTTGACCTCGGCTTCGGCGACCATCTCCACCTCGAGATCCGTCGCCGTGATGCTGAGCTTTCCGCCCTGCGTGCTCAAAAGCACGTTGCTCAAGATGGGCATCGTCTGCCGCCGTTCCACGACCCCTACGACGGTCTGCAAAGGCTTCAGGAGGGTTTCCCGCGCTGCGCTGAACTTCATTGATTGCCTCTACGTATCTATCTATTTGCTGTAGTTCTTAGTGTGCGCCAAACTTTCCAGCACATTGGGATCCTAAGCTTAGAATTCCACGTGGACAAGTTGTCGCG
>JADMIO010814480.1_pt1 | contig 74234 bp, 62 predicted proteins | sample 8958161 | NCBI WGS metagenome assembly JADMIO01 (sample SAMN16585339, study PRJNA669376) | soil metagenome | isolation source: Crop rotation soil | place: USA: Cullars Rotation, Alabama | collected 2011
GAACAGACCGGGGAGCATCGCCGGAAGATCATTGGTAAATGACTTGTTTGAACAGGAGGGAGTTTCTACCTTTGCCAGCCTACCTTGACTTCTTAAAAGAAGCCGATATAAGAATAGTTACCATAAAATTGGAAGTTATAATCGATTCATTCGTATTGGTCAGGTGCCCGGTAGCAAGCCTGCTTTATGCAATCATCCAGTAATTTTATTAAAACTAATAGTTTTTCCATAATTCAAATCTATTTTCATGAAAACCAACTACAATCCTCCCTGTAGTAGCAGGGGCGCAACCTGGCTGCTCCTCATTTTACCTTTCCTTTTTTCCAATTGCCATTCTTTCAAAAAAGGTTATCAAAAATTTCAAAGCGGCCAACCGGATAAAGCGGCCACCATTTTTAAAAAGAAGATTAACCATCCGGTATGGGGACCGGGCGCCATCACCTATCTCGAATTCATAAAACTAAGGAACGCCCATACCCTGCTGGAATGGCAGCAAAGCGACAGCGTACTATGCAGTGTGGTGCAGAAACTGGGCACCATGCCCTTCAAAACGAGGTTGAAACTAAGCCAATATGACGTCAACCCCAGGCACCTGGAGGGGCGGTTAGCCAACATACAGAGCGCGGCGATGGAGACGGTGCGCATTACCGGGAACATTTCCGGACTGGATACCTTATTGGATCATTTCCCGTGCTGGCAGCGGGAAGATTCGCTCAAAAAATTCACTCGGGAGACCATCAATAAAACGTTACTCGGTTCTACGGACCTGGAAAACGACAACTGTTATCTCGCTTTCCCCGCTACCCGCTGGGGGATCGGTTATGACAATGCTGCCCGTATCATCAATCGCCACGCAGCGCTGGTCAAACCGGAGAACCTCGAAATTTTTTGGGGCATTCAGCAAGACATCTGGAAAATTTTCAGGAGTCAACCCGCGCCGTATTGCGACATGGACCGGTTCCGGAAAGATTTTCCCGATCATCTTTACGTCAAAGACTGCTGGTATGATGTTGCGAAACGCTCGCTCTGCACGGACTCCTTAAAAGTCGCGCTGTCGTTCCATATCGAAAATCCGCACAGTGCGTTCGATGAAGACATTTGTAACCGCATCCTTTGCCTGAGCCAACGCCAAAACGCCACTTCGAACTTAAGTCAGCCGGAACGCCAGCGGGTGGATGACATCCGTTTAATGTTCGACCTGGAAGTATCGATGTGCGGCGGGGAGATCGGCGACACCGCCCGTTTTTTCCAAAATCTGGAAAACCTGTCCCGCAAATATCATGACCATGCCACGATGTTCCACCTGGCCAAGATGGCGACCAATTTTTTCCTGCGGCGCGAACAACCGCCGGTCGCCCAACATTTAATGAACCGGCTTGCTCCGTTTTTCACGGATCAAAGCGTTTGCCCGCAGCTTGATTTTGATTTCCAGGTAGCCAAACAGCTATGGTTCCGGCAATACCGGCAAATGCTCCGCGCCCCGGAAGTGGCGCCCGGTAAACGCGCCAGAGCCATGGCGGCCTGGAACACGAAAGACCACCATGAATTTGGCGCCATCTCCTGGGACGTTGGCCAGGAAGCCTATTTTGTCCGGCAGGATGCGTATACGGAGAGCAATGACATTCTGTATTCCAAATGGGAAGAGGAAAAGTGGTCTGTCCCCGCGCCGGTCCGCGAATTGAACTTTTCTCCCGATGTCGTGCCGCTTTCCATCACGGATGATGGACTCTGGATGCTGCTGCGCTCGGAGGGCCGGATCTGGCAAAGTACCCGGCGCAAAACCTCTTTGCTGTGGTCGAGGCCCGAACCCCTGTTCATAGATCTGCCGGTTGCGACCTGGGCTGCGCTCTCGGCAGATGGCCTGCACCTGTTGGTGGAAGGGATGTCCGACCTATCCCGGCTGCAGCAGGACATTTTTCTGTGTAAGATGGGTAAAAACGGTCGTTTTGGAAAACCCGAAAAACTGAAAATGCCGGTCAGCCTGTCCCTTTATAATGATACCCATCCGTATCTTACCACCGACGGACGCCTGCTCTATTTTTCCTCCGACCGGCCGGGCGGCATGGGAGAAACGGATAATTACGTGATGCCACTCTCAGAATCGCTGCAGTTTGCCAACCCGGACTCCTCCGCCAGTCACCTGGGCTGGTATTTCAACACCTGGCGCGACGACGCCGGCTTTAGCTTTGTGTCGAACTACGCCGGAAAAGGGTTTTTCCACCGCTCCGATCTATGTGAGCGCAACCTGGATATTTTCGAAGTGGCCGTACCTCCCGTTCCGCCCTGCGATTCCCTAAAGAAAGATTCCGTCAAATGCCGCGAATCGTTCATCCTCCGCTTCGCCGGGGTGGTGCTCGACGAAAACCGCAAACCGGTTCCCGGAGACGAGGGGAGTTTTATGGAATTTATCACCGACTACGACCTGCACGCTACCAAGCGGCTGATCTCCAGATATGGGACTTATACTTATACCGCCCCCAGCAGTGCGAAGGCGGTTCGTCTCTTCCCGGAAATTCCGGGCTATTATTCCGAGCGCGATACCACCCATTTTCCAGCCGCGCTTTCCCAGGATATCATCATCCGTGACACGTTCAGGATCACCTCGTTTGAGCACATTCGTAAGAATTTCGTGCTGAAATATGGCACTTTTTACCACGAGACGGCAGAATTCGATGATAAAGACCGGGTTTACCCGGAGATGGTGCGCCTGGCCAAAATCGCCCGGCGGATGGGGGCGGAACTCGTGATACGGGGCCATACCGATAGTACCGGCACGCACGTCGACAACGACAAGTTGTCTAAACAGCGAGCGAATGCGGTGAAGACATTTCTGGTACAGACCTGCGGTTTTGACCGGGAAAAAATCACCACCGTCGGGATAGGATCGAAAGAACCCAAATGCTCCAACGCCTCGGAAGAAGGCCGCCGCTGCAACCGCCGGGTAGAAGTAGTCTTTAAAATGCCGGAGTTACCGACCAGGAAAACACCGGCTGCGAAGGTAGCCGCGCCCCCCAATCCAGATACGACTTCGAGCCATTGAATTAAAATTTACCGGCTATTGCGTGGCGCTGTCATTTTGGCTGTCGTATTTTTCCCCATTTTTCACAGACCACGCACATGGCGGACACCACACCACAATTTCATCGTTCCCTGGGTTTGCTCGACGGTACCATGCTGGTGGCCGGCGGGATGATCGGCTCGGGTATTTTCATTGTCAGCGCCGACTGTGCCCGGTCGGTGGGCTCGGGCGGCTGGCTGCTGCTGCTCTGGCTGCTGGCCGGGTTCATTACCATCATCGCCGCCCTGAGCTACGGCGAACTGGCCGGCATGATGCCCACCGCCGGCGGCCAGTTTGTCTATATCGAGCGTGCCTACGGTAAATTACCCGCCTTCATGTACGGCTGGACGGTGTTTGCGGTGATCCAGACCGGCACCATCGCCGCGGTGGCGGTGGCCTTCGCCAAATTCACGGCGCACTTCTTTCCCGCGCTCGGTCCGCAGCATATCCTGATCGATCTGGGCGCGTTGCAGATATCGGCCGGCCAGTTGTTCGCCATTGGCATGATCGTCTTGCTGACGGCGGTGAACAGCCGGGGCATCGAAAGCGGCAAGTTCATCCAGTTGATCTTTACGCTGGCCAAACTGCTGGCCCTCCTGGCGCTGATCGTGGTCGGACTGGCTATCGGATTGAAGAGCGACGTTTTTGCACAGAATCTGCAGAACTTCTGGCAGGCTTCCCAGACCGTGCAGGTCGACGGTCGCTGGGTGACCACCTCGATCAGCGGGCTGGCCCTGGTGATGGCCTTCGGGGCAACCATCATCGGGCCGTTGTTCTCCAGCGATGCCTGGAACAACGTGACCTTCGTGGCCGGAGAAATGAAGAATCCGCGCCGGAACATCCCGCTCAGCCTGCTGTTCGGCACCTGCATCGTGACCGGGCTCTACATCCTGGCCAACCTGGCCTACCTGGCCCTGCTGCCGCTACAGGGCGATCCCAACGCTACCGACGTGCTGGGGCAAGGGATCCAGTTTGCCGGCGGCGGCACCGACCGGGTGGGTACGGCCGCCGCGTCGATGATCTTCGGCAGTCTGGCCGCGGCGATCATGGCCGGCCTGATCATGATCTCGACCTTCGGTTGCAACAACGGACTCATCCTGGCCGGCGCCCGCGTCTATTACGCCATGGCACGGGAAGGGTTGTTTTTCAAAAAGGCGGCCACGCTCAACAAGGGCGGAGTACCCGGCTTTGCGCTCGCTATTCAGGCCGTATGGGCCAGCCTGCTCTGCCTTTCAGGCACCTATAATGCCCTGCTGACCTATTGCACCTTCGCGTCCGTGGTGTTCTACATCGTGACCATCGGCGGGATCTTCATTTTGCGGCGCAAGGAACCGGATGCCGAGCGGCCCTACCGGGTACTGGCCTACCCGTATCTGCCCATTCTGTACATGCTGCTGGCCGGGGCTATCTGCGTGATCCTGCTGATCGAACGGCCGCGTGACACCTGGTCGGGCGTATTCATCGTGCTGCTCGGTATTCCGATCTACTATTTGCAGAAACGCTGGAGTGGCAAGGGACAATAAGCAATAAGCAAAGGGCAATAGGCAAACAGCAAGACGTCCTTCTAAGCCGGTTGCCCTTTGCCCTTTGCTAATTTGCCTGTTGAAAACAACTGGAGCCATTTTTGCTGGAACGGACTGACCTTTGAACCGGAACTTTTAATCGCTTCTTCATTCCCACCCATCCACCTGATTGTTTAATCGTCAAACCGTCGCCCATGACTCGGTTGATTGTCTTATTTCTGTTGTTCTTTGCCACGCAAATCTCCGCCCAAAGCATGTTCTGGACCACCGCCTGTGCCAGTCAGTCTTTTTGCGTCGATCCCGGTGGTTGCGCCCAGGGACACGTCATGATGACCGAGAAAGCCGGCACGGCCTGCCCCACCACCACGGACATCAGCTACTCCTATAAAATTGACCTGCAAAACAACGGCTCGGTCGACATACAGTCCGAGGCGGACACCGCGACCGGCGCTTTCGTGAAAGGCACACACCGGATCACCTGGCGGGCTACCGACAACTGCGGACACGCCCTGTCCTGTTCCTACCTGTTTACCATCAAGGACTGCACCCCGCCGAGTATGTTCTGCCTCAACGGCTCGACCCAGACCCTGGACGCGCCGGCGTGTACGGGTACCTTCCGGGCCTCGCAGTTTGTATTGAGCTATTCCGACAACTGCACCCCGCAGGACCAGATCCAGCTCGGGATACGCCGGCTCGGCGCGGGCACCGGTTTTCCGACCGATACCAGCGTCTCTTTTACCACTTGTGACCAGGGCCTGCATACCCTGGAAGTCTGGTGCAAAGACGCCAACGGCCTGACCAACCAATGTAACACCTACGTACTGGTGCAGGACGGCGCCGGAGGCTGCGAATGCGTCACCGACGCCGACGTCACCGTACCGGGCTGCGTGCGTACCTCCGCCAATGCCCGGCTTTCCGACTACCAGCTACGCCTGACGCTGGAATCATTGGGCGGCACGGGCAATCCGGTCAGAAAATCGGTCTCCAAAAATACGGTGGATTCCTGCTTCAGCATTACGGCGGTCAAAATGCCCGTGCAACGCAGCTACCTGGCTACGCTGCAGGCCTTCCACTTCGGTAATCCACTCAACGGCGTGTCCACCTATGACCTGGTCCAGATCAGCAAGCATATTCTGGGCATCATCCCCCTGGCTAACGCCTACCAGGGTATCGCAGCCGACGTGAACAACAGCCACACCATCACCGGTTCGGACATCGTGGAGACGCGCAAGCTCATCCTCGGCATCTACGACTCCTTTCCCGGCGTGCCTTCCTGGCGGCTGATCCGTCCCCTACCTAATCCCGCCGATTTTGGTGCGCTGAACGCGGTCAAAGACACCTACCAACTGTTCATTCCCACCCTGACCACCGACCTGACGCTCGCCAGCATGCCGTTCATAGCCGTCAAAACCGGCGACGTGAACCTGTCGGCTATGCCCTTGAACGGGGAGTCCGAAAGCCGCGGCGCCCCGTTGTCGTTGTCGGTCACCGACCGGCAGCTGGAAGCGGGCGAAGCAGTGGCCGTACCGGTCCGCTGGGGCGATCCCGCCACGCTGGCCGGCTGGCAGCTGGCCCTGCGGACCGATCCGACCGCGCTGGAGATCACCGGCGTGGAAGGGCTTCCCGACGAAGACTACCTCCGCTCCGCCGACGGCAGTGTCCGCGCGCTCTGGTTCGACGGGCGGGAACGGAGTTTTGCCGCAGGCGATATCCTATTTACCTTGAAAGTCAAGGCCTTACATGCGGTCCGGCTGTCCCGGATACTACAATTGAACGAAGCGGACCTGGCGCCGGAGGCCTATGCGGAATCTACCCAACGCCGGCCGCTGGCCCTACATTTCGACGGTCAACGGGAACAGGCGCTGTTCCTGCCGCCACAACCCAACCCGTTTGCCGAAGAGACGACCTTCCGCTACCGGCTCGGGCAAGCCGGCGATGCCGCGCTGGAACTCTTCGACGAAAACGGGCGGCTGATATACCGGCAAACCACGCCCGGCGCGGTCGGCGAAAACACCCTGTCCGTGCCGGCTTCCAGTTTGCCTCACGCCGGCGTGTACGCCTTTCGCCTGCGGGCCGGCGGGCAGGTATTCGCCGGACGATTGGTGCGGATGTAGCGGAAAGGCCAATTTATGGCTTTCGAAACAAGCGACGTGCAGTACATTTGACGGGTCAGCACCCGACCTTTATTTCAGCATGTCCAACACCCGTCCCACGGCCAAAAAACGCCGTCGCCTGCCGCGTATTTTGTTGTATTCCCTCCTGGTACTGCTCACCGCCTGGCTGGTGGCCGTACAACTCGGCTGGATGTCCATGCGCACCCCGGACGCCGTGTGGACCACCAAACTGCCGCAACTGGGCCAGCCGCTGTCCCCGCATTTTTACGAGATACCCGACGCCACGGGACGCGACATTCACGCCATCCAGGTGAGTGCGGCCGATACGTTGCCCCTGGCGGTAATGGTGCACGGTTCCCCGGGTTCTACCGATGCTTATTTGATTTACCTGGCCGATACGATGCTGACGAAAACGCTGCGCCTGGCCGCCTTCGACCGGCCGGGCTTTGGCTATACGGCGCAGTTTGGCCGGCCGGAAACCTCTCTCGCCGCCCAGGCTAAAGCCGTGCTGGCCGTGGTGGAGGCGCTGTCGCCGCAGCGCAAAGTGCTGCTGGTGGGGCATTCCCTGGGCGGGCCGGTCATTTGCCGTTTCGCGATGGACTATCCCGAGCTGGTGGCCGGACTGGTCATCGTGGCCGGCTCCATCGATCCCGACCAGGAGGAACATCCCTGGTGGCAGGCGGCCATCGACGTACCGCCCTTGAAATGGTGGACGCCCGTCGCTTTGTGGACCAGCAACCACGAAATAAAACCCCTGGAAGAGGAATTGCGGAACATGCTGCCGCTCTGGAACCGCATTTCCTGCCCGGTGCGGGTGATCCACGCCCAGGACGACCGGCTGGTGCCGGTGGCCAATGCGATGTTTGCCCAACGCCAGCTGACCGGCAGCGCCGATCTGCGGGTGCAGATCCTGCCGGCGGGCGATCATTTTATTTTGTGGAATAATCAGGCGGCGGTGCGTGCGGCTATCCTGGATCTGGCCAAGAAGCAATAAGGGACAGGCCAGCGGTCTAACTGTTTACCGGCAGGGCAAAACCGAACAGGGCGCCTTCGTTGACCCGGCTTTCCAACCAGATGCGTCCCCCCTGTGCTTCGATGAAACTTTTAGCAATGGCCAAGCCCAGTCCCGTACCGCTCTTGCCGGGACCGCCATTCGTAGGCGCCTGGAAATAGCGCTCGAACATCCGCGACTGGTATTTTTCTTCGATACCCTTGCCAACATCCCGGACGGTAAACCACACTTCCTGGTCTTGCTGGAACAGCCGTGCCTCCACGGTCGCCCCCTCCGGGGAGTGTTTGATGGCGTTGGAAAAAAGGTTGACCAGTACCCAGGCCGTTTTCTCCGGGTCGATGACCAGCGTCGGCAGGTGGGGCTGAACCTGTACCTCGAAGTGTACCTGCTTTTCGGCACGGGCGGCCTCCACCGCCTGGGTGGCATAATCCAGTAGCGTAACCGGGGCGGTCGCCGTCTGGGCCAGGCGCAGGTTACCCGTTTCCACCTGAGCCAGGTCGAGCAGTTCCCCGGTCAGCCGAAGCAGCCGCTCGGTGTCGTGGCGGATCTGGTCGACCAGTTTTTGCTGTTCGACGTTCAGCGGGCCAATGCGCAGATCGTCGAGGAGTTTCAGCGACATCTTGATGGCGGCGAGCGGGGTTTTCAATTCATGGGAAATCGTGGCGATGAAGTTCGTTTTGGCTAGGTCCAGTTCCTTGAACGGGGTGATGTTTTTCAGCAAAAGTACCCGCCCGGCCTCTCGCTGCTCGTGGTTGTGCAATACGCTGACCGGTATATTTTCCAGGGTAAAATACCCTTCCTTCCCGTCTGAAAAAATCTTGAGGGGCTGCGTTTCCTGTCCCTGCAGGATGTTCCGTAAAAGGTCGTTGTGCAAAGCCACGTCCGGCGCATACCGGCCCACCAGTTCTTTTTCCTGCACGCCTAAAAGCTGGCAGGCCACCGGATTGATAAACAGAATGTTGTGCTGTTCATCCAGGCCGATCACCGCGTCGTGGAGGTTGGCAATCAGCGTATCGATGCGCTTTTTTTCAAAAACCAGTTGGGCCAGGTTGGAGTGCTCGTACGCGTCGAGCCGTTCTGCCATCTCGTTGAAAGCCGTCGCCAGGTCTCCGAATTCATCGCTGCTCTGGAAATGCAGCCGCTCTTCGTACTGTTTGTTCGCAATGCGTTTAATGCTCGCGGTCAGTTGAGCGATCGGATCGGCGATGTATCCGGGAAAGTTCAGGATGAGGGTAAAGGAAATGAGTACCAGCAGGGTACCGATAATGCTCAGCCAGCCAATGATGTCGTTGGCGCTGGCGGCGGCGCGGTCATTTTTACGGGTAATGGCCTGTAAGTTGAATTGACTGATGTCGTACAGGTGCCGGCGGAGTTCAGCGGCGGTTTCTGCCTTCGGCGCCCGTTTGAAATTTTCAAAAGATTGGCGCAGTTTGCCGGTGACTTCCCCTTCTCCCACTTCGGTAATGTTCCTTTCCTGGCCGGCCAGGGCCCGCTCGAAGGTTTGCAGATAATCGGTGGTGTCGTTGGGTTCGTAAGCCGCCATCTGCCGGTCCAGTGCCTGGCGCATCGTTTCCACGTAAGTCAACGAGAGGTAATTATCTTTCAACACCTCCGCCGCATCCTGTCGCAGCTGGTACAGGCTCCCGATGGATAGTGTGGTAACGGTCACCAGGGCAACGAAGAAGAAACCGACGCCCCAGGCTATTTTGGTTTTGATACGCATGGTTCAGGAAAGGATGATGAGGTCCACATCGGACGCGGACATCTTTTGTAAAAGTTGATTGAACACGCTGGTACTCAGGATGATCTGCCAGAGATTGAGGTGCGGTTTGCCGAGGCAGAGCGTGGTGATCCGGCGTGCCTCCACGGTCTCCATAATGGTTTGGGCGACCCGTTCGCTTTTCACCTGCATGACTTCGGCGCCCAGTTCGGCGGCGAGTTTGAAATTGTTGATCAGGTGGCGTTGTCTGGCCAGCGGAATTTTGTCGGTCGCCTCGGCCGGCGTTTGTACGTACAGTACGGCCCAATGCGCCTGGTAATGGGAAGCCAGTCGCGCCGTCTTACGGATAATGCGCCTGGCCATGTCGGCATTGCTGCTGATGCAGGCCAGGAAGCGCTCGGTGCGCAGGTCGGGCGGGCGGGTCACCTCGCTGTCTATCTTGCGTTCCACCTGTCCGGCGACTTCCTTCAGCGCCAGTTCGCGGAGTTGCAGGATTTTTTCGGATTGAAAAAAATTGCGCAGGGCGATGTCCACCTTATCGGGCGTGTAGATTTTGCCCTCACGCAGGCGGGCTACCAGTTCGTCGGCGGTCAGGTCGATATTGACCACCTCGTCGGCCATCTGCAGGATGCGGTCAGGCACGCGCTCGTGAATTTTCACCCCGGCGATGCGCTCCACTTCTTCATTCAGGCTTTCCAGGTGTTGGATGTTGACGGCCGAAATGACGTTGACGCCCGCTTCGAGGATGTCCACGACGTCCTGCCAGCGCTTCTCATTTTTGCTGCCTTCGATGTTGGTATGCGCCAGTTCGTCCACGATCACCACCTCGGGATGACGCGTGAGGATGGCCTGCACGTCCATTTCTTCCAGTTCCTTGCCCCGGTAGAACAATTTCCGGCGCGGAATCAGCGGCAGTCCTTCCAGCAAGGCGGCCGTCTCCGCGCGCCCATGCGTTTCCACGTAGCCGATCTGGACGTCCACCCCGTTGCGGCGCAGGGCATGGGCCTCCTGCAGCATGCGGTAGGTTTTGCCCACGCCGGCGCTCATGCCGATGTAGATCTTAAAGCGCCCCCTTTTGGAGCGGCGCAGCAGATTCAGAAAATGTTCGACGGAAGTCTGCCTGTCATCCATGATTTTGTCTGATCAGAACCACACCGCCAGGGCCGTCGTCAGCGCGACGTTCACATCGGTCGGGTTGCCATCGTTATTCAGGAATATATCGTCTTTGCCGGTCAGCAATTTCCCTTCGATGCGCCACAGCGCATTGCGGTGAATTTGCCGGTCGAAGTTAAGCGAGAAGCCCGTCGCTTTCATCGAGGAGCCGATAATGACGCCATCTTCGTCCTCATAATATTCGGCGCGGGCAGACACGGCCAGGCGCTCGTTCACAGTGTAGCGTACGACGGCCTGCGGCGAATACCAGAAGTTGGCATCCTTACTGCCACGCTGGTTTTGCTCCCAGCCGGTGTCCAGCCCTAGGGTCAACCCAAAATGATCGGACATTTGGAAAATACCGTAGAAGTTGTAGAAAAAGCGGCTGCGTTCCACCCCGCCGGGCCGTACTTCGCCGAAGAAGGCGCTGCTGTTCAGCGTCACGGATTGGCTCGGTTTGAACTGAATTTGCCAGCCCGTGCTCAGCGGAATATCGTTGGCTTCCCGTTGTATGCGCTGCCAGCCGTTGAGCAGGTAAGCGCTCAGGAACCACTTCTGATTGGGCGTCGAATAGGCAATCTTGGCGCCCGATTCGTAGTAGGGCGAGTTCTCAGCGGCTATGCTGCGCGTCAGCGTCCAGCAGTCTTTACCGATAGCGCTTTCGAAACCGATGTGCGAGGAGAATATTCCCATATCGACCCAGACTTCTCCGCCACGCCGGGTTTTTCCGCCGATACCGGCATTGGCCTCGAAGACGTTGCGCAGGGTAGCCGGTTCGGCAGCGAGGTTGGCGTTGGCGTAGGTGCCGGCCATCAGGGCCAGGTTGCCGCGGAAGTGGCGGGCGCTGACCGCGCCTTTCAGGAAAGCCAGGTTGACATTGAATTCGTTGTGGCGGTTGTACGAGTACACGAATCCGGGGCGATTCCCGTTGGCGGGGTTACCGAGGTCGTAGCCGTAGTAAGGCTCGGCATAGCCGCTGAAGGCGAAGGAAAGGGCCGAGGTATCCATTTGGGAATAAGCAGGTATCACGCCCGGCAGCAACAGCAAAAACAGTAAGTATTTCATGGAAAATGAGTTTTTGTATGGAAAAAGATGGAGGTACCTCATTTCAGTTCATCCAGCGCCACGTTCAGTTCCAGCACGTTCACCGTGGAAGTGCCGAACAAGCCCAGGAGCGGGCCCTCGGTCTGCGCCTGCACCAGCTGGCGCACCCGGTCGGAGGCCAGCCCGCGCGCCCGGGCCACGCGTTCGACCTGTACCATAGCGCCCGCGGGAGACAGGTGGGGGTCGAGTCCGGAGCCGCTGGCCGTCACGAGTTCGGCCGGTACCTGGGCGGCGGTCACGCCGGGGTTGTGGACCAGGAAAGTGTCGAGCCGGGCCTGTACCTGGGCCAGGTAGTCGGGGTTGGTCGGCCCCTTGTTAGAGCCGGCCGACCCGGCGGCATTATAGCCCACCGCCGAGGGACGCGACCAGAAATAGCGATCGTCGGTGAAGTTCTGTCCGATACGGCGGTAGCCGACCGTATGGCCACTGGCTTCCACGGTTTCGCCTTTGCCGCCGTTCGGAGCGAGCCCTTTGGCCAGGCCCAGTACGAGGAGAGGGTAAAAAGCCACGAACAACATCAGGCAACAAAGGGTCAGTCTGATGGCGGGCAGGATATGCGGTTTCATATTTTTGTTTTTTTTAAAGTGTTATTGCTTACACAAACAGTCTTACGATCAGGTCGATCAGTTTGATGCCCGCGAAAGGCGCCACTACTCCGCCCAGTCCGTAAATGAAGAGGTTGCGGCGCAGCAGCGCGGAAGCGCCGATGGGCTTGTAGGCCACGCCCCTCAATGCCAGCGGGATCAGCAGCGGAATGATGAGGGCGTTGAAAATGACCGCCGACAGGATAGCGCTCTCCGGAGAGTGCAGTTGCATAATATTCAGGTGTTGCAAGGCCGGAATGCTCGAAATGAACAACGCCGGCACGATGGCGAAATACTTGGCCACGTCGTTGGCAATGCTGAAAGTGGTCAGCGTACCCCGCGTCATCAGCAGTTGTTTTCCGATCTCGACGATCTCGATCAGTTTGGTCGGGTCGTTGTCCAGGTCCACCATGTTGCCGGCTTCCTTGGCGGCCTGGGTGCCGGAGTTCATGGCCACGCCTACGTCGGCCTGGGCCAAAGCGGGCGCATCGTTGGTCCCGTCGCCCATCATGGCCACCAGTTTGCCGCTGGCCTGTTCCTGGCGGATGTACTGCATTTTGTCTTCCGGTTTGGCTTCGGCGATGTAGTCGTCTACCCCGGCTACGTGGGCGATGTATTTGGCGGTCAACGGATTATCGCCGGTGACCATCACCGTTTTCACCCCCATGCGGCGCAGGCGTTCGAAGCGTTCGCGGATGCCGGGTTTGATGATGTCCTGTAGTTCGATGACGCCCTGCACCTGTTCGTTCACCGTTACCACCAGCGGCGTACCGCCCTGGGAGGCGATGCCGGCTACGTGCTGTTCGGTTTCCGCAGGAAAAGCGTGGCCAGCTCCGGTCACGGCCGCCCGCATGGCGTCGAAGGCGCCCTTCCGGATGCGCGTTCCGTCGGGCAGGTCCACGCCTGAGGCGCGGGTTTCCGCCGTGAATTTTATCAGCCGGGCGCCGTCCACGCTCAGTCCCCGGGTAACGTCGGTGCTGGCCAGTTCGACGATGCTTTTTCCTTCCGGCGTATCGTCGGCCAAAGAAGACAGCATGGCGAATTTCATGAAATCAACCGGGTCCATGGCGGCAATCGGGTAGAACCGCGTCGCCTTCCGGTTGCCGATGGTAATGGTACCGGTCTTGTCGAGCAGCAGCGTATCGAGGTCGCCGGCCGTCTCCACCGCCTTGCCGGATTTCGTGATGACGTTGGCGCGCAGGGCACGGTCCATCCCGGCGATGCCGATGGCGGAAAGTAATCCGCCGATGGTGGTTGGAATAAGACAGACGAACAGCGAGATGAGCGCGGCAATGGGGAGGTTCGCCTGGGCGTAGCCGGCGAAGGACGGCAGGGTGACGCAAACGATGACGAAGACCAGGGTGAAACCCGCCAGCAGAATGGTCAGCGCGATCTCATTGGGCGTTTTCTGGCGTTTGGCGCCCTCAACCAGGGCGATCATCTTATCCAAGAAGCTCTCGCCGGGCTGCGTCGTCACCAGCACTTTGATGCGGTCGCTGAGCACTTTGGTACCGCCGGTCACGCTGCTCTTGTCGCCGCCCGCTTCGCGGATGACCGGGGCGCTCTCGCCGGTGATGGCGCTTTCGTCGATGGTCGCCAGCCCCTCGATGATCTCCCCGTCGGTCGGGATGATGTCGCCGGCTTCGCAGACGAACACGTCGTCTTTGCGCAGCGCCGACGAAGAGACCATTTCCAGCGGCAGCCCTTCCGCGCGAAAGCGGCGGGCCGGCGTCTCCGAACGGGTTTTGCGCAGGCTGTCGGCCTGGGCTTTGCCGCGCGCTTCGGCGATGGCTTCGGCGAAATTGGCGAAGAGCAGCGTGACGAACAGCAGCAGGAAAATCGTCAGGTTGTAGCCGAACGAGCCCTGCGAGCCATCGCCCGAAGCGAGCGTATAGACGGTGACCGCCAGCATGACGGCCGTGCCGATCTCCACGGTGAACATCACCGGGTTGCGGAACATGACGCGCGGATCGAGTTTAACGAAGGATTGACGCAAGGCTGCGCGCACCAGTTCGGGTGCGAAGAGCGCTGCGGAGTTGTCTTTTTTCATGGTGGTGAATAAATTTACATACTGAAATATTCCGCCAGCGGCCCCAGCGCCAGCGCCGGAAAATAAGAGAGCGCGGTAATGATGACGATGACGGAAAAGACCATCAGTCCAAAAGTCAGCGTGTCCACCTTTAGGGTACCCGCGCCTTCCGGGACGTACTTCTTGGCGGCCAGCAGCCCGGCAATGGCGATCGGGCCGATGATGGGGATATAGCGGCCCAGGATCAGCACGAAGCCGGTCGTGATATTCCAGAACGGATTGTTGTCGCCCAGGCCCTCGAAGCCGGAGCCGTTGTTGGCATTGGCCGAGGTGAATTCGTAGAGCATTTCCGAGAAGCCGTGGGGCCCCGGGTTATTGAGCCAGGGCAGGGAAGGATCCTTGGTGATCATCCACGCGGCCAGGGCGGTGCCTCCTTTAATGAGAATTGCACTGAGCAGCGTGACGAGCATGGCGATCTTCACTTCGCGCGCCTCCACTTTTTTACCCAGGAACTCCGGGGTGCGGCCCACCATCAGCCCGGCCACGAAGACGGCGATGATGAGGTAAATGAAGAAGTTCAGCAGTCCCACGCCACACCCGCCGTAGAAGGCATTGACCAGCATGGCCAGCATCTCGTTCATCCCCGACAGCGGCATGGTGCTGTCGTGCATAGCGTTCACCGAGCCGGTCGAAACCACCGTGGTCAGGATGCTCCAGTAGCCGGAGAAGGCCGCGCCAAAGCGCAGCTCCTTGCCTTCCAGCGCGCCGAGGCTTTGGTCTATTCCCATGGCCGCGATCTTCGGGTTGCCGTGCATCTCCATAACGATGTTCGGGATGGCCAGGAGCAAAAAGCCCACGGTCATCACGCCAAAAATCATCAGCGCCAGTTTGCGCCGCTTCAGGAAAAAGCCGAAAGCAAAGATCATGGCGGCCGGAAGGAGGAACTGCATCACCATTTCCAGCGCCCCGCTCAGGTAGTTGGCCGCTTCGAGCGGGTGGGCGGAATTGGCGCCGTAAAAGCCCCCGCCGTTGGTGCCGAGGTGCTTAATGGGGACGAAGGCGGCCACCGGTCCCCGGCTTACCTGTACGGTATCGCCTTGTAAGCCCACCACGGTATCCTTCCCTGCGAAGGTCATCGGCGAACCGTTCAGCAGGAGTACGATGCCCCCTAAGATGCTCATCGGAAGCAGGATACGGGTGATGGAGGTCAGAAAATACCGGTAGAAATTGCCCAGCGCGGTGCTTTGCCGTTCGCGCAGCGCATTAAACAGCACGGCCGCCGCCGCCATACCCGTAGCCGCACTGACGAATTGCAAAAACATTAGAAAGAGTTGGCCCAGATAACTCAGGCCGGTCTCGCCGGAATAGTGCTGCAGGTTGCAGTTGACCAGGAAAGAAATGGCAGTGTTGAAGGCCAGATCGGGCGTCATGGAGGGATTGCCGTCGGGATTGAGGGGTAGCCAGGCCATGTTCAGCAGTACGAACATGGTCAGGAGAAACCACATCAGGTTGATCGTCAGCAGCGCCTGCAGGTGCTCCTTCCAGGTCATTTCGTGCGTGGGGTCAATACCGCTGAGGCGGAAAAACAAGCGCTCGACGGGACCAAAAACGCGATCTGACCAACTGCGCTCACCGGCATACACGCCGGCGATGTAATGCCCCAGGGGCCAGGCCAACGCGATGGTGAGCAGAAACATGGTGATGATGCCGATAATTTCGGTATTCATGATATAAGCGGCGATAAGTGAACGGGGAGGGGTTTAGAATTTTTCCGGCTTCAGCAGCACGTAGACGAGATAGCCGAAGACCAGTAAGGCAAGGATGAAAAGCAGGATCATGGCTTCAGATGTTTTCAAAGTAATCGGTGGTACGGAAGAAGAGCCAGAAGCAGGCGAGGCCGGCGAGGGTCAGGAGGAGGGTCAGCATAGCGAACGGTTTTAAACGGGCCAAAAGCGGCCCGGGCTACTTCCTGCTAATGGCGGGCCAGCCGTAGAGATGTTCCGGTGGGAAATTTTTAATAAATTGAAGATCAAATGCTTACCCGGGAAGACAGGGTTGCACAGCGGTCATGATCGCTCGGCCTGACCCTTCCAAAATGGAAAGGTTTTTCCAAAATGGAAACCTACTCGCCCAGCTTCCGGTACAGGGTGGTCACGCCGATGCCCAGCAAGCGCGCCGCTTCGGCCTTATTCCCCTGGGTAGAGGCCAGGGCGCGCTGAATGGCTTGCTTCTCCAGAAATGCCAGATCGAACAGACCGGCTGGCGCCGCTTCATGGCTGGGATGCAGCACTTCGAAAGGTAATAGGTCAGGCGTCAGTTGGTCGCCGGCCAGGATGGTGGCGCGTTCCAGCACATTGCGCAGTTCGCGGATGTTGCCCTTCCACGGGTAGTTTTTCAGAGCTTCCAGAAATGCCGGGGTGAGGGCGGGCGGCTCGCGCCGGTTGATCTTTTCGGAAAAAAAGCGCACGAAATGGGCGGCCAGTGCCGGAATGTCCTCCCGGCGCTCCCGCAAAGCGGGCAGGCGGATAGCAAATACGGACAGGCGATAGTAGAGGTCCTCGCGGAAATGGCCGGCCCGGATCTCGGTAGGCAGGTCGCGGTTGGTGGCGGCGATGATGCGCACGTTGGCGCGGGTGGGCCGGGTATCGCCCACTTTCAGGAATTCACCGGTTTCGAGCACGCGCAGCAGTTTGGCCTGCAGGTCGGCGGGCATTTCGCCGATTTCATCCAGGAAGAGCGTACCCTCGTGCGCTTCCTCAAACAGGCCTTTCTTGTCTTTGGTAGCCCCGGTAAAACTGCCGGCCCGGTGGCCGAAAAGTTCGCTCTCCAGAATGTCTTTGCCGATCGCGCTGCAATTGACCGCCACAAACGACCGTCCGCGCCGCGCTGAGGCGCGGTGAATGGCCTGCGAAAACACCTCTTTGCCCGTTCCGGTCTCCCCGGTCAGTAGCACGGTTGCATCGGTGGGCGCCACGCGGCGGGCCAGCTCGATGGCTTCGCGCAGGGGGCGGGCGGTACCGATAATGCTGTCGAAATCGTATTGGCGTCCGACCGCTTTTTCCAGTTCCCGGATGCGCCGGCGCAGCTGCGCCTGGTCCAGCGCCCGGTTGACCATCGGGATGACCCGTTCGTTGTCATCGCCTTTCACGAGGTAGTCAAAGGCGCCGTTTTTGATGGCCTGCACCCCATCGGCGATATTTCCATAGGCGGTCAGCAGAATGATCTCGGTCGTCGGCTGCCGTTTTTTGACTTCCTCCACCAAGGTCACCCCGTGCGCGTCGGGCAGTTTTACATCGCATAAGATCACGGAGAACTCCTGCTGGTCCAGCCATTTCAAGCCCTCTTTGGCCGTGCCGGCCTCGCTGATCTCGAAGCCTTCCAGCGACAGAATGCGCGCCAGCAGCTGGCGGAGCGACACTTCATCGTCGATGATCAGTAGTTTGGCAGCCATAGGGTGGGAGGGTGTTTAGTTTCTGAGTGTCTGGTGTTTGGTGTTTGGTGTTTCGTATTTGATTTTTAGAAAGCAGTTGAAATTCAGTCAATTATGTTATGTATTAAGCCATCTTTTCAAAGCGATAACCCTCGTCAGCAAAGTGCTTCAACACGGCGGGCAGCACGAAACGCAGGTTCCGCTCCGCTTTCAGGCTGTCGTGCAGCACCACGATGGAACCCGGACCGGCGTAGCGCAGCACGTTGTCCAGGCATTGCTGCGGCGTGATCGTCCGGTCAAAATCGCCGCTGAGCACGTCCCACATCACGATCCGGAAATGCCGTTGCAGGGAGCGGCTCTGGCTGGGCCGGAGGCGCCCGTACGGCGGGCGGAACAGGCGGCTGTCCACCACGCGGGCGCAACGACGCACGTTGTGCAGGTAGGCAACCGGTTTCGTCTGCCACCCGTTGAGGTGATGGAACGTATGGTTGCCCACCGCGTGGCCCGCTGCCAGCACCTGCGCGTACACCTCCGGGTGGCGCAACACGTTGTCGCCCACGCAGAAAAACGTAGCCTGCGCGTTAAAAGCCCGCAGCGTATCCAGTACCCAGGGGGTTACTTCGGGAATGGGGCCGTCGTCAAAGGTCAGGTACAGCACTTTTTCCGTAGTCGGCACCGACCAGGTGTAGGCCGGGAAAAAGCGCTGAAGGAAGCCGGGCGTTTTGATCAGGTACATATCGGCGACGGTAAACAGGAAAGGTAAATAAAGCGGTTGATAATCAACTCCGTGTATGATCTTTTTTCGTTATTGTTCGATCCGGATGGGGTACCAAAAAGGGAAATTAATCCCTTCCCCGCCGCCACCGCGGGCCGGACCGCGCCAAAGACATTGCCAGGATTTTACATTTTGCTTCCTGCCGATAGCGCCATTCTCCCGCGGGAAACGTTTACTTTTGCCAAAAGTTAGGCGACCCACTGCATTTCTCCCGACTGTTTCATCACCTATTCGCCTGCCCGCTTTTCTGCCTGATGCGCGTTCGATTTGCACCTTCTCCGACCGGCGCCCTCCACATTGGGGGTGTACGCACGGCTTTGTACAATTACTTGCTGGCCCGTCAGCACGGAGGCACCTTCCTGCTGCGCGTCGAAGATACCGATCAGCACCGCTACGTACCGGGCGCCGAGGCCTACGTCATCGAGTCGTTGCGCTGGCTGGGCCTGCTGCCCGACGAAGGGGTAGGCTTTGGCGGCGACCTGGGGCCTTACCGGCAAAGTGACCGGCAGCCGATCTACCGTCAATACGCGGAGCAGCTGGTGGAGCGCGGCCACGCCTATTATGCTTTCGATACGCCGGAACAGCTGGACGCACGACGGCAGGCCAGCGATAACTTCACCTACAATTACCTGACCCGTACCGGGCTGCTCAACAGCCTGACGCTTTCGGCGGAAGAGGTACGGCAGCGTTTGGCGGCCGGGACGGCGCACGTGATCCGCCTCCGGGTGGAACCGGGCCAGGCGATCCGGGTAAACGATCTGATCCGCGGGGAAGTAGTATTTCAGAGCGATGAACTGGACGATAAGGTGCTGTTGAAAGCCGACGGCATGCCGACCTATCACCTGGCCAACATCGTGGACGATCACCTGATGGGCATTACCCACGTTATCCGGGGGGAGGAATGGCTGCCCAGCACGGCGCACCACGTACTGCTCTACGCCAGCTTCGGCTGGACGGAGACCATGCCGCGTTTTTCACACCTGCCGCTGATCCTGAAACCGGTGGGCAACGGCAAACTCAGCAAACGGGACGGGGCGAAATTCGGCATTCCGGTGTTTCCCCTGTCGTGGCCGTTGCCGGGCGAAACTGCTCCGCCGGAAGACCATTTCCTCGGCTTCCGGGAGGCGGGATTCCTGCCGGGCGCGGTCATCAATTTCCTCGCCCTGCTCGGCTGGCATCCCGGCGGCGACCAGGAAATATTCAGCCTGGAGGAGCTGATCCAGTCCTTCTCGCTGGCGCATATCAGCAAGGGCGGCGCGCGTTTCGATTACGAGAAAGCCAAGTGGTTCAACCAAAAATACATTCAGATGCTGGATAATTCCGCGCTGGTCACCTATATTCGCCCTCTCGCAGCGCAAAAAGGCTATTCCGTAAGCGATGAATATCTGGCCCGTGTGGCCGGGTTGATGAAAGAACGGGTGACCTTTTTGGACGATTTTGTCGAAACGGGCTATTATCTGTTCGAGCCGGTGCGCGACTATGACCTGGAGGCGATCACCCAGAAATGGCAACCGGAGTGGACGCCGGTGTTCGACCAGTTGATTGACTTCGTGGCCGATTACCCGTCTTTTGAAGCCCATCCGCTGGAAGAAGCGGTAAAGCAGTTTGTCACCGGGCAGGGGATGAAGCCGGGACAGATGTTCCCCTTATTGCGTATCGCCCTGGCGGGCACGATGAAAGGCCCGGCTATTTTCGACATGGCGGTGGCGCTGGGTCAGCCGGAAACGGTTCGCCGTTTGCGCGCGGCGCTCCTGGTATTCAACCGCGGTTATAATTGACAGTCACATTCTTCCTCACTAAAGCATCTACTACCGAATGGCCAAAAAAAACGCTCCCGTTCCGAAAACCCCGGCGGTAAAAAAGAAAACCGGATTGCCCAACTTTGATATTTATATCAACGAGCAGGGCCATATTGTGAAAAATTACGACGTGAATGAGGTGAATGAATTCCTGAATCAGCACGTACCGGACAAAAAACTGGAAGAAGGGAGCAGTCATCCTCCCGGTTAAACGGTCAACCAAACTTACGAGGCCCTGCCGTTCCATGCGTTCGGAAAAGCAACCTTTCTGCCTGTATTCTCCCTGCCTGCGGCTACCGCCAATGATTGCCTTAATCCATTTAATCCCACGACAAAAATATTCTCAAGAACATCCCGGAAGGCGCCCTGCCAACGGATCGAAACACGTCTCTATGACCCACCGGTTCAACAAGTTGCTCCGGTCACTACCAGTTCTGGCTGGGGGTGGCCTGCTGTTCTTCCTGCCGATCGGCCTGTCTGCCCAAGTTGATAAATTCAATTTCAACTACTTCGGTCCGGATACGGTAGCAGCCAACGCGAATTGCAGCCGCACCCTGGCCAACGCGATCTCGCCTCTGCCGACGGTGACTTCTACGGTGGGAGCCACGATCACCATGTCCATGCAGGACCCGGCCGAGACCACCGGCGGCTACGCCTTCAATGCCCCCATTTCAGCGCCCAATACCGTTACGGTGGGCTGGCTGGTCAAAGACAACCAGGGGCATACGGCCCATTTTTATTTTCCGATCACTATTCTGGACTTTACTCCGCCCGTATTCGATCTGACCGGCTACCCGGGTGCCCTCACCTACGCCTCCGTCGTGCAGGTGCCCCCGGCCGTGCACCCGCCGGTGAGCGACAACTGTACGACCTCCAGCCAGATCTCCGTGGTGCTGACCGAAACGCCCCGCCCCGATACCTGCCTGGCCGGCAGCTTCACCCGCACCTGGAAGGCGACCGACCTGGCCGGCAACACCGCGGTCATTACCCAGACCGTCAACATCAACGCGGACAATGCTCCGCCCACGTTCAGTTCCCCGCCCCAAAGCGGCTCGTCGCCCTGCGCGCAGGCGGCCACGGCTTATCCCAACTGGCTGGCTATGCAAATGACCAATTTTGTGGTCAGCGATGAATCGGGCATCCGCTCCATCACGAACAATGGCCCGGCCGCTTTCCCGCCCGGTTGTGCCATGCCGTTGACCGTTACTTTCCAGGCTACCGACAACTGTGGCCTCGTCCTTACCCGCACGGCCACCTTCAGTACTTCGGACACCGATCCGCCGGTCGTCGCCGTGAAACCAAGGGATACCGTGGGCTATTGCGGCCCCGGTAACGCCCATCTGGTGGCGCTCAACCGCTGGATCAGCCAACACGGCTACCAGCAGTCTTCCGATGCCTGCAGTCCGGCGTCCGGGCTGACCTATTACATGCGCATCGCCGGCGTACCCCGCGACTCCGCCCAGGTGGTGGCCGCCTTTACGACTTCACTATCCGGCATGTGTAAAACCCAGACCGTAGGTAGCGACACCTTCGACCAGGTGCGCGGCAAGGTGACGGTGGATTTTCTGGTACGCGACGTTTGCGGACGCGAAAGCTACGCCGGGGTGGCCACCTTTGCCGCCGTGGATACCCTGCCACCGGTGATCACCGGAACGGATAAAACCGAAGCCTGCGGGCAAAGCAACAACCAGGCCCTGCTGAACGCCTGGATCGACGCGCACGGTAATGCCACGGCTACCGACGACTGTTCGAGCGTGACCTGGACCAACTTTTCCTTCGTGACTTCCGCCGGACAGACCGGCAACGGCAGTTTCGGCAGCGGTCCCTACCCGACCGTGGTGGCCAACGATTGCCACTGGTATGCCGACGTTATTTTCCGGGCGACGGACCAGTGCGGCAATATCGGCGCCGACACCCTGCGCTTTCACACGGGCGACGCGACCCCGCCGGTGATCAGCGGTTTTACGCCGGTCACCACCGTGTACTGCCCCAATACCGCACCGGTCAATCCGACCGCGACAGTGGCCGACAATTGCGATCTGTCCCCCACCCTGGTTCGCGGTGCGCCGACCACGACCTTGTTGAACTGTAGTGGCAATTACGACGTCCGTTTTATCTGGACGGCCACCGACGACTGCGGCAACACCTCCAGCGCCGTGCAGACCTTCCAGGTACGCGACACCAGCGGACCGGTTTTTACCCTGGTGCCCGCTCCGAAAACTTTCCGCTGCGACACCTTCGTCCTGCCGCCTCCGGTAGTAGCGGGCGTGAACATTGCCGCCGACGACGAGTGCAGCGTGGTGCAGCCCAATATTACCACCCAGATCGTCTCTACCCAAAACGCCGATCCGGCGGTCTGCGGCCATTATAGCTACCAGATCACCCGCATCTTCACCGCTACCGACGACTGCGGCAACACGCGCACCGCTACGCAGGTATTGACCATCGTGGACAACCTTGGTCCGGTGCCGGCCGGTACCCTGGACACGACCGTGGTCTGCGAAGTAACGCCCGGCGTCTCTCCGCCCAAAGCCCTGGACGCCTGCTCGGGCGCCACCGCGCCACCCGTCTTTCTCAACCAGGATATTACCCCCGGGAACTGCACCGATAATTACCTGGTCACCCTCCACTGGCGCGCCCAGGACGTGTGCGGCACCCCCACGTTCTTTAACCAGACCATTCACGTGCGCGACACGATGCCGCCGGTACTGACCGGTATCCCGGCGGACATCAGCGCGCCCTGCAACGCCATTCCCGACCCGCCGGCCGTCAGTAGTTTTACCACGACCGATAACTGCGATCAGTCGGTGACGGTTACCCTGACCGAAACGGAGACCCGTGATCCCAACCTGAACAACTGCGCCCACTGGACGGACTACCTGCTGCACCGCACCTGGACCGCTATGGACAACTGCGGCAATACGACTGCGCGCACGCAAACTATTCATGTACAGGACAATACACCGCCCGTACTGGTGCTGCCCGATACGTTGCAACTGGCTAATGACCCCGGCGATTGCGGGGTAGCCTTAACGATTCCCGCTCCGGTCTCGGTCTTCGACGACTGCACTTCCCTGCGGAGCAACATCACCCTGCGCGATACGGCCGCCCTGGTGAGCACCGGCGGCGGACCCATCACTACCACGCCGGTCGATACCCTGGTTTTCCAATGGACCGCGCCCAACGTGCCGCCGGCCAGCCCGGTGGTGGGAAACGCCACCCTGACGATCTTCCTGGACAACGCCGATTCGGAAGTGGCTTCGGAAAGGTTCAACATCCTGGCGGAAGACGATCAATCGCTCGGCTTTACGCTGCCTACGCCCAGCCAGTGCGGCTCGGGTTCCACGGTCCTGACCATTCCGGCCGACCAACTCAACATTTGGCTGTCCGACGGCCTGCTGACCCTGCGGCTGGCCCCGCTGGGTACCGGCGGAAACGCGGCCAATGCCATCTGCCCCGGCGGACGGGCCCGGGCCACGCTGACCTATCAGGCGGCCATGCCGCAGGTGCCGGTGACGGTGACCTACCGGCTGGACAACAACCCGGCGCTGAATTATCCGCCCTCCGGACCTCAATTCCTGGCCACGGGTGATCACACCATCCTGTACACCGCCACTGACTGCGCCGGCAACAGCAGCACCGCCGTTCTGTCGCTGCACGTGCAGGATACCGAAGCGCCGGTGGTGCACGCCCCCGCCCCCCTCACGGCGTACGTGGGGCAGAACAACTGCCAGGCCACGGTGACGCTGCCCTTCCCCACCATTACCGACAACTGTACGGTAGCCGGCCGTTTCAGTCGCACCTCCACACTGGTGAACGTGGCTTTCCAAAATGACCCCAATGCGGGCATCATTCCGAAGATCACTACCATGAACCTAACCGGACTCATTCCGAACGCGGTTGGGATCGGGAAACTGACCATCCGGCACAAAGGCGACAACGCCCAGAACGGCGAGTTTTTCAATATTTACGATGAAAACAACGCCTTGCTGGATGCCACCACGCTGGGCGAGGACGCCGGCCAATGCACCCAGTTCAACGAGTCCACCTTTGATATACCGGCAGCCAGCATCAATGCCTGGGCGGGCACGAACGGCAACACGTTTTTCAAAGCCTTTCCCAACAACAACGTATTGTCTTTCAATGACTTCATCAGTCCGTGCATGCTGCCTTTGCTGGCGAACATGACCGATGGGATCAGCCAGATACAGGCCGTGCTGATGTATAATTATGCCCGGGTGGACTATGAGATCACCAAGGGCGGAGTGACCATCCAGGCGGACACGCTGAAGGGTAACCTGACCACGGTGACCCTGCCGCCCGGCATGTACACCGTCAAATACCGCGTCAGAGACAACAGCGGCGTACTGGGCATGACCACCTTCCCGCTCACCGTACGCGACACGGTAAAACCCAAGGCTTTCTGCCTGTCCAAAACCATTTTCTCCGACCCGTCCGGCCTGGTAACCTATACCCTGCTGCCCTCGGAGATCAATAACAACAGCGTGGACAACTGCTCCGGGACCAACCTTAGCTTTACGCTTTCGCAAACCACCTTCACCTGTAACCAGGCGCCCAACAACTTCCCGGTAACGATGACGGTGACCGACACGGCCGGCAATTCCGCCTCCTGTATCGCGCTGATCAGGGTGGAAACCATCGTATTGCACCCCTATTATACCCCGGTATGCGAGGGTGGCGACCTCTTTTTGTACGCCGATTCTGCGCTGGCGCCCAATAATACCATCTATACCTTTATGTGGACGGGTCCGGGCGGTTACGTGTCCAATATTCAGAATCCGCCCAAAATTTCGAATGCCTCGAACTCCAACGAAGGCACCTACACCGTAAAAATAACCGGTATCACCGGCTGCATGGCCACCGGTAGCGTCACGGTGGACCTGCTCAACCTGCCCACCCAGCCGATATTGAACATCACTCCCGGCCCGTATTGCTATGGCAGCAACATCACGCTTAGCACGCCCAGCTACAGCGGCCAGAACGTGAATTACCTGTGGTACGAGGGCAACCAGGCCAATTCGGTGCTGCTGGCCACTACGTTGGCCTCCAACTATACCATCGTGCAGCCCAGCCTCGGGCAGCATCAGTACTTTGTAAAAGTGGCCGGGAACGGCTGTACATCTTCGAATTCGGACATCCGGAGTATACAGGTATATCCCAAGCCCACCGCCTCAGTAGAACAAGAAAACATCGTCGTCTGCGAGGGACGACCATTCAATCTGGGGACTGCGGTCATGGGCAACAATCTGCAGTACCTGTGGATGGGCCCCAACGGATTTACCAGCACCTTGCAATACCCTCCGGCAATAATCGCCAGCCTGGCCACTGCCGGTCAGTATAAGTTGATCATCACCAGCAACGGCTGTGCCTCCGAACCGGCTTATGTAATGGTATCGATGAAGGCCAAACCGGTCAAACCGCAGATCGTGGCCAATTCCAAGGTCTGCGAGGGCGCTACGGTCACCCTGCTCAGCGGAAATTATACGGGCAATACGACCTATGTGTGGACTTCTCCCCAGTTAGATACCACTATTACCCATATCAATACCCTGAGCCTGCCCAACGTGATGGTGGCCGATTCGGGCTACTGGTTCCTGATCGTGGAAGCGCAGGGTTGCACCTCCGATCCGTCCGCTCCCGTACTGGTACAGGTGCAGGCCTACCCCGACGTGGCCGCACCCGGGGATATCAAGATCTGCGCCGGCCAACCGCTGCAACTCTCGGCTACTGCAAACGTTGCCGACAGCCTGCTGTGGTGTTGGACGGGTCCAAATCATTTTCTGAAATACGAGCGAAACCCTTTCTTGCCGGTGGGAGTAGCGGGACAGTATAAGGTGGTTGGGAAAACCAGTTTCGGTTGCGCCGATTCGGCCTTCGTCAACGTGAGCCTGTCGCCGGCGCCGGTGATCGATGCGGTAACCAACAACGCCCCGGTCTGCGCTTCCTGCAACTCCGACGCCGTACTGCAGGCTACTATTTCGGGTCAGTACGGACCGCTCACCTACCAGTGGACGTTCCCGAACGGCTTCATTTCCCCCCTGGCCAGCCCGGTTATCCCGAGTGTATGCGTGGATGACAACGGTACCTACATACTGGTAGTAAGGGATTCGCTCAACTGCCCCTCTTTGCCTAAGTCCACGGTGGTGAAGGTGCAGAAGAAACCCAACACGCCGGCGGTCAACCCGGTTGCAGCGGCATGCCAGGGCAGCTCCGTAACCCTCCAGGTAACCAATCCCGAGGACTACGTCGGCAACTATGTTCGTTATGTCTGGACATCCCAGCTAACGGGTCTGGCTGTGACGACCGAGCAGCCCAGCCGGGTGATTGGCCCGTTGAGCAACCAGAATATTGGCAACTACACGGTGTACGTCATCGTGGACAGTTGCCAATCAGCGCTTTCCGCCAACATCCTGGTGCAGCTGAAGCCCGTGCCCTCCGCTCCACACATCATGGCATCCCCCAATCGGACGTTATGCGAAGGCGAAACGCTGCAACTGTTTGCCGACCCCCCTTCCGGCAATTCCTATGACTGGATCAGGGTACCGGCCGGCTTTTCAGACCCTAACCATAGCGCAAACCCGAGCATTTCGAACGTGAGCCTGGCCGATACCGGCAAATATCAGGTGCGGGTAACCGTCGATGGCTGTACTTCCGGCTACAGCGAGCCGCTGACGATCAGGGTAAATCCGCGCCCGGCCAAGCCCTTCCTGCTGCCGATCGAGCGCATTTGCCTGGATGACGGAACGGCTAAACTGAAGTTGAGTGTGCTGCCCGGCACCCCCGGAGCCAAATACCAATTTTTCAACGCAGATTTAGGTACTGCCCTCGGGCCACCCGACACGCAGCTCACTTTCCAAACCTCCGACCTGAGTGGTTTAAGTCCGGGGATCAACACTTTTTACGTCATCGCCGTACTGGATTCCTGCTCTTCTTTATCCTCCGACCCGAAGACTGTTCAAGTGGATACCATCCCCGACATCACGGCCTATGCCGGTGCGGACTTTGCCGCCTGTGCCTCGCAACCGCTCCTGCTCAACGCCGCCGATCCCGGCGACGGTACCTGGACCCAGGTGTCCGGCCCGACCACGGTGATCGTAAACCCGAATAACGACAGCACCCTGGTCACCGGCGCCACCGCCGGCAACGTTTATCGCTACAAATGGACGCTTTCCAACGGCGCCTGTAAAAATTACAGCATGGATACGGTGCAGGTGACCGCTGTTGCCGTGGAACAGGCCATGGCTACTCCCCTTGTCCGCGCCTGTGAAAACACGGTCCAGTTGAGCGCCAAACCAGCCATAACCACCACCGGCACGTGGACGCAGTCGCCCAATCAGGCTACGATCGGTGGGATCGTCATCGATGAACCCGGCAATCCGAACACCCTGGTCCGCAATCTGCAGCCCGGCCAAACCTATCTTTTTGACTGGAATCTGGGCGACACCGGCTGTGGGCCCACTTCGGCCCAGACGATGGTCCTTTCCCTGAGCAACAAACCCGATATTGGGGCGGACAGGGCGGTGTGCAGCGCCGATGCCTGCGCCACCCTGGTCCCAAACACTACCCTCCCCAGCGGAGAGACGGGACGTTGGTCGAGCAAGAATCCGGCCATCACGTTCAGCAACCCCACCAGTGCGCAGGGCAGTGAAAGCACCTCGGTATGTAACCTGCTGACCGGTCCGAACGAAATTTACTGGATCACCAACGACACTTTCTGCCTGTCCGAATCCATAGATACGGTGATCGTCCACTTCGGTCGCTTTCCGACCGCCAACCCCGACTCCCTGTCGGTAGCGGCCGGCGAGCTGGTGCCTATCGATGTGCTGGCCAATGACCTGAAACCGGCCAACTTCAGCATCGAGATCATCACCCGGCCCATGTTCGGCAATTTCGACTCCACCGGACTGGGCCAGTACCAGTATCAGCCTAATCCGGCCTTCGTGGGCACGGACCAGTTCATGTACAAAATTTGCAATACCGTCTGTACGGAAGAGGCGTGCAGCATAGCCACCGCTAAGTTCTTTGTCCAGGATGCCACCGAATGTCGGCATCCTACGCTGATCACGCCCAACGGGGACGGGGTGAACGACGTACTGTTCTTTTCGTGTATCTACGAAGGAGAAGGAGGAGGAGAGAATAATAGCGAACTGACGGTGTTCAATCAATGGGGGAATGAGGTGTTTCATGCCCAGCCCTATAAAAACAATTGGGAGGGCACCTATAACGGAGAAGACCTGCCGCCGGGCACTTATTACTACATTCTGAAATCCGGTTACCTGGCCAAGCCGGTGAGTCATTTTCTGATCATTCAGCGGTAGTTAATGATGAATTATTAATGATGAATGATGAATAGAGAACTGCCCGGTAACCACCAGTAAACTAATAAACCAATCAACTAATCAACCAGTCAACCGATTACCGAGTATGAAACCGATTTACCTGATTTCCATAATCTGGATCGCGGCCTGGCAGCTGGCATCCGCCCAGCAGGAGCAGCTGTACACGCAGTTCATGCACAACAAGCTGGCCTGGAATCCGGCCTACGCCGGCAGTTTCGAGTCGCCCACGCTGGTGGCGGTCTATCGCAACCAGTTCCTCGGGCTGGAAGGGGCGCCCAAAACGATGGTCCTGTCGTTCAACATGCCCTACAACGGCGAGCGCCTGGCTTTCGGCGTCAACCTGGTCGGGCATACCATCGGCATCACCCGGATCATCAACCTGGACCTGCTACCGTTCACCTACATTATTCCCATGCGCTACGGCAACCTGTCCCTGGGCTTTCAGGTGAGCGTACGCCAGTTCTCCCAGGACTGGAGCGATCCGCGTTTGGTTCCCTTCCAGGTCGTCGACCCGTCCATTCCCGCCGAAGAAAACAACAAGATCGTGGTCAATCCCGGTTTTGGCGCCTACTACAAGTCCACGCGCAATAACTGGTATGCCGGCGTGGCCGTGCCGAGGATCCTGCCCAACAACATCGATTTTTCCTCCATTGGCACCGCGGTTTCGCGCGAAACCCTGCATTTCAACGCGATGGGCGGCTATACCTTCAAGGCCAACGAAGACCTGCGCATCACGCCGCAGGTGCTGCTGAAATACGCCGTCGGCGCCCCGTTCCAGGCCGACATCAACGCGACCCTGCTGTTGAAAGAGAAATATTCCGGCGGACTCACCTACCGCACCGGTGGCGGTAAGACCAGCGCGCTCGGCGAAAGCGTGGACGTGCAGCTCGGCCTGCAGGCCACGGAGAAGATCTTTTTCTGTCTTTCCTACGACCTCGGCCTCACGCCGCTCCGCAACTACCACAAAGGTTCGGTGGAACTGACCGCCCGCTACTGGTTCAATCCGCCGCCGCCGGACGACGTTATTTATGAGAATCCATATTGACCCGGCGAAGGCATAGTAGGAAAATTTGGCATATCAGACACCACATCGCTCCGAAATGCGTTATGCTTCACCGTCTCTATATTCTCAACATTGATCTATTATTTTGAAAAAAATGCTCCGCACGCTAATCCTGCTCCCCCTTCTCCTGCTACTGACCGTCCCCTTGTCGGCGCAGAATTCCTCCAAAAGTAAGTCCAAGGACCGTTTCCGGGAAAAGGACGATCCGGACAACAAGACGACCATCCTCAACGTCATCACCGTCAACAGCCCGGAACGGGACATGGCCCCCGCTTTCTACGAGAACGGTATCGTTTTCATCAGCAACAAGAAACAGCGCGGCGGCCGGCAGTCGAACGGCGAGGCCTTCTTCGATCTCTACTTCGCGCCCTTCGATCCCAACGGCAATCCGGCGACCGCCCAGGATTTCTCGCTCAACCTGAACAGTACCAAGAACGAGGGTCCGGTTACCTTCAGCCGCGATTTCAAGACCATTTACTACACCCAGAACAACAACAAGAACGGCGTGGGCAAAGCCGGAAAAGACGGGAAGGTCCACCTCAAGATCTACTGGGCCAAGGCCGGAAAACGCGACTGGGAACCGCAGGGCGAGCTGCCTTTTTGCAGCGACGACTATTCCTGCATGACCCCCAGCCTGAGCGTCGACGGCAAGCGGATGTATTTTGCCTCCGACATGCCGGGCGGATTCGGCGGCTACGACGTTTATTACGCCGACCGCAATGATTTCGGCCGCTGGAATTCGCCGGTCAACGCCGGCCCCGAGATCAATACCGCCAAAGACGACATGTCGCCCTGCGTCACCCAGGCCGGCACCCTCTTCTTCGCTTCCGCCGGGCATAACTCTCTCGGAGGGCGCGATCTGTTCTATTCCAACCCCGCGGGCGAGGGCTTCGGCGATGCGGTCAACCTGAATACGCCTTTCAACACGGCCGCCGACGAGGGGAGCATCATCGTGGACTTCGACGGCAAACGCGGTTTCTTCGTCAGTGAGCGCGAGAACGGCTACGGGAAATCGGATATTTACTCGTTTTCCATCGAAAAGGGCATCGAAGGCATCGAAAAACCCAAGTTCATCCCGGCCGATATTCTGGTATTCAACGCCAAGACCGGCGAACCGCTCAAAGGTGCGGCCATCCACCTTTTGCAACCGTCCGACGACGGTTTCCGCAGCGGCAAGGATAACTTCTACACGATCGACCTGCTGCCGATCCAGGATAAGAAGAACGCCCTCAGCATGCAGCTCGTCCGGAAAGATGCCGAAGACATGGGTAATCCCGACCTCGTGACCAATCTCGACGGCAAGGCAAAAGGCGATCTGATGCGTTACCGGAATTACTTTGTGCTGGTGAGCATGGAAGGTTTCCAGACCGCCGAGCGGCTCATTGCCGTGGATTCCAAAGAAAGCGGCCAGCTGCGCTTCAACCTGCAGGAGGCGCCGCTCTGTCTCAAGGCCAGCGGTACCATTTCGACCGACAAGTTCGGGACGCGGGTGGCCAACGCTTCCCTGAAATTCGTGCACAAAGCGACCGGCTTCGTAGAAAAGGTGCGTACCACCTGGAGCGGGCAGTACGATGCCTGCCTGCCCTACGAGGGCGAATGGGTCGTCTACATCGAACGGGAGCACTTCAAACCGGAAAACTACCAGCTGACGGCCGCCAAAGGCAAGACCGACGTTAAAGAAATTCGCCTGCGCCCGGTGGAAGGCGAGGTGGCCACCACCGTGGAGGAGGTCATGCCGCTCTCCAACGGCGTGCAGGCCGGCTCGGTGCTGGTGATGGACAAGATCTTCTACGAATACAATAAGGCGACGCTGAACTACGGCGCCGTGCGCCACATGGATGCCCTGTTCGAACTGATGCAGCGCTACCCCGAAATGGTGATCGACCTCGTCGTGCACACCGACACCCGGGGCGACGCCAGAATGAATCAGGAGCTGACGGATGCCCGGGCCAAGAACGCCAAGACCTATCTGGTCTATCGCGGCATCGACGAAAAGCGCATCAACGCCTACGGCAAGGGCGAATCCGAGCCGCGCAACCAGTGCACCGAAGGCGTGGAATGCAGCGACGAACAACACGCCGAAAACAACCGGGTGGAGGTCAAGATCCAGAAACTCGGGGCGGTGTTGCCTAATCCTAGGCCTTGATCCGGCTTCATCACTTCAGCCCATTTTTCAGCCGTTGTCGACCAAGGTCGACAACGGCTGATTTTTTTGGGGTTTAGCAAGGCTGCATTTCAGTTGCTCCCCAAACACTACCCACGAAAAACCAAAAACTTTCAATTGCTCTCAACGGATTTCCGAAGCCATTTTTGCTAACTCCACTTCCAGCCGGTCAAAGTTTTCTTCATTTTTGTCCACGGCAAATTTCTTCACTTTGTTGCACTCGTGTGCCGAATCGAAAATCTGTTTGAAAACAATTTTCGTCTGGTCGACGGCTGCTTCTTCAAAGGTGACCACTACCTGAAACAGGGGTTTGGAAATGCGGTTCCAGGCAATCAGCGCCGGTCTCTCTATTTTTATAAATTCACATGCATTGGGATAATTCCCTTTCTCCGGTCCATGCATCATAAAACGCCATTTTCCACCCGGCCGCAGGTCGAACTCGTAGAAAGTGTTGGTGAAGCCGGCTGGTCCCCACCAGTTTTTTAAATGATCCGGGTCGGTCCAGGCCGTATAAACAAGGTCTCTCGGTGCCTGGAAAATTCTGGCGCTGACTATTTCACAGTCTGGGGCTGCGGAAATAATTTCTGATGTCACTTGCAGCATATTTTATGGTTCAAATTATTTGGCTGGCTCCGCGTTTTTATTCTTTTCTCTTAATGATATAGACGGTCCCTTTATTTTCTCCCAATTTTTCGATTTCCAGTTCTCTAACCAGGTATTGTAAATCTTTTTTAATCGAAGGGGTTGAATACATGCTTAAATAATTAGTCATATCACTGATCTTAACTGGTTGATGCACCTGGATATATTCTAAAATTTGTTTCTGCCGTTCATTTAAATAGCCCCCGAGCCGTCTGAACTCGGTCACTTTATGCTCCAGTTTATAAATAAGTTCTATCAGACAGTCTAAAAAGAACAGTATCCAGCGATCAATTCTTTCTTTTTCAGTATACCTGTCTTTTTGACCATCTATCAGCACCTGGTAATATTCTGCTTTTTTTTGCTCGATTATGTGCTCTAAAGATACATATTGAATAAATTTATAACCACTATTAAGTAATAATAAACTTGTCAATAGTCGGGACAATCTTCCATTGCCGTCTTGGTATGGATGTATAGATAAAAATTCATACACAAACGCTCCTATTATCACAAGCGGGTGAATTGCTTTTGAAGATAAAGAGTCATTCGTCCAACGCATCAGATCATCCATCTCCTTTGATACCAAATACGGTTCTGTCGTCTTAAATATTACCCTCGCTGTACCGTCCGGATAAGTTGCTACAACCTGATTGGTTAATTCTTTGAATTTACCCCTATGTCTTGTATCTTTTCCGCTGTACTTGAGTAATAGATTATGTAGGCTATGAATAGTTGATGTCGAAATGTCTATATCTGCAAAACTGTTTAATATTATATCTAACGTATCGTAGTATCCGGCGACCTCCTGTTCATCTCGCGTCTGTAATTTATTGACCTTCATATTCTTTATCAGCGAGGCTATCGCTGCATCGGTCATGTTACTCCCTTCAATCCTCGTCGAAGAACCTATGCTCTGGATAGTCGCTATCTTACGCAACTCCCGCAAATATTTATTGTCTTCCTGATCAATGTTTTTCCACTCTCCTTTGAACTGGTCAATCTGCCCTATCTTTTGGATGATACGCTGGGTCGTAGTAAAGTCAAATTGCAATTTTTCTTCCATTTTATCTATATTTTACCCGCAAAGTACCGATATTTTATTCTCTATCCAAATGGTACCCATATTTTATCCATATTTGGCACGCCTTAACGTTGCCGAACGTGGATAACAACCCGTTGATACCGGGTAAGAGCTGGTGAACCGTTATCCGTTGCTTCCAGTACTAGGTGGATCGTTTGTCCGGCCAGGGCATCGGCCGGAACGACCACCTTCGTCCTGGCCGAGGCAGGATTAGCAATGGCCACTTCATGTGGATAACTGCCTACCCGGAACTGCCACCATTTGACCGAAACCGCATCCCCATCTGGATCCGATACATTCCCCACCAGCTGAACCTGCTCCCCGGGAAAGGCCTTGATGTCGGGAGGGCCTTTCAGGCTGACTTCAGGCGCATGGTTGGCGTCGGCATAGCGGGACGTTACCGACCACTTCAGGCGGGACGCAAAATCACGCTGCGCGGCCGGAAAGAAATCGGGAAAAGTATTTTCGTCAGGATGCTCGTTTGGGATACCTAAAGTACTAATGGAAGACAGCATGCCTTTGAGCGTGGTATCCGCTGCCGTCGAATCGCCCAGCTGGAAGGAAACCAGGGCGTTCGTGTTACGGCCACCCCAGCCACCATAATCGCCCGCTTCCTCCGCCCGCAAGCCATTGTCCGGCAGGTTCATAAAAGTGCCGGTGTCGCCTTCCCCCAGCCACGAACCTGGCTCCTGTACCGGCATCCACACGATGTAACCCATTTGCTTTAATTGCTCATTGGTATAGCCCGCCAGGCCAAAATAGTCGAAGATATCGCCTTTCACCATTTGCTTGCCATCGCCCCATACCCGGTACAAGGCGCCCATGGGCCCGCGACCGGAGACATGCTCCCGCATCCAGGACGAGGTCAGGTAGATGGAATCCTGCGGCTTTGCGCCCAGTTGCGCCCCATAGCCATAGCGGGGTGAACTGCCGGTAATCTACGTCCGGCCAGTTCGGTTTGATATAATTGGCGTAGGTATCGTCCTGGTCGCCTGAGGGAAGCAGCACCAGTTTGCGGGAAACCTTCGCTTTGATGTCTGCCCACTGCGGCGTGAGCCCGTATTGCTCCTGAATGGACTTGAGCGCCCGGGCAATGGTGCTTTGCCCGCCCCAGGCCGTCACAAACAGCGGCCCCGGCTCCGCATTCAGCAGCAGGGACTTGATCAGATCCGAACCCGGCGAATCCTTCGATATATCTCCGTCGAACTCGATGTTGCCAAACCGGATTTTCGACCTGAGGGCGTCCGGGCTTGGGTAGTCGGGATCATGCACCTTCAAATTCGGGTAGACCTGCGCGTAGGCTTCCACGGCATCGTGGATAAATTGCTCGTTTTCCCCCCAGCGCCAGGAGGTGCAGGGGCAGATGTTCAGCCCGAAGCGGGTGTATTTCCGGCCGGGGACGAACCATTTCGTTCCCTTCCCGTCGCCCTTCCAATGAAACTGGCTGCTGGCGTACACCAGCCCTTCCACTTGCCAATCCGTGCTGTACAGCAAAAAGCGGAGGAGGGAATTGGAGTCGTCGAGCTCGGGGTCGGCGGTGACTACGACGCGGGGACGGGTCCGCTCTTGTACTGACTGGGCGTTTAGGCTGCATGCCATTAGCAAAGCAATAGCCAATACACCAGGTGGGCGGTTTAAGAGCGGTTTTTTCCCGCATCTGGCCTTTTTTATGTTTAGTTTCATGATCTTCTCCTTAGGTCAGGCGAAAATAGAGGTTAGATTAGCCAGCTCTATTTGTCAAATCAGCTCTTTTCCTGGCCGAGCACGTACTCATCGAAATCCGGCAATGGCTTGACGTAGGGCAGCAACAGCTCCGAGGCGCGGGCTGCGGTCAGTACCTGGTGCGGTTCGAGCTTCATGATCTCAGACGTCGGCCGATCGCGTTCGAGCACATCTTCGCCCAATAAACGACAGCGGTCATCATACCGCCAAAACCACTGCTCGCGGCTCTTGTACAGATACATCTGATTCAGCTTTGGCTTGAGGGCCCTGAAATGGAGCAACTTAATGAAGAGCACCCTCGATATGGCCTTCGGCAGCAGGCGGAGCAATTTGGTGACGATGAGCGTTCCTCTCCAAACCTGCTGATATACGGTCAGCTTCGAGGTGATGAAATTGTCGCCAACGGTAACCGTTTCATCCTCCGCATAGAACACACACTGGTTGGTCGCTGCCCAATTGCGATATAGTGCCCGCACCTCGTCCTTACCCTCGATCTTGAGATGGAGGCCAAATGCCTGGAAGTGATAGACCGGTTGGTCGTTCATCATATCATCGGCAAGGACGTCCTCGTAACGTCCTGAAAATTCTAGGAGGCGATGCCGGGCATAGCTCATCAGGATATAGCGGTGCCTGGGGTTAGTCGTCACTTCCAGCAGACGATCAATGGCCACATTGCCTTTCGTAAGGTCAGGAATTTGCACAGGCTTGTTTATGTTTAGGTTATTTCAAATAGCCCCCGGCCTGGATTTCGGCTGCTTTCGTTTCGGTGGGCGGTAGCAGGTCTGCCCCGGGTCCCGGCCCGGTATATTTTCGCAATAAAGACCCAAAGAACATGGCAATAGCCACGTTGAGCGCCACTACCAGCGCCCACTCCAAGGGCGTCTCCACGCGTTCCGGCATGGCGTCCGCAGGAGGTGCCGCATAAATCACTTTCCGGTGGTAAATGGCGATCGCGGTGAGCACATATATGGCGACAATGACCACCCAATTGAGCGTAGGCGCCCACGGACGCTTCGCCAGTTTCTCCGGGGTGTTATAGAAGGTCTGGAAGAGCCTCCGGGGCCCTACATCGAGATAGCGATACGCAACGAGCCAGTACAGCAGTCCGTAGTAATAAAACCAGTTAACGGCCATAGCGCCGACCAGCACATGCAGGGCGATCTCAAAATAATTACGGATACGTACCCATTTCCCGATGAGCGGGCCAAACGATTGCGGATTGCGGTTGAAGTAAAAAGCGAGCGGGAGCGAAGCGGTCAGCAGCGCAATGCGTCCGCCCCAATACCACAGCTGGCTTTTGTAGTGCAGCGCCAACGGTCCGCACACGAACAGATCGAGTGAAACAATGATTAAGTGCGCGGTGAAGATGAGGAGCGCTGTTCTATTGCCGAAGAGCGGGTTCAACAATTGCTGCGGCCGGCGGAATCCCTGGTACACCTGGCGCACGCCGACCCACACGCCCCAAAATAACAGGATCGTGTACACGATGGTGATGAGGATGGAGTCGGGTGTTACGGGTGAGAAGTTCATGTTATGGACATAAGGTTGGTGGTAACGAAAGCACTGCCGTCAACCGCCGTCTGCGTGACAACCCAAGTGCGATTGCGAATAGGCGGTGGTTGGCGGCAGTGCATAGTTCGCTGTAATCTCATTAGTTCCTAGTGAAGAGTTCTCTTTGTTGTCTAAAAAACTCTTCTTTATGAAGTTGATGACTCTCAATGAAAACCTTTTTTAATTCATATGCAGAGGTCATAAATTCCAATATTTTTTCGGAAGAAAAGTTTGCAGTGTATAAAATTAACTGTCTGTCATCTTGACCATAATATACATTACCGGATTCTATGTAATATTTTTTTATGTCTATAATCGTAGCAATTTTATAGATAAGTAAAAGTGTGTTATTGCTTAATCCTTCCTTAAATTTCAATATGTTTTTTATATATTTTTTTATTTTCTTAAATGAGGATTGAAAGTATCCTATTATTTCTGATGAATTATAGTCTCTGTAACTTTTTTTAGCGTCTTCATCCCATTCTGCTTCGCTAAGAAATTTGTTCAATTCTCTGGTCATCGAATAGATGTTTTGTGCGTGAGGCGGAAACACTTCATCATCACTGTCTAACAAATTGTTGGTTCCAGAAAATTGGAATAAATTCAAAAGTAAATCCTCACTTTCTGCTGCTATTTCGCTTATTTTAGCATGATAATATGGATAGAGCTTTGTGGTTATTTCGTTTTCAAAAAACCGTAAATTGCTTGAAATTTCGTTTATTGCACCAACAAGTTGTTTTGTAAGTATGTTTTTCTGAGTCTGCTTGTCATCTAAATTGGTTTCGTTTAAGGAATAAAATATTGGTCTCCGCATTTTCAAGTCAAACGGCAAATGCTGAATCCCACCATATCCTAAATTATACAAAAGCAAAATTTTGTCCCAACCCAAAATTGAGGCGGCATACCCTAATTCGACCAATACGTTTGGGTTAGGCACTTTACGAAATTCTTCCCCGCAATTCAAATTGATAATGCTGATGTCAGCAACAAAAAGGTGGCATTGTTTTATTTTTTCAAAGATTGTGTTTGCAATATCTGGGGCACCTTCAATCCCTTGCGTGGCCTTGTCCAATCGAATTTCAATCGAAAAATATTTGCTTCCTTCAAGTTCTTTTATTGCTTTTTCCAAACAATCTTGGATAAATCCACGATTATGCTTGTTGGCAATATCACTTTGCCATGAGTAAAATATATTTATATTCATTTATTTTATTTTTTCAGTTACAGCAAAATACCTCTTTTCCGCATTACAGGAAACCACCATTTTCCGTACTTATCGCGCATGGCGTGTTTTTACTGAGCCGTTTAAGGCGGAAGTGCACCCTATCAAATCCACTCCCTTGTCTGCCCCATATCCAACGGAAATAGGCAGAAATATGAGTCCTCCCGGATTTTGCAACAGCCCCGTTAGGGGCTATATCTTGGTAGAAAAGGATTACAAAACGGGTAAGGCGTGCCGTAGGTACGCTACCCATCGCCCAATAGCGTACCTACGGCACGCTTATTTGCTGGTGGATGACTTGCTACAAAGATATCGTCCCGTTGGGACGACTTTCTCCCAAAATTCGGGATGGCTCATGTATGTCAAGCGAAAATAGGGCCGATATCTCTATTCTCCCGGCAATTGGGCCAATTTTTTTGACGTAGCAGCCCATCCAGGCAGCTTGTCAAACCCTCACCCGGCGCCAAAAAACCGCGCAAACCCCAACAAAGACCCAAACCGAAAATCCACCGGCCAGTCCTTCAGCGCCGCCGCCTCTTCCTCCTTCCCCGCGATCAGCACCGTACGCATGCCGAGCTTCTGCCCAAACTCCATGTCCGAGCGGGAATCCCCCACCATCCACGCCTGCGAAAAGTCGATGTCCGGAAAATCCACCAACGCCAACCAGGCCATACCCGTGGCTGGTTTCCGGCAGGAACAGCTGGCGTCGGGGCGGTGCGGGCAGTGGTAAGCCCGGTCGATGCGCCCGCCCGACGCCTCGGCCAGGGTAAACATTTTGGCGTGTACCGCCGCCAGATCGGCTTCGGTCATCAGTCCCTTGCCGATGCCGGCCTGATTGGTGACCACCACAATACGTTGAAAGTGAGGCGCTAAGAGTCGCAATGCCTCGTCCAGGCCCTCCGTCGGCAGCCAAGCGTCGGGGTTCTTTACGTAGTCGTTGGGCATGCGCACGTTCACCACCCCGTCGCGGTCGAGAAAGAGAGTCACGAGACTGGTTATCGGTTAATAGTTATTGGTTATTGGGAAAGGCGAACTTTCGCCCGGCATTCCCGTTTCATGGGCAAAAGTATCTCCCCGCCCCCAATAACCAATACACCAATAACTGATAACCATATGCACATTGCCATCCTGTCCTCCAGCACCCGGCTGAACCGCCGGTCGCACCGCGTAGCGCTGGGGCTGGGGCATTTTATCGAACAGTTGGGAGTACATACGGTGGACATCCTGGACCTGGCGGCTTACCAGTTTCCCCTGCTGGAGGAAGTGCTGCACCGCCATCCGAATGCGCCGGCCGGCCTGGCGGAATTTGCCGAACAGCTGCACCGCGCCGACGCCTACCTGTTCGTGTCGCCGGAATACAATGGCGGCTATACCGCCGCGCTGAAAAACGCGGTGGACTATTTACAGGAAGACGCCTTTACGCAAAAAGTGGTCGGCGTGGTCTCGGTCACCAGTGGCCCTTTGGGCGGCATCCGGGCAGCGCTGGCTATGCAACAGTTGGTGCTGGGCATGGCCGGCATTCCCGTCCCGCAGATGTTGCCGGTCGGGCTGGTCGCGCAGAAGTTCGATGAAATGGGCCGGTTGCTCGACCCGGCGTTTGAGAAAAACATCCGGACCTTCCTGGAGCACTTCCTGTGGCTGGCCTCGGCGGTGACCGAAAAAAAGGCCGCCGATCACCGCATGATCACCACCCTGCCCCTGCCCCGGTAACCCTCGGCGCGGAGCTCGAAAAAGAACAGGCCGGCGGCCCAGGACGCGCAGTCCACCGAAATATGGGTGGCGCCACCGTTCAGCGCCTGCGCCTGGACCAATTGCCCATTCACGTTCCACACCTGTAGTAAACCGTTGGCCGCCAAAGGATTATCCAGTTGTATTTCTACAAGGTCGGTGGCCGGATTGGGCAGGATCGCGAACGACAGCGTAGCCGGCTCTCCCGTGCCGGTGGTACAATCGAATTCCGGGTCCACGACCACCGTAGTGGCGTAAAAGTTGGTGCAGCCGGTTTCCAGGTCGGTGATCAGCAGCCCGTAGGAGCCCGATTCTTCAGCGCAGTAGGTGAAGCCGGTCGCCCCGGGGATGGGATTGTTGCCATAGTACCATTGCAGGCTGTATTGGGCCGGCAGGTGCAGCGTATCGGTGAGCCGCAGCCGGTTATTGTACACGTTGTACACCGGCAAAACGGGCAGGGGGTACACCCGCACCGTGTCCGTCGAGTACAGCGTATCGATGACGTGGATGATGTGCAGCACGACGGTCAGGCCACCGGCGACGATGGTATCGTTGCTCAGGATATTGAACGACACGGTGCCGCAGTCGTCGTCGCCCCCTTTCGGACCGGAGTCTTCGTCCACCACTTTCAGCGTATAGTTGCCCATCTCCAGCGGCAGCCCCACGGGAAAGGTATAGGGCAGCGGCGTGTTGTTCACGTCGGGCGAAGAGTCGAATATTTCGGTACCGTTGGGGTCGTCGAGCAGCAGGTACAGGTCGGGAGCGCCCACGCCCAATTGGTCCACGCAGTCCACGTCGAGCACGGTGACGTTTTCCAGCACGTAGCCGGCGGTGTCAATAATTGCCTGATAATGAATCGGATAGATGCCCGGCTCGGTATAGGAATGCGGAGCGGGATTTTCGCCGTCGAAGGTGGTGCCGTCGCCAAAATCCCAGTGGTACTGGAAGCCCGGTTCCCCATTGGACGGAATGTTGTTGATAAAATTGACCCGGGTGGAGTTGCAGCCGGTGAAATTGGTCATCGAAAATCCGTCGGTCACGCTGATTTTCGGCGCGATGTACATGCGCATGGGAAAGGTGGCCTCCTTGGAAATGACCAGCACCGTCGCTTTGACCCGCACCGTCAGCACAAACGAATCGGCTACCGTCGGCGTACCGCAGATCTTGATGCAGCCGTCGGTTTCATCGGCCACGTTGAATACGAACTGGTTGGGCTGCCAGTACAAACCCGGCGGCAGGCCCTCCACCGCCAGGATCTCGATCTTCGAGATGGTCAGCCCCGGTGGCGTCGTGCTGTCTACGGCGGCGACGGGGGTCGTGGTCTTGGGCATCCGGAAAGACACGTCCTGGTTGTAGGCCGTGCCCTGCAGCCCGTCGGGGATGTTACCCAGGTAGATCGTGTCGGCGGGTAGACCGGGGGGCACGTTCACCACGCAGCCGGGGCAACCCGACTGGGCCGACAACGCCGTTAGGGACAGTAAAAAATATAGAAAAAAGAAATATGGGCGCATGGAATGGTTTGATCAGTTGATTAGTTAACTGGTTGACTGGGATCAAAGTAACCAGAAAAAGCACCCCGGAGGCAACTATTATAGTAGTGTTTCCGATTAAAACTTACTAATCCACTGATTAACTACCTCGCCCTTTGATGGGCCTCACGGGTAACATCAACAATCGACATTCATCAATCTTATATCGTCAATCAAGACATTTAATTTTTTGATTGACGAATGCAGATTGTTGAATGTTGATTGTTGATGTGCTGTTTAACCGACAACTACCGCGCAACCACCATCCGGCGCGACACCTTGCCTTCGCCGTTACCGATGGTGTAGAAATAGCTGCCGTTGGCCAGGTAGCCGGCGTCGAAAGAAAATTTGTTCAACCCTTCTTCCAGGCGGATGGGCTCGGCGAATACGCGCTGACCGAGCAGGTCGAAGACCTCGAAACGGAAATTACCGGACACGTACGAACCCACTTCGATCTGGGTCAGCGTCGAGACCGGATTGGGCACGTTGCGCACCAGGGCGATCTGGCCGTTCAGGTCATTGGTATGCACCTGGCAATCAGCCGTTTGCAGGATGAGGTAGTAGTGCTGATCGCCGAGCGGAAATTCGAGCGGCAGGCTGCCGAACGCCGTGTTGACGTTGACCGTGATGCCCAGGTCCAGCGTATCGGGAGCGGCATTGGAAGCGTCCGGCGTACCGGAGACCAGCAAACAGCCCAGCGAACCGGCGGCAAACGTGCAGTTCGGCGGATCGCAGGAATAGCCGATGCCGGTCGGCAAGTTCGTGACCGCACCGGTGGTCGCGATGCTCACGCTGCTGAGCGGCAGTCCCTGGTACTCGGCCGGCACGTTGAAGGTCACCGATTGGGTATACGGCTGTCCGATACAGGCCACGGCGAGGTTGTAATTCGGAGCGGCCGGCGTCCAGGTCTCCGGCGACAGCAGCGTATCCGTTTGATAGATGGAGGAGTCGCGGATACATTGGGCACTCAGATAAGCCATTCCAGTCAACAGGCACAGCAGGAGGAGTAGCGTTTTTTTCATAGTCAGGTTGTTGTAGTGTAAGTGGTAAATGTCGGTTTGGAAAAAGGATGAAGCAAAAAGTACGTCGAAACGACGGGGGAAGTTCCGGCTATTTCGCAGATTTAGAAACAAATCGGGCGGATTAAATACCGCGTACGCCAGCTATGTACAAAAAACGGGGAACCGGTCATTGACCAGTTCCCCGAAGGATGATGTCTTGAACAAGGGCGAAATAAATTCGCGGTTCGGATTAACCCTTGGCGAAAGCCGCGTCCAGTACCGCCTTGAAAGCGGTCGGATGGTGCAGGGCCAGGTCGGCCAGCACCTTACGGTTCAGACCGATGCCTTTTTGGCCCAGGGCATGAATAAAGCGGCTGTAGTTGACGCCTTCCGCGCGGGTGGCGGCGTTGATACGGGCGATCCACAGCCGGCGGTAGGTACGTTTTTTAAATTTACGGTCGCGGTAAGCGTACTGCCAGCCTTTCTCGAGCGTGTTTTTCGCGACGGTATAGACTTTGGAACGGGCGCCGAAGAAGCCGCGGGCGGCTAACATGATCTTTTTCCGGCGGGCACGGCTGGCCGGGTTGTTGGTTGCTCTTGGCATGTAAGGAATCTTTTAGTGCAACATTGGGACGGGCATTTTCGGTGCATCCGTACTTTAAGCCAATGTCCTCGTTAAAAAATGAAAGGAAAAGAGCGGGCAAAATGGCTTCGCCCGTTTACTCAGATCACCAACAGGCGCTCGATGCGCGCGTGTTCGGTTTCGCGTACGACGACCCCGCCGCGCAGATGACGCTTGGCCTTGGTCGATTTCTTACGCATCAAGTGGCGCATTCTGGCCCGATTGCGCTTCACTTTGCCTCTGCCAGTTACCGAGAAACGCTTCTTGGCGCTGGAATGGGTCTTCATTTTAGGCATGATACACGTATTTTTAAAAATGGAGCGCAAAGGTAGAGCGATGTAGCGGGAAAAAAAAGCAATCGCCTATTCTTCTTTTTTCTTCGCCGGTCCTCCGCCGGTTTTCTTCGGCGAAAGAATGACACCCATGCGCTTGCCTTCGAGGCGCGGCATTTGCTCGGCTACGCCGTAGTCTTCCAGTTCTTTCATGAAACGCAGCAGCAGCAGCTCACCCCGGTCTTTGAAGACGATGGCCCGGCCGCGGAACTGCACGTAGGCTTTCACCTTGTTGCCTTCGGACAGAAAGCCCTTGGCGTGGCGGAGCTTGAAGTCGAAATCGTGGTCGCCGGTCTCCGGACCGAAACGGATTTCCTTGAGCTCCACCTTGGCGGCGTTGGCTTTGAGTTCCTTTTCCCGCTTCTTTTTCTGATAGAGGAATTTGTTGTAATCGGTGATGCGGACCACCGGCGGATCGGCGTTCGGCGAGATCTCCACCAGGTCGAGACCGGCTTCTTCGGCCCATTTCTGCAGCCTGGAGGTCGGATAGACCGCGCTCTCGACCGGCTGGCCGACGAGGGTGCTGAGTTCTTCCAGGTTATCTCCTACCAGGCGAACTTCGGGGTTGCGGATAAAATCGTTGATGCGGTGTTCGGGCGCCTGCGGGCCACGATTGAAAGGGCGGGGAGCGCCGCCACCCGGGCGGGCGCCGGGCGGACGATTGCCCGGAGGTTTAGGTCGGAAAGGTTTGAATGCCAACTACATGAATTGTTTTGGTAAAAGAATGGGGTACGCGAAAGCGGAATCAGCGTACCCCTTGGCTAAATTTTGCACAAAAATAACCTTGTTTCGGCTTGGCTGGTTTTCCAACCGGTAATTTATTTTCTTTAGGAAGATTTTCGGTCGCATTTCCGTCCGGAAAATAAAATTTTTTGTTTATTTTTGCTTCTTAAAATCATCATTTGAGCATGAGCACTTTAGGAGTACTGCCAATCAAGCCTTTGTTCATCGTTTACGAAGACCCGGAGGGTGGCTATACGGCCAGTTGTCCACAATATAGCATTCATACACAAGGCGACACCTGGGAGGAATTAGTCTCCAATATTAAAGAGGCTATCCTTTGTCACTTTGAAGATTGAACCGTATGACCACTGAAGAACCCAGCCAACACCATATTACGATACCCAATCATACTCCTTTGAAGGTTGGCACCCTGTCAACTATTCTGAACGATGTCGCTGAGCATTTCGCCCTCAGCCGTGATGAGTTGATAGAAATTTTGTTTGGATAATGCCCACTTACGCCGACATTATTTTACCCCTGGCCCTGCCCAAACGCACCTATACTTACGCCGTGCCCGACGACCTGATCACCCGGGTGCAGCCGGGCGTGCGCGTGGAGGTCCAGTTCGGGCCGAATAAGCTCTACAGCGGACTGGTCGAAGGAGTGCACCAAAACCCGCCGGACTACCACCTGAAAAGCATCGTCGGAGTGCTCGACGAGGTGACCGTGGTCTCCCCACAGCAGCTCGCCCTCTGGGATTGGCTGGCCAGCTACTACTGCTGTACGCTCGGCGAGGTGATGCAGGCGGCTCTACCTGGCCATCTCAAACTCACCAGTGAGACCAAACTGGTGTTCAGCCCGGTGTTTGGCGACGATTTCTCGGAGCTGGACAACGACGAGTACCTGATCGCCGAAGCGCTGCACCTCCGGCAGGAGGTCACCATAGACGACGCCCGTAAGATCCTGAACAAGAAAACGGTGTTTCCGGTCATCCAGCGGCTGCTGAACAAGGGCGTCCTGTTCCTGCGGGAAGATCTGCAGGAAAAATTCAAGCCGCGCCGGGTCGCCGCGGTGCGCCTGGCCGAACCTTTCCGCAGCGGACCGGACGCATTGCGCGGCATTTTCGCCGAGCTCTCCGGGAAAGAGCGGCAGATCGAGATCCTGATGGCCTACCTGGCGCTCAGTAAACAGCAGCCGGTGGTGCTGCGGCAGGAGGTGCTGTATAAGGCCGACGTGTCCGAGTCGTCGTTCCGGACGGTGGTCAAAAAAGGGGTGCTGGAAGTGTACGACCACGAGATCAGCCGCCTGAACGGGTACGAGGACGAACTGGGCGAAGCGGGCGAGCTGTCCGCGCAGCAGCAACGGGCGGTGGAAGAGGTCCGGGCGCATTTCCAGGAAAAAAACACGGTGCTGCTGCACGGCATCACCGGCAGCGGCAAGACCCGCATCTATCTCGAACTGATCCGGGAGACGATCCGGCAGGGCGGACAGGTGCTGTATCTATTGCCCGAAATAGCCCTCACCACCCAGCTCACCGCCCGCCTGCAGCGCGTGCTGGGCAGCGACATCGCCGTCTATCACTCCAAGATCAACTACCAGGAGCGCGTCGAGATCTGGCGCAGCGCCGCCGCCGGCCAATCGGTCATCCTGGCCGCCCGGTCGGGACTGTTCCTGCCTTTCCAGCGTTTGCAACTGATCATCGTGGACGAGGAGCACGACAATTCCTACAAGCAGTATGACCCGGCGCCCCGCTACAACGCCCGCGATACCGCGATCTACCTGGCCCGGCTTTACGACGCCAAAGTGTTACTCGGTACCGCCACGCCGTCGCTCGAAAGCTACTATAATACCCAGCACGGCAAGTACGGGCTGGTAGAACTTCACGAGCGGTATGGCGGCCTGCAACTGCCTGATATGCAGCCGGTTGACTTGCAGGAACAGTACAAGAAAAAGCAGATGCAGGGCATTTTTTCCACCCCTTTGCTGGAAAGTCTGCAGGCGGCCATCGACCAGGGCGAACAGGCCATCCTGTTCCAGAACCGCCGCGGCTACTCCCCCATTCTGGAATGCCAGGTCTGCGGCTGGACGGCGCAATGCCGCCACTGCGACGTGAGCCTTACCTTCCACAAACATTCCAACCGGCTGCGCTGCCACTACTGCGGCTACCAGACCGAGCCGGTCAACCTGTGTCCGGCCTGCGGCAGCGGAAAGGTCACGCTCCTCGGTTTCGGCACCGAAAAGATCGAGGACGAACTGAAGATCTATCTGCCCAAGGCCCGGATCGGGCGCATGGACCTGGATACGGCCGGCAGCAAGAGCAGCCTGGCCTCCCTGCTGCATGATTTTGAGGAAAAACGGCTGGACATCCTGGTCGGCACCCAGATGGTGACCAAAGGCCTCGACTTCGAAAACGTGGGCGTGGTGGGGGTGATCAGCGCCGACCAGTTGCTCCGTTTTCCGGACTTCCGGTCGGGCGAGCGCGCCTATCAATTACTGACGCAGGTCGCCGGGCGCGCCGGACGCAAGCATAAGCGCGGGCGGGTGCTCATTCAGGCTTATGCGCCCGGACATCCGGTGCTGCAGGAAGTGCTGCGCGGCGATTTTCCGGCCTTTTTGCGCCGCGAATTGCAGGAGCGCCACGAATTTCACTACCCACCCTACTACCGGCTCATCCACCTGACCCTGCGCCACAAAGAGGAGGCGACGGTACACCAGGCGGCGGTTTTCTTCGGAAAATTATTGAAAGAAAAACTCGGCGACCGGGTGCTCGGGCCGGTGCTGCCCCACGTAGCGCGGGTGCGTGGCTATTACACCCAGGAGATCATGCTGAAGCTGGAAAAATCCGCCCCGCTGCTCAGCGATGCCAAAGCGATGATCCGCCATTTCACCGAGATCATGCTGGGACAGACTGGTTTTGTCAGGGTGCAGGTGGCGGTGGACGTGGACCCGGGTTGACATATGATAGGGGTGATAGACATGATCACATTAATCATATCCATCACCCCTAATCATAGTCAAAAAGCCTGCTTCACTATACAGCGAAACAGGCCGATATGACAAAATCAAAGTACATGCAAGGATTTAGAGCACCAGAATCAGGACGATCAGGAGCACAATAAGCGCCCCTGCGGAAATGTATACGCCTCCGCCGACGGCCTTTTTGATTTGCCGCACCTCTTTACGAAGCGCTTTGCGTTCGCTGGCACTCAGTTTCGATTTGTCCATCGCCCGGATTTCCTCCACTCGTTGGGTCAGTTCCTGGATGCGTTGAGCGGATGGCCGTTCAGTGGCCGTTGGGTTGATCGGGACAACATTACTGGCTTGCAGGTTGCTCCATCCCAGAGACGTAAACAAGCAGATGGCCAGACAGAAACGGACGACTTTCTTCATAGTAAAAGATTTTAAAGTTTTAGATGATGTCGCCGGAAACGAGGGCCCGGCGGCTACGTCAAGTAACAATATATTTATGCCAGCCCGTAAAATCCGTTCTACCGGCCCGTACAACCGGTTCCTGTCGTGTGCATTTCCCGTTTTGAGATTAATTTTTCCCAAGGTAAAACGAGAGGGCAATCCCCCTGTCCGGGAATTGCCCTCCATGTTTCTGGCTGTTGGTAAATGGTCTTCGGTAGATTTAGGTCAGAACGATCAACAGCACCAGGATCACGATCAGCAGGCCCGCCGAGATGTATACCCCGCCGCTGATGGCTTTTTTGATTTGACGGGTCTCTTTGCGCAGGGCCTTACGTTCCTTGGCAGTGAGTTTGGATTTGTCCATTTTCCGGATTTCTTCCAGGCGTTGGGTCAGTGCCTCGACCCGTGGATCGGTGGTCGTTTGGGTGGTGGGGGTCGTAGGAGGAACGGGTAGGGTGTTGCTGGCTTGCAGAGCGGTCATCCCAAACAGGCACGACAAGCAAAGTGCGAGGCAGAAGCGGCTGAGTTTTTTCATAGCAAGAGTTTTTAATCGTGTTTGAATCCAGTCCCCAGAGCGAAATGCCGGTGGGTTGGTCAAAATATTAATAGCCCTGTGCCAAACGGGGAAAGCGCACGTTATCAGCGGTTTAGGACAGCCATTACTGCCCCCTTCCATCATTTTTGGGGTCTTTTTTCCTCACTATTTTTTTTAAATGCAAGCCGGATTCCACAACTCATGTTGGTTTTTCAAAATGTTTAAATAAGGGTTCTCGTAAAGCATAATTGAAATTCAAACACCAAAGACTACACACGCTCTATTTTCCGTCCCACCAGTATTTCCTTTTTGTCATGCAGCGTGGTCGCTGCGAACAAATAGGTCTCTCCACCGTCGACCAGGCCGAGGGTTCGACGTACTTTCTCCGCAGCATCGGGGAAATTGCGCACGGCAATGGTGGCGCGGCCTTCCGGCACGGCGGCTCTGACCGACTTGCGGTCGTACCGGCAGACCTGATCCAGCGCAAAGCAGCGACCCGGCGCCTCCCGGTGCAGCTGACCGGAGGTGTACAAATGGGTGTTGGGATGCAGTTTGGACAGCCCGAACCGCCGGGCAAAACTGCGGAATGCGCCGGCTTTGAGCACCGCCGCGTCGGGCTCGTAGAGGTAGCGTTGCGGAGCGGAAAACGGCGCCACGGCCTGTTGCTCCTCCTGCCAGGTAAAGCGGAACTCCTGCGTGCCTTTGCCCAGTGCCACGGCCGTTATCGGCACCGCGTCGGCCGGAGGGGCGCTGCGCTGCAACAGGTACAGCACCTCTTTGCATTCATTGTCCACCGACACCACCCAGATCCGGGCGACCGTCAGCAGTTGCCGGACGGCCAGTTTCAGGTCGAGCAGCGGAGCGGTTTTCACCAGTACCTGCGGCGCGTGGGCCAGCAAGGTGGCGTGCAGGGCGAGGACGTCCGGTTGGCTATCTTCCAGGCGGTACACCTTGCGCTGCCGGTCGTCGCGACGGGCCGGATCGAGGTACAACAGATCGAAGGGCTCGGTCTGGGCGGCGAGAAAGGCCTCGGCCGTGTCAGCGATGCAGGCTATGTTATTGATTCCCAACACGTTGAAATTATGGCGCGCCGTGTCCACCAGCGCCGGGTTTTGCTCCACGTAGCTGACCCGGTCGAAGCTGGCGGCCCACGCCCAGGCATCCACGCCCAATCCACCGGTCAGGTCGGCCATACGGCGACCGGAAAAAAGGCCGGCCTTGAAGCGTGCCGTCCGTTCCGAAGAAGCCTGCTCGATGGACAGGGCCGGCGGGAAATGCAGGGCCGGATCGTACCAGGCCGGTATTTTATCGCGCACCTTGCGCAGGGCCCGGAGCTGGCCGGCTACGTAGGGCATCGGCACCTGCGGATAGCGGTGCGCAGCCAGCAGCAGGCGTTCGGGGTCGGCATCGAGGTGCTCGCGGATGAATTGTTGAACGGCGTCCATGGATAGGCATATTTAGCCGCTGAGCAGAGCGATCAACCACACCAGCATGATACCCAGTACGACGCTCAGGATGACCAGGCAACCCTCCCCTTTCCGCTTCTGGCCGGCGGTGGTCGTGTGGAACTTGCTCATCCGCACCGAACGCACCTGCTGGTTGGGTACGCAGTATTGCCGGTCGTCCAGCGGGTCGTCGTACAGGCGATAGTAGGTATTCAGATAATCGCGCACCAGAATGATGACCCGGTAGCTGTTGCCGTCGGTCAGGTTGAGCAGGTCGGCGGTATCTCTGTACAGCTGGTGTTTGGGGGCCGGGCTCACCTGGACGGGCAGATTTTTTTGCCGTTTCAAATCCCGTATACTGTCCCTTGAAATAGCGTACACCCGGCCACTCTCGTCTCCGCATAATCGGTACTGGATCTCCCGATTGCCCTGCCAACCCACCACGACGAGGTAGGTTTTGCCGCTCCTGGTGATCAGGGTATCGCAATCCGGGGGCGGATTTTCTGAAGAACCGCTGGCCTGGGCCAGGTTCGGAAGCAAGAGGGCGAGCAGGCAAGGCAGGAAGAGTCTGATCATGGCAAAATGGGTTGCTGAGAAAAGGTGGTCAAAACTAATACGTAGGGCGCCAGTCAATTGTATGCCCGCCGGATTATTTTCCGCAAACCTCCGGTGAAAGAGCCGCGCGTGACAACCTTGCTCTACCTCGCGCTGCCAGGTTTTCAGCATGACGTATCATTTTTTCATCCTGAAAATCAGGCGAACCACAGTTTATCTTTGCCGCCCAATGCAGATCATATCCGACTTTTCCCTGTTGCCATACAATACTTTCGGGCTGGACGCCCGGGCGGCCCGGTTCACCGAAGTCCACACCGTAGCGGAGCTGCGCGAAGTCCTCGGCTCCGCCATCCGGCCGGTGCTGATCCTGGGCGGCGGCAGTAATCTGCTGTTCACCCACGACGTGCCCGGCCTGGTGATCAAAAATTCGATCGGCGGGATCGAGGAAGTACGCCGCACCGACCGCGAGGTATGGCTTCAGGTGGGCGGCGGGGAAAACTGGCACGCCTTCGTACAGTATGCCGTAGCCCAAAACCTGGGCGGCATCGAAAACCTCAGCCTCATTCCGGGCACCGTGGGGGCGGCGCCAGTACAGAACATCGGCGCCTACGGCGTGGAACTCAAGGACGTGCTGATCTCGCTGGAAGCCGTGGAATTGGCGACCGGCGAACTGCATACTTTCAGCAACGCCGATTGCCGGTTCGGCTACCGCGACAGCATTTTCAAGCGCGCCGCCAAAGGCCTTTACTGCATTACCTCGGTCACTTTTGCGCTCACCCGTTCGGAACACCGGCTCCACCTCGGTTACGGCGACGTACAGCGGACGCTGGCGGAACGCGGGATCACCCAACCGACCATTGCCGACGTCAGCCAGGCGGTCATCCATATCCGCTCCTCCAAACTCCCCGACCCGGCCGTGATCGGCAATTGCGGCAGTTTTTTTAAAAACCCGGAAACCGGGCGCGCGGTGCTGGAACGCATCCAGACGACGCATCCGCAGGCGCCGCATTTCGATCTGCCCGACGGCCGGGTCAAACTGCCGGCCGGCTGGCTGATCGAGCAGTGCGGCTGGAAGGGTAAGCGGGTGGGAAATACCGGCTGCTACGGGAAACAGGCGCTGGTACTGGTGAACTATGGCGGCGCTACGGGCGCGGAGGTGAAGGCGCTGGCGGAGGCGATCATTCAGTCCGTGGAAGACAAATTCGGGTTGCGGCTGGAAGCGGAGGTGAATATTCTGTAGGACGAATCGCCAGATTTGCCGTGTAAAAAAGCCGTCCTATCTTTTCGGCGATATGCCTACCATGGTACATCGAACTGGGAACTCACCGTCGATTGGGTGGCCATGATGATAGAGATGTATGATCACTCGGCAAGGGTGGTACAGATCTTAGCTGTTCTCATGAAGGCAAGCAAGATGACGTTTTGTCAAAGGGATAGCCCCCCCCAAATAGCCTCGTCCGGGTACCTATGCTGGATGCACTTCAGCATCTCCGTTTGAATATGCGGCTTTGTGTCGCAATAATCGCGATTGAGTAAAAAATACAAACTGTGGTCACCCACATATAGGTGCTGCCAATGAAGGTGCCGGAAAAAAAGCAGCATTACTGATCGATAAATTCGGAACCGTTTGGTGTTCGCCTTTATATTGTCGCTTTTCTCTGAGGGTGTTGGCGCACCGGCAAAGCCAAAAGACATATAGGGGTTTCGGTCCTTTATCTCCAACATGATATTGATACAGGTACGGAGAATAGGTTGAAAATTACCTTTGCCTGTGAGCCGGTTAAACCGGGAGTACATATTCCGGTCGTCCCTGTCGTAAAATTTGATGAGTGAAATAGGATGTTCGGAAAACTCTTCCACCTCAACCATGATGGACTGCCTTCTATTGACCTTAAAACTATAAAGATGGGCATTTACACACCTATAGTTGAAACAGGTATCGAACATCAGGCAAGGTATTCATAGCCTTTTACCCGGTGGTCGGCAAAATCCTTTGCCTTCATCATCTGCATGCCCTTGGGAAGGGGTGCATAGGGAGTATCCAGATACTCGAATTTTTGCGCCAAAGCTGCCTGATAGTTCGTTATAGACTTCAAAGCTATGATCAACTGGCTCACGAAGGGGCGGACCAGCAAAGGCAACTTTTTCAAGGGAACATCCGGCGCTACCTTCATATTCTTGGTGATCTCGGCTAATCTGACATGCCGAAGATACATCCGGTCATAGTTTTGGTTGTTCAACGAGATATTCGTGTTGCTGAAGTTACGCAGCCGCCAGTTCACGAACAGAAGGAACGCATACAAGACAAGAGACAAAGGAATGCTGGCAATCATAACCACATAAGTAGTTATTTCACCAAAGATGGCTGACACGCGTCGATATATCCGCTTTACCCAATCCGCAATAGACGTGGTAACCGTCCCCCATACAACCAAAGGATCGTACATCCACGCAGACGAGGAGGTCTGCCGGTGAGCAACGTGTGAGGAGGCAGCGGATGGCATGATGATGGGCGTGTTTCAAATCCTGCTGAAAGCGCCAGCGCTTCCGCGCCGTGCAATCTGTTACAAACATAACGTTTTAAACCTTTTGGTTGCATCCTATTTAGGCTTTCATTGGGGTCTTGTTGGGTTCTATAGCGCAACCTGTCCTTATGTCATATATATATAATTTACTGATTTATAAATATTTACAATGAAATATATATTTAAAGAAGAGAAGGGCATTATTTACATATCTATAATCAATAGCCTGTTTCATTTCCATTTTTGAAATGAAACAGGTTCAAGAAAACTTTTTTAAAAAAAAAGGTTAAAAAAATTGCAAAAAAAAACGGGCCGATTTTTTTTCAAAAAAAATTGAAAAAAAAATAAAAAAAATTTTATCATTTTTTTGTGCCGGGAAAATCAAGGCAAAAAATTAGCCGATTTGAAGCGCTGGATCCTACCGGGCTTGCTTTCAGACTATCCGACATTTAGTCAGTGCCCTGGGATAGTGTATCCGGCTCCGCCCGGCGGCCAGCGCGGCCAGGCACTGCGCATAAATGCCATTCGCCGTTTCCACCCATGAGGCGTTTGCGGACATACCGATTCACCTGGAGCCGCTGACGGAGGTCATCGGATCGATCAGTGTTAACCCGACAACCTGTGATATGGAGACGCACAAAGCCGGCATCGTAGGAACAATAAAATAGGCCCAAAAAGCCTAAATGTTTTAGTATTATTTAAAATACCTATCAATGGGGTGGTAATTCGTTCCATAAAATCTCTATTTACAATCGTTTAAGTTAAAAACAAAAAAAGCCGTCCTGTCTTTTCGACAGGACGGCTACAACATAACCATGAAAACAATTAACCAATCAAATGTTTACCTTTCGCTTTCCTCTTTTCGAAAAACCGTGCCAATTGCCATTTTGGGGCGGCAGGTGTTGTGTTAAATATGCGATTAAAATATTGTTTGGTTTTGCCCGTCAAAAAATAGCCTTTCAAAAACTATCTTTGCCGCGTAAAAAAGCAATCCATCTGTTTGCCTAAAAACGCGATACACCATGGTCAAAATACTGGTCAATGACGGCATACACCCCGACGGACTTCTCCTCCTGGAAGAGGCCGACTACCACGTGGACGATATAAAAATACCGCAGGAGGAGCTGGCCGCCCGCATCGCCGAGTACGACGTGCTGATCGTGCGCAGCGCCACCAAAGTGACCAAGGCCATTATCGATGCCGGCAAGAACCTGAAGATCATCGCCCGGGGCGGCGTCGGCCTCGACAACATCGACCTGGAGTACGCCCAAAGCAAGGGCATCCAGGTGTACAATACCCCGATGGCCTCCTCGCGGGCCGTAGCCGAACTGGCGGTCGGACACATGTTTTCGCTGGCCCGGATGTTGCACCGCAGCAACCGGGAAATGGCGGCCGGCGGGGATTTCAAAAAACTGAAAAAAGCCTACGAAACCGGTTTTCAGATCAAGGGCAAGACCCTGGGCATCGTGGGTTTCGGCCGTATCGGCCAGGAAGTGGCCAAAATGGCCCTCGGCTTGGGCATGACCGTCCGCGCCCACGACCCGTTCGTGCAGGAAGCCGACATCATGATCCAGTTGAACGACTTCGCCGATGTCCGTTTCGGAGTGAAGATCCGCACCGAGTCGCTCGATAAGATCCTCAAGGAGTCGGATTTCATCACCTTCCACATTCCGGGCTCGGGCAAACCTTCCATCACCGCCGACGAAATTTCCAAAATGAAGCCGGGGGTTTTTCTGGTCAACACCGCCCGCGGCGGGGTGATCGAAGAGGAAGCGCTGCTGGCTGCGCTCGAAAGCGGCAAGATTGCCGGGGTGGGTCTCGACGTGTTTGAGAACGAGCCGACACCCCGCGAGGCGCTGCTGAAAAACCCCAACGTGTCCTGCACCCCGCATATCGGGGCCAGCACGGTGGAAGCCCAGTCGTACATCGGTATGGAACTGGCCGACAAGATCATTTCTTTTTTCGGGGACGATAAGTAAATGGCCATCCTACGCATAGCCATTCAGAAGTCGGGTCGTCTGTTCGACGATTCCACGGCCCTATTGCGCGATGCGGGGATTTCCTTTGGCAGCAGCCCCAACCGCCTGCTGCGGGCCCCGGCCAATAATTTTCCCCTGGAGATCATTTTTTTGCGCGACGACGACATTCCCGACTACGTGGAAGGCGGCGTGGTGGACGCGGGCATCGTCGGCGAAAACGTGCTGCTGGAAAAGGCCAAGGATATCCGGCTGGTGGAGCGCCTGGGCTTCGGCCACTGCCGCATGAGCATCGCCCTGCCGAAGAACAGCGACTATGCCGGCGTGCAAAGCCTGGCCGGCCTGCGCATCGCCACCAGTTACGTACGCATCCTCGAAAATTTTCTGGCCAAAAAAAAGATCACCGTCGAGATCCACGAAATCAGCGGGGCCGTGGAGATCACGCCTTCCCTGGGCCTGGCCGACGCCATTTTCGACATAGTCGGGACGGGCAGTACCTTGCTGGCCAATGGCTTGCGCGAGGTGGAAACCGTGCTGGAATCGGAAGCCGTGCTGGTCGCGCATCGCGCCTTGAGTCTGGAAAAACAGGAGATACTCGACCGGCTGCTGTTTCGCGTTACGGCCAACCAAAATGCCAAAAACTACCGTTACATCCTGATGAACATTCCCAACGAGCGTATTGCCGACATCAGCCGCCTGCTGCCGGGCATGCGCAGCCCGACGATACTGCCGCTGGCCGAAGCCGGCTGGAGTAGCCTGCACAGCGTGGTGCGCGAAGAGGTGTTCTGGGACGTACTGGAGCAACTCAAGGCCGCCGGCGCGGAGGGTATTCTGGTGGTGCCGATGGAGCGAATGATTCTTTAACCAATCAACTAGTCAACCACCCCGTGCTCCTCCTCCCCTATCCCGATCTCACCCGCGCCGCCGAACTGCTGGCCCGGCCCACCGACGAGGATGCGGCCGGCCGCCGGGAAAAGGTAGCCGCCTGGCTGGAGACCGTCCGGCGGGAGGGCGATGCGGCCGTCCGGCAGCTGACCGCTCAATTCGACGGATTCCTGCCCGAACGGCTGGAACTTACGCCCGACGAACTGGCCGCCGGCGAAGCGCTGGTGCCACTGTCGCTGCAGACCGCCATCCGGCAGGCCTACGCCCACCTGCGGGCCTTCCACGAAGTACAGCGGGAAGAGCTGCCCCCGGTGGAGACCATGCCCGGCGTGCTGTGCTGGCGTAAGAGCCTGCCCATCGAGCGGGTGGGCTTGTACGTGCCGGGAGGCACCGCGCCGTTGTTTTCCACGGTGCTGATGCTGGGGGTGCCGGCACAAATAGCCGGTTGTCCCGAAGTTATCTTGTGCACCCCGCCCCAACGCGACGGGTCGGTCCATCCGGCCATGCTGTTTGCGGCACGCCTCTGCGGCATCCGGCGGGTGTTTCGCATCGGCGGCGTGCAGGCCATCGGCGCGATGGCCTACGGTACGGCTTCGGTACCCCGGGTGTGGAAAATATTCGGCCCCGGCAATCCCTGGGTCACCACCGCCAAGCAACTCGTCAGCCTGGAGGACGTGGCCATCGACCTGCCGGCCGGCCCTTCGGAGGTCGCCGTGCTGGCCGACGCCACGGCCGATCCACGTTTCGTCGCCGCCGACCTGCTCAGCCAGGCCGAACACGGCGCGGACAGCCAGGTGCTGCTGGTCTCCGATCACGCCGAACTGATCGCCGCCGTGGAAACGGAGCTGCGCCGCCAACTGGCGACGCTGCCGCGCCGGGCCCTGGCCGAAATGGCCCTGGAAAACAGTAAAGCCGTGCTGGTCAAAGACCTGCAGGAGGGCATCGCCTGGATCAACGCCTACGCTCCGGAACACCTGCTGCTACAGGTAGAACATCCCGCCTATTGGGCGGCGCAGGTGCTCAACGCCGGCTCGGTGTTCCTGGGGGCTTTCACCCCGGAAAGCGCCGGCGACTACGCCTCGGGCACCAACCATACCCTGCCCACCTCGGGACACGCGCGGGCTTACGCTGGCGTGTCGCTGGACAGTTTCGTACGCAAGGTCACCTTTCAGCAGATCACCCGGGCGGGCCTGGAGCGGCTGGGACCGACCGTGGTCACGATGGCGGAAGCGGAAGGACTGGCCGCGCATGCCCGGGCGGTGACGGTACGGCTATCGGACGGACCGAACGTTTGAAAAAACGCTTCAATAGAAGTGCTTTTGTTTTGAGGACGAATCAGTCAATTTCCCAATCTCCCTTCCAAAGAAGTTCATTTTTGAAAAAATACCAGGCGCGGTCCGGATCTTCCCGGGTTAATGAATCCGCCTTAAATGCTCCATTGCGAAGCACTTCCCACCGCACTTTTGTTTTTTCGTCGTTTGTGGTTTGAATAACTGCTTGTCCCATCAACACCAGGGAATCTCCTTGCCAACCATAGATCTTTTTCCAATTTCCACTATATACGGAAGCATAATGGCGCGACCGCAGCCATTTATGATCAGCATCGACGGTCAAATTTTCCAGATTAATTTGGGGATTTTGCTGAAAAGTCTGTTGTAGCAAATTATACAAAAAACCAATGGAAAAACTATTGCCCGCTATGCCACCGTCCTTTCCCGAAAGAAGCACATCTTGCTGCCCATCAAAATTTAAATCCGGACGGGTAATTTTAAAATTTATACCGCCATCCAGTGGACTGCAAATTTGTCGGCGGAAAAGTTGGGTAGAATCGGTTGCATAAATGGCTATATACTCACCGGGTTGTGCCTCTATATAAAACTCTTTTTCAGCAACCCTCATCTTTGTAATGAAATAAAGGCCCGATCGCATAGACCGTTCGGTAAAAGAATCAAAGCCGCTATCAATGTCCAATAAATCATTGGCCGGGCAAGGAGAAAGTGAATCCTGAACGAGCTTGCTTTCCGCGGATATATTAGAAAGAGGTTTGGTATGATCTAGTAAAATTACCAATGTCAATATTAGTATTCCTCCAATACTATGCATAGACATTTCTTATGTGATGAAAGCATAATTTTTGCAAAAATAAAAAAAATACCCCCGAAATAAACGTGCTTTGTCCAGATTTTCCACACCATGCCTCCACCTAAAACAATTCTCATCATCGGCGCCACCTCGGGCATCGGGTATGCCCTGGCCGAGGCCTACCTCCAGGCCGGCTGGCGGGTCGCTGCGACCGGTCGCCGCCACGAGCTGCTGGAGCAATTGCAACGTCTACAGCCCGACCGCGTCCACATTCGCCAGCACGACGTCACCGCGCCCAACAGCCTGGCGGTGCTGGAAGACCTGCTGGCCGAAAGCGGTCCGGCCGACGTGGTGGTGTATAATGCGGGCATCGGCCTGGCCAACAAAAAGATGGACTTCGATATAGACAAAAAGACCATCGACGTGAACGTGGTGGGCTTCGTGGAGGTGGCGACCTGGGCCTACCAGTACTTCCGCGAGCGCGGAGGTGGTCAGTTGGTGGGGATTTCCTCCGTAGCCTCGATACGCGGTGGCCGGACGGCCCCGGCCTACCATGCGTCCAAAGCCTTCATGTCCAATTATATGGAAGGCCTGCGCCAGAAAGCGCGGCACCACCGGATGCCGCTGTATGTGACCGATATCCGGCCCGGCTTCGTCCACACGCCGATGACCCAACAAAACCCGCACATGTTCTGGGTGGCCACCCCGGAAAAGGCGGCCCGGCAGATCAAAGCGGCCATCGACCGGCGCGCCGCCGTCGCCTACATCACCCGGCGCTGGGCGCTGGCGGCACTGGCTTTCCGGCTGCTGCCGCGGATGATCTACGGCTGAATATTGATTGATGAATACAGATTTTCCATTCAACCCGCTTCGCTCTTGGACTACTGGCAATACCATCTCCATACCGCTCCCGACCAGACCGACATCGTGCTCGCCTATTTGTCGGATGCTCCCTTCGATACTTTCGAGGAAATCGAAACGGGGCTGTACGCCTATTTGCCGGCTGCAGCCGACCAGGACCTAGCCGAGCAAACGGTGGCCGGGCTGGCGGAGCAGTTTGGTTTTACCTGGACCAAGACCTTTCTGCCCGGTCAAAACTGGAATGAGATCTGGGAGAGCAATTTTCACCCGGTGGTGGTGGACGACTTTTGCGCCGTGCGCGCCGACTTCCACGCGCCGATCCCCGGCGTGCGCTACGAACTGGTGATCAATCCGAAAATGGCCTTCGGGTCCGGGCACCACGAGACGACCTGGCAGTGCATCGCCGCTATGGAACACCTGCCGCTGACCGGCGCCCGGGTGCTCGATTATGGTTGCGGCACGGGCATCCTGGCCATTCTGGCCTCCAAACTGGGCGCTGCCGAGGTGGAAGCCGTGGACATCGAGCTGGAATCTTACCACAACACGCTGGATAACTGCCGCATCAACGACGTACACAACGTGACCGCCCGGTGCGGCCAGCTGCCCGACGTACAGGGCCGCGACTTCGACGGGATTCTGGCCAACATCAACCGCAACGTCATCCTGGAGTCCCTGCCCCGGCTGGCCGAACTGACCCGGCCCGGCGGCTGGCTGCTGGTTTCCGGTATCCTGGAACAGGATGAGACCATCGTGACGGAGCGCGCTACGGCCAGCGGATTTGCGAAGCAACACCAGACCCAGCGTGGCAACTGGCTGTGCATCGGGTTCCGGCGAACTTAAGCGCTGATCCCGGTCATCACATAAAAATAGAAGCCAGTGGCGCCAGGGTGTACTGGAAAAAGTTCGCTTTCCGATGGCGCTTTTGCTGTAGTTTGGTAAAGGCCGGCACCTCGGCCCTGGGTGTCTTCACCGGGCTGCCTACCTGCACCGAGCGCAGCAAATTGCCCTCCATCAGGCGGGTATGTTCGGCGGCGATCCGCGGATCCTTTACCCAGGCGGCGACTTCGGTGTTGTAGTTCTGCGACTTGGACTCCAGGTTGTAGCTGCCGATCAGCGAGATGCTGCTGTCGATCACGAAGGCTTTGGTATGCAGCATTTTCCGCCCCTGAAACTCCCATATTTCGATGCCATGCCGGCGAAAACGCCCGCGCTTCAATTGATAGACCGACTGGACCAGCGGCAGATCGTTGGTATAGCCGGAGTTGGTCAGCAGCCGGATGCGGACGCCGCGTTTATGCGCTGCCTTCAGGGCCCGCCACCAGCTGCGCGTCGGAATAAAATAGGCATTCTCGATGTCTATGGAGCGTTGCGCGTTGCAGACCAGGGCTAGCATGGCCTCGGTACACTGATGGTCTTTTCGCTTGCGCCGAACGGTCTTCTTGCCTTTTCGTTCGTGAAAATTGTCGTGAATGAACTGCACGGGTTGTTTGGCGGAAACGACGTCCTGGCTCCAGTTGCGCTGGTTTTTTAAGTCTACCCGCACCCGCTGTCGAAGCAGGGCCGGCGCTTCTCCCAACGCTTTGGTCCAATACGCCCGCTTTTCATCGGTCAGTTTTCCCTTTTTTTTGCCGGTGATCTGCGGATAATTCCACATATCGTAGAAGTGCCGCCGGGCCGACCCCACCGCGCCGGTATCGCGCACGTAGACCTCCCGGTCCAGGAAGTTGTTGATCGAATCCAGGTTGTAGTATTCCTGTTTCAGGTTGCGCCCGCCGATGATGAACTGCCGTTGATCGGTGATCAGCATTTTGCCGTGCATGCGGTCCACCATGGTGCGGAAGCTGGCCAGGCGCTTGATGTTGAATACCCGGGTTTCCACCCCCTGTTCCCCCAGATAAACCAGCAGGTCGGTAGGCAGCCGGTTGCCCAGGTCGTCCACGATCACGCGTACCTTGACGCCCCGCTTGGCAGCCCCGATCAGCAGCTGGAGCATGGAGCGCCCGATCAGATCATTTTTGATGATGAAAGTACTGAGCAGAATTTCCTGCTCCGCCTGCTGGAGGAGATCAATCCGGCACTGTAGGGCTTCGCGTTCGTGATTCAGGATGCGGTAGAGGTGCTGCGCGGGCAAGCTTATTGCGCCACCCAGTATCCAGATTAGTACTAATATACTGTTTTTCAATCGATTAACAGAAATCATAGACAGAAGTAATAGGCATAATTGGAGAAATCGAGGGTAAAGGTGGCGATTTAGGCGGCCACATCGACTATGGCCCGTAGTAGAAAGCCAGTGGGTTGAATCAATTAAATTGATCACCTGCACCCTTACTGTGGCCTCCATAGAACCAGTTATGCATTTATGAGAAAATTTCAGCGGCTGTTTTGCCATCCCGGTCGCTACGTAAAACTGCTTGCCACACCCAATTGCCCAGTTCTTGGATAGCTCGCCCACCCGTGCGTACTTTGTGCGGTATTCATTATGGGGCTGTTTAATGATCCAATCCCACCAACTTCCCTGTTTTGAGTACTTTTTTGCCGATTTCAGGTTTTGAAAAAGACTCTCCCGAAATGGAAACCAGCCAAGTTACCCTTTTTGCCGGCGGCTTTAGAGGTGCTAACGGAAAAGCCCAGTGGAACAGCCGTTTTGGAACGTTCGAGGTCCCACCAACAGTACGAATCCGGTATAAAAACGCCGGTTCGCCCTCACTTCGAGGCGAACCGGCGTACAGCAAGTTCATCGCTTTTATTATTTCACCTGAAAATCCACGGCCAGGTTATCCCACATCAGCGACACGATGCCTTTGTCGAATACCTCGATCGTGAACAGTTCGTGGGGTGCCGAGGCGGCTTTGGCCGGGACCGTTACCCGCAGCACGTCGTCGGATTCCTTATAACTGTAGGCGCCCCAGGCGGCGGTTTTATTGAAAATGATCGTCCACTCCTTTTCGCCGGGAATGGTGAACAGCGCGTATTTGCCCTTGGCCAGCGGCTTGCCTTCTACCAGCACGTCCTCGCTCACTTCGAAGGTGGTCGATTCATTGGCGCCGGTCCGCCACACTTCGCCGTAGGGAACCAGGCCACCCCATATCTTGCGGCCTTTCACGGATGGCCGGCTGTAATCGATGGTGATAGTCTTGCCCTCCACCACGGCTTTGGTCTGTGCCGGCGGACTGGGGCGTTTCGACTTGTCATCCTGGCTAAAGCCCTGAACAGCCAGGCCCAGGAAGGCCAGTAAGAGCAGAAAAATGGTCTTTTTCATAGTTTTTATGCGTTAAAGTTTGAAAAAAATATTGGGGCGAATTTCATTAAATCCCTGTAAAACAGGCCGTTAATTTAAATCGCCCTGCTTGGACAACTCTAACAAAACGAACTGCTTTGGGTTGACAAATTAACCACATCTTCCAACGTGAGAGGGTGAGAGATGTGAGAGCGTGAGAAAAAAACTCGCCAGCCGCTTATATATGCACTTCGTCCAAAACCACTTTTTTCTCACCTTCTTTTTCTCATCTCTCACCCCCTGTCACTTTCTCACACCTCTCACCCTCTCACATTTATGCAGCAAAACACCGCCCTGTCCCCTACCAAAGAAGTAAAAGACCTGATCCTCCGCAGGGGCATCAAGGATGCCTTTTTCATTATGCTGGGCATCTGTTGCGCCAGCATCGGGCTGAAAGGTTTTTTGTTGCCCAATGATTTTTTGGACGGCGGAGCAACCGGTATCTCGCTGTTGCTGGAGATCATCACCGGAATAGACCTGTCCATTTTGCTGGTGGTCATCAACCTGCCCTTCGTGCTGCTGGGCGCCCGACAGATCTCGGTGCCGTTTGCCATCAAAAGCAGCCTGGCCATTATCTGCCTGGCCGTACTGGTGCATTTCGTACACCTTCCGGTGGTGACGTCCGATAAATTACTGATCGCCGTGTTCGGCGGTTTTTTCCTGGGCGCAGGGGTGGGATGTTCCATCCGGGGCGGGGCGGTCATCGACGGTACGGAGGTGCTGGCCATCGCCGTGAGCCGGAAATCGAGCCTGACCGTGGGCGATTTTGTCTCCGCGCTCAACATCATCCTCTTTACTTTCTCGGCGCTGCTGGTCAGTATAGAGACCGCCATGTATTCCATCCTGACCTATTTAGCCGCCTCCAAAACCATTGACTTCCTCATCAACGGGATCGAGGAATACATCGGCGTGACCATCGTCTCCAATCATTCGGACGACATTAAAGAGCGGATCATCGCGAAGCTGGGACGCGGGGTGACCGTCTACAAATCGGAAGGCGGATTCGGCAAGACCGGAACCATCGACGACGCCAACCGGAAGGTGTTGTTTTGCGTGGTGACCCGGCTGGAGGTGACCAGCCTGCTGCTGGAAATAGAAAAGATAGACGACGAGGCCTTTGTGGTGCAGCATCCGATCAAGGATACCAAGGGTGGGATGATCAAGAAGCGGCCTTTGCATTAACTGGATCAAATTCCCGTTCTTTGTCCTCATGTCACCTATTCGCCATCACCTTTTTCCCTGGGTCCACACCACCGGAGGTCGCGTAGGGCTCATCCTGCTGCTGAGCAGCGTGCTGCTGTCCACCAACGACAACCAATTCTTTCGTTACAGCCACGCCCTGGACCAGCGCGAAGCGGCCTGGGTGGACTCGGTCTTCAACCAGCTCTCCGACGAAGCGCGTTTCGGCCAGCTGTTCATGCTTCGTGCCCACTCCGACAAGGATTCCCTCTACGAGCAACAGGTGGACAGCCTGATTCGCCGCTACCATCCCGGCGGCCTGTGCTTTTTCCAGGGTACCCCGGAAAAGCAGGCGGTACTGACCAATCGCTACCAGGCTTCCAGCGACAGTCTGCCGCTGCTGATCGCGATGGACGCCGAATGGGGCCTGAACATGCGCCTCAAGGAAGGCACCATCGCTTTTCCCAAACAGCTGATGCTGGGCGCCATCCAGGACGACCGGCTGATCTACGAATTCGGCCGCGAAATGGCCCGCCAATGCCGCCGCCTGGGGGTGCAGGTCAGTTTTTCCCCCGACGCCGACGTGAACAACAACGCCGACAACCCGGTCATCAACGAACGTTCCTTCGGCGAAGACCGCCACAACGTCGCCGACAAAAGCTTCCAGTACATGTCGGGACTGCAGGACGGCCGGGTGCTGGCCTGCGCCAAACACTTCCCCGGCCACGGCGACACCAATACCGATTCCCACTACGACCTGCCGGTCATCGCCCATCCCCGCGACCGGCTGGACAGCCTCGAACTGTTTCCTTTCCGGGTACTCTCCCAACGCGGCATCGGGTCGGTCATGGTCGCCCACCTGCAGGTACCCACCTTCGACAGCCGGCCCCACCGGCCGACCACCCTCAGTGAGGCCACCATCCAGGGCGTGCTACGAAAAGACATTGGTTTTGAAGGACTTATATTCACCGATGCCATGGAAATGCAGGCGGTGACCAAGTATTTCGGTCCCGGCGAAGCCGACGTGGAAGCCCTGCGGGCGGGCAACGATATGGTGCTACTGCCGGCCAATATGGGGGCAGCCATGCAGGCCATTCGGGTAGCCCTGGACAGCGGACAACTGGATCGAGGGCAGCTGTACGCCAGCGTGAAGCGGGTGTTGCGGGCCAAATACCGCCTGGGCCTCACCCGTCCGCAGCGCGTCGAGTTGCCCAACCTGCGCCGCGACCTGAACACGCCCGACGCTCTCCTGCTGAAGCGCCGCCTCATCGAAAACGCGCTGGTGCTGGTGCGCGACCAGCCGGGTTGGGTGGGCTTCCCCGATCTGGCCGCCAGCCGCATGGCTTCGCTGGCGCTCGGCGATACCAACCGCACCGCTTTCCAGCTGGCCTGCGACCGCTACGCATCGGTCACCCATTTCAACGCCGGGAAAGAACTGGATTCGGCCGGGACCGCCCGGCTACTGGATACGCTGCGCAACTTCGACGTGGTGCTGGTGAGCATCCATGGTACCCGGTCCAGGGCGACGGACCGTTTTGGCCTGACCAACAGCCAGGAACAGCTCATCCGCCGGCTGAACGGCGTGACCACGGTCGCCCTGACCATGTTCGGCAATCCGTACAGCCTGCGGTATTTCGATGCCTGTCCGATCCTGCTCGAGGCCTTTACCGAAGACCCGCTGGTACAGCAGTGCGCCGCGCAGGTATTGTTTGGAGCGGCCGACGTGCGGGGCAAATTGCCGGTGACCGCCAGCCCGGCCGCCGTGTTCGGCCAGGGCATCGTGAAAGTGTACCCGGAAAAAAGGCTGGGCTACACGCTGCCCGAAGCGGTGGGTCTGAACAGCGACACGCTGGCGCTGATGGACACCATTATCCGGAACATGATCGCGACGGGCGCCGCGCCCGGCTGCCAGGTGCTGGTGGCCAAAGACAACCAGGTGGTGTGGCACAAGGCCTACGGCTACCATACCTACGAACCCGTCACGCCGGTCACGCTGGATAACCTGTACGACCTGGCCTCGGTGACCAAAGTGAGCGCTACCGTGATCTCGCTGATGAAACTGGTGGACAACGGGTTGATCAACACCGATTCGGCGATGAGCCGCTACGTACCGGAGCTGCGCGCTACCGGCAAACGCGACCTGAAAGTGGTGGACATTCTGATCCACCAGGCCGGTCTGCAACCCTGGATACCGTTCTATCAGAAGACGCTGCTGAACGGCTGGCCGAGCCTCAATATTTACCATCCGGCGCCGGATGCCGATTTTCAGATACCGGTTGCGGCGCAGCTCTACATGCAGAATGCCTGGGTGGACACCATTTGGCAGAACATTTTTCAGTCGCCGCTGCGCGCGGACCGGGCCTACAAATACTCCGACCTGGGGTTGTACCTCACCGCGCGGGCCATCAGCAATACGACCGGCCAGCGTCTGGACGAATTTGCAGGGCAAAATTTCTATCAGCCCCTGGGCCTGGCCACGACCACTTTCAATCCGTGGCAGCGCGGCTGGGCGGCGCGTTGCGTGCCGACCGAAGAGGACGGCTACTTCCGCCACCAAAGGCTGCAGGGTTACGTACACGACATGGGCGCGGCCATGCTCGGCGGGGTAAGCGGCCACGCGGGCCTGTTCAGCAATGCCAACGACCTGGCCAAAATATTCCAGATGCTGCTCAACGGCGGGCACTACGCCGGCCGGCTGTATCTCCAGCCGGCCACCGTGAAGCGCTTTACGACACGCTACCCCACCAGCACCCGGCGCGGCATCGGCTTCGACATGATGGAAACCGATCCCAAGGCGACCCAGAATATGAGCCCGCTGGCCGGAAGACGGACCTTCGGACATACCGGCTTCACCGGCATCTGCGCCTGGGCCGATCCGGATAAAAACCTGATTTTCATCTTCTTATCCAACCGCACCTACCCGACCATGGAAAACAACAAGCTGATCAACGGGGACTTTAGACCCCGGCTGCAGAGCGTGGTGTACCGGGCTTTGCGGCGATAACGTGGATGGATCTTATGAAAAGTACTGATTTTTCCCTTGTGCCCATGTCTGACAAAAGAATCTCCCAGATGTTATACGTTTACTTAGAAACCGTAACTTTGAAAAAAAATTAACCGATGAATTGGCAAGATCACATTTCTATTGACCCCAAAGTTATGCTTGGCAAACCTGTTATCAAAGGTACCCGCATCACTGTGGAACTCATTGTAGAGCGGCTGGGACAAGGCCAGACTTGGGAGGAACTAATAATTTCATATCCACATATCAGCCGCGAAGCCATCATGGCTTGTTTACAGTACGCCGCTTACGTAATAAGTAATGAAATTATTTATGAAATAGCCGCCTGATGAAGATTCTCGCGGATGAAAACATTGATTATCCAATCGTAAAAGGATTACGTTCTTCGGGATTTTCGGTAACCACTATTTTAGAAGGTGAACGCGGCTCCTCCGACGAAGTCGTATTGCAAGTGAGTATTATAGAAAAATCTATCCTTCTGACAGAGGATAAAGATTTTGGAGAACATATTTTCCGCTTGGGCAGCGATTATGCCGGTGTAATATTGGTTCGTCTTCCGTGGAATGGTTGGGAAGAAAAATTGAAAATCATAGTTGAATGTTTGGAAAAACATGCAACAAGTCTGCCAGACTCCTTTACGGTTATCTCGCCTGGAAGAATCCGAATTAGAAAACGATAAATAGCATCTTCCAACCTATGCCCTCGCCACACTGACTATGAACGAATTCGACCATAACACACCCCGCTTCACCCAGCAAGACGTCACCAACCTGGCCTTTGAGAATTTGCGGCACCAAAAGGAAACCAAGGCAGACATCGTAAAAGACTGGCTACCCCGCTATACCGGCATGTCGCTCGAAAAATTCAGCCGCTACATCCTGCTGGTCAATTTCAGCGGTTACGTGCGCGCCTTCGCCGACCAGCACGAAGTACCCATCTACGGCGCCGACCGACCCATGCAGGCGGCCACGGCGGACAACATCACCATCATCAACTTTGGTATCGGCAGTCCCAACGCCGGCCTGGTGGTCGACCTGCTCGAAGCCATTCACCCCAAAGCCGTGCTCTTCCTCGGCAAGTGCGGCGGCCTCAAGACGGGCAAAAACCACGTCGGCGACCTGATCCTGCCCATCGCCGCCGTGCGCGGAGAAGGCACCAGCAACGACTACCTGCCGCCCGAAGTACCGGCCCTGCCGGCCTTCGCCCTGCAGAAAGCGGTGTCCACCACCATCCGCGAATACGAGCTGGACTACTGGACGGGCGTGGTGTATACCACCAACAAGCGCGTCTGGGAACACCGGGAGGACTTCAAGCAACGCCTCCGCGACCTGCGCTGTATTGCCATCGACATGGAAACGGCTACCATTTTCGTGGCCGCTTTCAAGAACCAAATGCCCGCCGGGGCCTTGCTGCTGGTGAGCGACATGCCGATGACCCGCGAAGGCATCAAGACCGAAGCCGGCGACCGCCAGGTGACAGCCAACTTCGCCGACATTCACCTGCGGGCGGGCGTGGATTCCCTGAAGAAACTAATCAATAATGGGTTGACGGTGAAGCATTTGCGGTTTTAAACTACGAATTGATAAAGGTTGATAAGGGTTTATTATCAACCCTCATCAACCCCTTTATCAACCCTTTCAAAACACCGCCGCATCGATCCCTTTGCCCACCAGTTCGTTGGCCAGACGGGTAGCCTTGGCCCGGTCATTGGTCCGCAGAATGATGACGCCCCACTTGCCATTGCGCAGTTGACTGACCTCGGCCGTGGCGTAGCGCAATTTGATCACTTCTTCCAGGCGGGTGCGCGCATTTTCTTTCGAATCGAACGTACCGGCCCGGACGCTGTATTTCCCGGTGCCCGGTCCTTTCACCTTGCTTACGTTGCCTTTGGCGGTGAGGGCCGTAGGGGTCGCGCCACCTTTTTCGGTCAGTTGGGGCGCCGTCGTCCGGGTGGTGACTGGTTGGATGGCAGCCGGTTGGTTGGTCGCCGGCTTAGTCGTAGCAGGTTTGGTGGTCGTGGTTTTGTTGGTCGTACTGGGCGCATCCACGATGCCATTGGCGTCGGGCGCCGGCGAGGTATAATACGCCGAGGAATCGCCGGCGCCGGAATAGGTGCTGCCGGTAGCGGTAGTGTCCGTAGCGTAGCCCATATCGCGCAGGGTCTTCTGCAGTTCCGCTTCTTCGCGGGCTTTCTCCGCTTTTTCTTTTTTCATTTGACAGGCCTTGTAGCCGAGCACAGCGATCAGCGTGACGAGCAGCGCATAGAGAAGGTAGGTGAGCAGGCTGTTGGTTTTCATACGTGCAAAGACCGATTTTTAGTGCGAAAAAGAAGTATTGTCCGGGCGAAAGTAGTGGATTTTCAAATTGCGTTGCTTTGAAATCTTCGCAGCATCTTTGCGGCCATGCTTTCCGTTTTTTCCGATACCTATTTTATGAAGCAGGCGCTGGCCGAAGCCGAACGGGCCTATGCCGCGGGGGAAATACCGGTGGGCGCCGTCATCGTCTGCGATCACCGCATCATCGCCCGGACGCATAACCAGACCGAGCAGCTCACCGACGTGACCGCCCACGCCGAGATCATGGCCATCACCGCCGCTGCCGGTTACCTGGGCAGCAAGTACCTGCCGGACTGCACGCTCTACGTAACGGTAGAACCCTGCGTGATGTGCGCGGGCGCGCTGGCCTGGGCGCAGATCGGGCGGATAGTCTACGGCGCCACCGATGAAAAACGGGGCTTTATGCTGGCCGGAGGCAAGGCGCTGCTGCATCCGAAAACCCGGCTCGAACTGGGCGTACTGGAAGCGGAATGCGGGGCGCTGATGCAGCAGTTTTTCCGGGAGAGGCGAGGACTTTGAGAGAGGGAGTCCACAGAGGCTCACGGAGGAACGGAGGGCACCTCTAAAATCAGAATACAATCTCCAACCCATCATACCCCAGTTCCACCCCCGGCGGCAGTGTAGCCGCTTCCGCCCGGGCCAAACCCAGGCGATGGCTCATGTGGGTAAGCCAGGTGCGTTCCGGTGCGATGCGCGCCACCAGGGCCAGGGCCTCCCGGATATTGAGGTGAGTTGGATGCGCTTCATGGTGTAATGCATTGACCACCAGGTACTTGGTGCCCCGTATCTTTTCCATCTCCGCGTCCGGCACCGTTTTAACGTCGGTCAGATAGGTCAGGTCGTTGATCCGAAAACCCAGGATGGGCAGCCGGCCGTGCCGTATGCCGATGGGTTGAATGCGCACGTTGCCAAATTGTAGCGGCGTATGCTCGTCCAGCGGCACCAGTTCGATGCGGGGCAGTCCGGGAATGTAGTCGCCGAACACATAGTCGAAGCGCCGGCGCACCTCTTCGGCGACCCGGGGCAGCGCATAAATGATCATGGGCTGGCCCGACCGGAAGTTAAAGGGGCGAATATCGTCCAGGCCGATGACGTGGTCGTTATGCTCGTGGGTCAGCAGGATCGCGTCCAGGTGGGTGACGTGGGCGCGGAGCATTTGCTGGCGAAAATCCGGCCCGGCGTCGATGAGGATATTCAGCGGGCCGGCGGTGAGCAGGGCCGACGTGCGGAGGCGATTGTCGTGCGGATCGGTGGAACGGCAGACCGCGCAGTCGCAGCCGATGACCGGCACGCCCTGGGAAGTACCGGTGCCAAGGAGGGTCAGGGTCATTCCACCGGCGATTTTTTCCACTTCTCGATCAGCTCGCGGGATTTTTCGGACAGGCTGGCCGGGTCGTACTCCAGACCGGACAAAATGTCGAGCAGGCAGTTGACGCGGGCTTCGGTATCAAAAAAACGGTTGACTACGGCGATGCGGCGGTTTTCCACGAGGCAGTAGCCACTCTGAAAATTGCCTTTCTCATACCGGATGGTATAGTCCAGTTCTTCGAACAGCGCCTCCATTTTTTTGAGTGTAGCCTGGGTATAACGCATAGGATGGACATTTGGAACGTTGATCTCTTGATACTCGCCGGCAATCACGCTATCTTCGCCGCCAACCCCGCAAAGGTACCAAAATCCGGACAGTGGTTGACCAGGATGGATAAAGGTTTATGAAGGATTGATAATCAACAACTTGTTCTATGGTTATTGGGTACTTTGCACCACCGTCAAACAAATTGCAGGCATGAAACCTTCATTTAAAGCCCACTCCTTTTTGCCCTTCCTCTATTCCCTCCTGTTGCTGGCCTGCCTGCTACCCGCTCAGGGCCAGGCCCAGAGCCGCAATCGAGATCAACGGTTTGGCGCAGGCCTCATCGCCGGGGTCACCGCCTCTCAAATTGACGGCGACGAGTCCGCCGGATACAACAAACTCGGCATCCAGGCCGGCGCGCGCGGCACGGTACGGCTGGGCAAACGCACCGAAGGCAGCGTCGAGATCCTGTACACCCAGCGTGGCGCGAAGAGCCGGTTTGTGAAAGACCGGTACGATCCAAATATCTATTCCATCCGGCTGGATTATATCGAGGTGCCCGTGCAGTGGCACTTTAAGGACTGGCTGATCGAAGGCGAGGACCGCGACCCGGACTGGTACAAGGCGTCTTTCAACATCGGCCTGATGTACGCCCGCTACATGGGCAAGGGCAAGGCGAGGGGGGAACTCAACGGGCTGGACGTCGTCGCGCTGGACTACCTGAAAAGGGACGATCTGAGCTTCGTGATCGGGGCCAATCTGCTGTCCAATCGCCATTTAGGCTTCACGTTCCGCTATTTCCGCTCCTTATTCCCGATGTACAATCCGAAGGACTACAACCCGGCCCCCTACAAGAATTCCCTGATCAGCCACTGCCTGCATTTTCAGATATTTTATCTGTTTTAGTTTAGAGAGGATTTGAGGATGCGAGGATTTGATCAAATCCTCGCATCCTCAAATCCTCAAATCCTCTTTTTTCCCATGCCTTTTGCCGTGCTCGACCTAGGCACCAATACTTTTCATTTGCTCATTGCCGAACCGGAAGCCGGCGGCAAATGGCGGACGCTGGTGCGCGACAAGCGCTACGTGAAACTGGCGGAAGAGGGTATCGAACGCATTGGCGAAGCGTCGTTTGCGCGCGGACTGGCCGCGCTGCAGCTGTTCAAAGCGCAGCTGGATGCCCATCAGGTGCCCCTTACGGCCGTGCGGGCCTTCGGTACGGCCGCCCTGCGCACCGCGGAAAATGCGCCCGATTTCCTGGAAAAAGCCTTTGTGCTGACCGGTATTCGTCCGGAAACCATTCCTGGCGACCGGGAGGCGGCGCTGATCCACCGGGGCGTGCGCCAGGCGGTGCCCTTTCCCGATCACCGGGTGCTGATCATGGATATTGGCGGCGGCAGCGTGGAATTCATTATTGCCGACCGGACGCAGGTACTCTGGCAGCAGAGTTTCCCGATCGGGGTAGCCGTACTGTACCGGGAATTTCACCAGCATGATCCGATCATCGAGCCGGAAATAGCGCGGCTCGAAACCTTTCTGGATACCGCCCTGCAGGATCTGTGGGCGGCCCTGGCCTGGTTCCCGGCGCCGACCTTGGTGGGTGCTTCCGGTACTTTCGACGTGATCGACCTGTTCGTACTGGACCCGGCCACGAAAGCCGAACTGTATGGGTACATTGAACTGTCCGCCTTCGAGCCTTTGTACGACCGGCTGGTGCAGAGTACCGTGGCCGAGCGCCGGGCCATGCCCAAGCTGCCGGACGAACGGGTGGAAATGGTGGTGGTGGCGATGGTGTTGATCCGCTACGTGTTGCGCCGGGCCGGCATCCGGGAGATCTATACCTCGGCGTACGCGATGAAGGAGGGTATGCTGGCGGAACTGGCGGGACAAAGACAGGGACACTGAGGCTCACGGAGTAAAGGGAGGCTCACAGAGGGATTTTTTTAAACTCTGTGAGCCTCCCTTTACTCCGTGAGCCTCAGTGGAACAAAAACAGGGTTCAAACCGCCCGTTCCGAAGCAAACACCGCCCCGATGTACTCCCGGTTCATCCGGGCAATGTTCTCGATGGAAATTTCCTTCGGGCATTCCGCTTCGCAGGCCGTTACGTTGGAGCAGCGGCCGAAACCCTCTTCGTCCATCTGTTTGACCATCGCCAGTACCCGCTTCTGGTGTTCCACCTCCCCCTGCGGCAACAAGGCCAGGTGGGAAATCTTGGCCGAGGTGAACAGCATGGCCGATGAGTTGGGACAGGCCGCCACGCAGGCGCCGCAGCCGATACAGGCGGCCGCATCGAACGAACGCGCCGCGGTGTCTTTCTCGATGGGAATGGCGTTGGCATCCTGGGCCTGGCCGGTATTGACGCTCACGTAGCCGCCGGACTGGATGATGCGGTCGAAGGCCGAGCGGTCCACCACCAGGTCTTTGATGACCGGGAAAGACCGCGCCCGGAACGGTTCGATCACGATGGTATCGCCGTCGCGGTAGTGCCGCATGTGCACCTGGCAGGTCGTGGTGCCCTGCATCGGACCGTGGGCGCGGCCGTCGATGGTCAGCGAGCAGCTGCCGCAAATGCCCTCCCGGCAGTCGTGCTCAAACGCTACCGGCTCCTCGCGGCGATGGACGAGTTGCTCGTTCAGTACGTCGAGCATCTCGAGAAAGGACATATCGGCGTTTACGTCCGGCAATTGATAGGTGACAAATTCCCCTTGGTAGCGGCCGCCCTGACGCCATATTTTCAGTGTGAGTCTCATATTCAAGCTGTATTTATGCGCTGACTTTAAGGTATTGGGGTTCATGAGAGGTTATCAATCAATACGTTGCCATTAGTTTTTAATCTTCACGATGGCCGAACAATTATCCATCAATAAATTCCCATTCTTCTTCTCAAATCCCGGCGCGTAATAAGCCATCAGATCCAGTTCATCAAAATCAGCCAGGGCAGGCTTTAAAATGAAACTATACTTCACCCACTCCGAATGACTGATCGCCGAACTCTCGGCCAGCAGTTCTTCCTGTTGGGTAGCGGTATTATAGCCCCAGATCTTCAAGATGGTCGGCGCATTGAAGTTGATCATGGCCGTACTCGTCCTCGTAGCCGACATGTACCGCTGGGAGCGGGTCAGATACACGCTGAACGTGTAAGCCGAATCTTTCTTTAAAAAACCTCTCAACCGTTGCCCCAGGCCCTCCCAGCTATTGTTCTCCCGCACCACCATGCCCACGTACAATTCTCCGTCCTGCGCCGGCAGGCTCACGTCAAACCGCCCCGGCTGCCGGTCCGGCGGGGTTTCCCCTTTCAGTCCCAGATCTTCCCAGCCGCTCGGCGGCAGCCCCACCTCCGGATCGTTGATTTCAAAAGAGGGGTTGATCAATTCAAAAACATCCTGTGCCCGCGACATCGTCCAGGTCAGTAAAAAGAGCCATACGAGGCTTTTTCTCGTAAAGGCAACCGATGTAGTCCTGCTGTTCATTTTGGGGAGCTCTCGCTGATTATTTTTTGCATTTTCCCTTCCCGGCCATCCTGATACGGATAGCGATAAGAGGCAATTCAATTTTACTTATAACTCCGTTGCGTCACCTGCACTTCCTCGTACACCAGATGTTCCTTGTGCAAGGTCTGCGGCGTATTCTCCCCTTCCCATTCCCAGGCCGCCACGTACATAAAGTTTTTGTCGTCGCGCAGCGCCTCCCCTTCGGGCGTCTGGTATTCCTCGCGGAAGTGACCCCCGCAGCTTTCGTTGCGGTGCAGCGCATCCTGGCACATCAGTTCGCCGAGCTCCATGAAATCGGCCACCCGCCAGGCTTTTTCCAGTTCGGGATTGTATTCGGTGGTGGTGCCGGGGATAAAGACGTCTTTCCAGAATTCGGCGCGGAGGGCCCGGATCTCGGTGATCGCCTGTTGCAGGCCAGCGGCGTTGCGGGCCATGCCGCATTTATCCCACATGATTTGTCCCAGGCGGCGGTGAAAACTTTCCACGCTTTGCTGGCCGCCGATGCCCATCAATCCGGCGATCCGCGCCTGCACGTCCTGCTCCGCCGCCGCAAATTCCGGCGTCTCGGTGGAAATGGCGCCGGTGCGGATCTCGTTGGACAGGTAGGAACCGATGGTATAGGGCAGCACGAAGTACCCGTCGGCCAGCCCCTGCATCAGCGCGGAGGCGCCGAGGCGGTTGGCGCCGTGGTCGCTGAAATTGGCCTCTCCGCAGGCATAAAGCCCTGGTAACGTGGTCATTAATTCGTAGTCCACCCACAGCCCGCCCATGGTGTAGTGTACCGCGGGATAGATGCGCATCGGCACCTCGTAGGGGTTCTCGCCGGTGATCTTTTCGTACATCTCGAACAGGTTGCCGTAAGCCGCTTCCACGGCCGGACGTCCCTTGCGCTTGATGGCGTCGGCAAAATCGAGGTACACCGCCAGGCCGGACTTGCCCACGCCAAGGCCCTCGTCGCAGGCCACTTTGGCGGCGCGGCTGGCACTTTCCAGCACAGTGGGATCCGAAGCTTGGAATTCACGTGACTTGAAGTCGCGGC
>JADMIO011778056.1_pt1 | contig 74228 bp, 72 predicted proteins | sample 8958161 | NCBI WGS metagenome assembly JADMIO01 (sample SAMN16585339, study PRJNA669376) | soil metagenome | isolation source: Crop rotation soil | place: USA: Cullars Rotation, Alabama | collected 2011
GCGACAACTTGTCCACGTGGAATTCTAAGCTTAGGATCCCAATGTGCTGGAAAGAAGCGGAATTGACCTGTATGTAAAAGCTGCCGTTTTGGCCAATGAATTGAGTTTGGGAATCAATGCCGGGCACGATTTGAGTCTGGACAATATCAAATTTTTTAAGGACAATATCCCGGGATTGCTTGAGGTTTCCATCGGCCATGCCCTGATTTCGGAAGCCTTGTATTTAGGTTTGGACAATGTTGTCAATATGTACCTGCAAAAACTGAAATAATGTTATTACACTCCAGGATAGAAGGCGAAGGCAGGCCGTTAATTATAATTCATGGTTTTCTCGGAATGAGTGATAACTGGAAATCATTCGCATCGCTCTATGCCGCCGAAGGTTTTCAGGTGCATATGCTCGATTTGCGCAACCACGGGCGGAGTTTTCATTCGGATGAGTTTAATTATACTGCCATGGCAAATGATTTGCTCGAGTATTGCCAGCATTATAATTTAACCAACATTTCAATAATAGGCCATTCCATGGGTGGAAAGGTGGCGATGCTTTTTGCCACAACCTATCCTGAAATGGTTGAAAAATTAATCGTTGCCGACATTGGCCCGAAATACTATGCGCCACACCATCAGGATATTTTGGCAGGCTTGAATGCAGTCGATTTTTCCACCAAACCGGACAGGGCGGCTGTCGAGGAAATCCTGTATCCGTTTATCCCCGATTTTGGTACGCGCCAGTTTTTGATGAAAAACCTCTATTGGGTAGCCCCGGGACAACTGGCTTTCCGGTTCAATCTGCCGGTTTTCAATGCTAAAATTGAAACGATTGGTGAGGTCTTGCCCGACCGGAATATTTTTGAAAAACCAACCCTGTTCATTCGTGGGGGCAATTCACGCTACGTTTTAGATACTGATGTGCCCGAAATCCAAAAACATTTCCCTAATTTTAAACTGGCAACGATTCCGGATGTCGGACACTGGCTCCATGCCGAAAACCCGAAGGCGTTTTTTGAGGAAACGGCAGGATTTTTGAGGAATTAAATTTTAAATTAAATAATATGAAACTACTTCTTAGAATATTCATCACAGCACTATTGGTTATGGCTATTGCCTATCTGATGAAAGGTGTTGTGGTCGATGAATTTACCACAGCACTCACCGTGGCTATTGTTTTGGGGCTGCTGAACTTTTTTGTAAAACCTATTTTGGTGTTGTTCACATTGCCGGTAACCTTCTTTACACTCGGCTTGTTTTTGCTGGTTATCAATGCAGTCATCATCCTGCTTTGTGACTATTTCATAGACGGGTTCAGTGTCAGCTCCTTTTGGACAGCGATGCTCTTCAGCATCATATTATCCCTTTCGCAATCATTGGTTTACCAGATCACCGGCGAGTCAAAATAAATCTTTAGGAATCAATAAAATAAAATTGTCTGGGTTGCAGAAATGTTATAATTTTGCAACCCAATTTTAGTATGTAAAAAACACAAGAAATGAACATCACAAGAAATAATGTAGACGCATTAAATGCTGTAGTTACTGTAGAAGTATCAAAATCGGATTACGCAGAAAAAGTAGAGAAAGTATTGGCAGATTATCGTAAAAATGCTGCTATACCAGGTTTCAGAAAAGGAGCGGTGCCGATGAGCTTAATCCAAAAACAATACGGAAAAGCAATATTGCTGGAGGAAGTAAACAAATTACTGCAGGACAAATTAAACAGTTATTTAGTTGAGGAAAAATTAGACATCCTTGGAAATCCACTTCCTAAAATCACGGAAGATTTCAACTGGGATGTGGAAGATTATAAATTTGAATTCGAATTAGGACTGGCTCCTGAATTCACGGTTGATTTGGCTGCCAAAAACAATTTGGTACAATACAAAATCGTTGCCGATGATAAAATGCTGAACGACCAGGTGGCCCGTATCCAAAAACAATACGGAAAACTAATCGCAAAGGATACAGTGGAAGAAGGAAATGATGTTTCCGGAATTTTTGCCAACGAGGAAAAAGGCATCAACAACAGGACGACACTTTCCTTAGACGTGTTCAAGGACAAAAAAACAGCCAAAGCCTTTATCGGTAAAAAAGTAGGCGATGTGGTGACATTAAACACCAAAGGCTTGTTTGATGACGACCACAAATTAATGGATTTCTTAGCCGTTGGGCATGATGATGTTCATGGTTTGGATGTTGATGTTACGTTCACCATTGATGAAGTAGTGGGTCACGAATTGGCAAACCTGGACCAGGAATTATTCGACAAATTATTCGGGCCAAAAGTAATCACTTCAGTGGATGAGCTAAAAGCAAAAATCAAGGAAGATGCCGAAAAACAATTCGCACAACAGGCAGATCAAAAGTTCTTAAACGATGTGACGGAATTCCTGATCGCCAATACAAAATTTGATTTACCGGCAGCATTCCTTAAAAAATGGATACAGTCAGCTGGCGAAAACCCGTTAAGTGCGGAAGAAGCAGAGGCAGAATATGCTAAATCGGAAAACGGCCTGCGTTACCAGTTAATCGAAGGGAAAATCATCGCTGAAAATGGTTTGCAAATCACTTTCGAGGATTTGAAATCCTATACTTCTGAAGTAATCAAAAAACAAATGGCACAATTCGGTCAGATGAATCCAACAGACGAAGATGTTCAGGGAATTGTGGCGCGTGTAATGTCAAACCAGGATGAAGTAAGACGTTTGTCAGAGCAAGTGATGAACGAAAAAATGCTGAACCTGTTTAAGGACAAAGTAAAAGCAAAAACAAAAGAGGTTTCATATGACGATTTCATCAAAGCAATGTACGGTGAGATTTAATTAGAAAATCATTATATTTGAGCGTCAGAGTCGAAAGCTTTGGCGCTTTTTTTATTTTTTGCCACTATGTCATGAAAATAATAAGGCACGAACTTTGACTTATACAAAACAGAATAACAAATTACTCATAACTTATAATTCATAACTAACAAAATGGACTACGGAAAAGAATTTAAAAAATTTGCTACCAAAAAACATGGCGTAAACAGCCTGTATTATGATAAAATCGTAGGTAGTATGACGCCTTATATTATTGAAGAACGTCAAATGAACATTTCACAACTGGATGTGTTTTCCCGTTTGATGATGGACAGGATCATCTTCATGGGAACCGGTGTCGACGATTATATGGCCAACATCATTCAGGCGCAATTGCTGTTCCTGGAAAGTGTGGATGCCAGCAAAGACATTCAAATCTACATCAATTCCCCGGGTGGCAGCGTGTATGCCGGTTTAGGGATTTATGATACCATGCAGTTCATCAAGCCTGATGTAGCTACGATTTGTACCGGTATGGCGGCCTCTATGGGTGCTGTTTTACTATGTGCCGGTGCTGCCGGAAAACGTTCGGCCCTGCCACATTCAAGGGTTATGATTCACCAACCATCCGGTGGTGCACAAGGTGTAGCTACAGATATGGAAATCAACTTAAAGGAAATGCTGAAACTGAAAGACGAATTGTACCAAATCATCTCACAGCATTCGGGACAAACTTTTGACAAAGTGCACAAGGATTCAGAACGCGATTACTGGATGATTGCCGATGAAGCAAAGGCATACGGAATGATTGATGAAGTGTTAAGAAGAGAAAAATAAAAGTTCCGGAGCTCCAAAGTCCCTAAGAAAAGACTTTGCTGCTTTGTTACTTTGCAACTATAAAAAATGGCAAAACAAGTTTTAGAATGTTCCTTTTGTGGAAGAAAAAAGCCGGAAACCAATTTATTGATTGCCGGAATTAATGCGCATGTTTGTGATCGATGTATTGAGCAGGCACACGGAATTGTTTTAGAAGAATTAAAAGGTTCAGGCGCTGCAAAGCAATCAGCTGATTTAGTTTTGAAAAAACCAAAAGAAATCAGGGCGTTCCTTGACCAATATGTTATTGGGCAGGACCAAACCAAAAAAGTAATGTCGGTTGCCGTATACAATCACTATAAAAGATTGATGCAGCTCCAGCACGATGAAGATGTTGAAATCGAAAAGAGCAACATCATCATGGTGGGGCAAACCGGAACCGGGAAAACATTAGTCGCCAAAACCATTGCGCGTATGCTGGATGTTCCGTTGGCAATTGTTGACGCTACGGTACTGACAGAAGCCGGTTATGTGGGAGAAGATGTGGAAAGCATTTTAACCCGATTATTACAGGCGGCCGATTATGATGTGCCCAAAGCCGAAAGAGGCATCGTCTTTATTGACGAAATCGATAAGATTGCCCGTAAAAGCGACAATCCTTCCATCACCCGTGATGTTTCGGGGGAAGGGGTGCAGCAGGCCTTATTGAAATTATTGGAGGGAACGATGGTGAATGTTCCGCCAAAAGGGGGTCGTAAACACCCGGATCAAAAATTCGTAGAAGTGAATACCAAAGATATCCTGTTCATCGCCGGTGGTGCTTTTGACGGTATTGAAAGGATTATTTCAAAACGACTGAACCGCCAGGCAATTGGTTATTCGACCTCTAAAAATGCAGAAGGGATTGACAAGAACAATTTATTGCAATATGTAATTCCGAAAGACATCAAGGATTTTGGACTGATTCCTGAAATTATCGGGCGCCTTCCGGTGCTGACACACATGGATCCGTTGGATAAGGAAACATTGCGGGCCATTTTGACCGAGCCCAAAAATGCCTTAATCAAGCAATACGAAAAGCTGTTTGGTATGGATGATGTGAAATTCACCATTTCCAACGAAGCGCTGGATTATATCGTAGACAAAGCCCTGGAGTACAAACTCGGAGCCCGTGGACTGCGTTCGCTCTGCGAAGCCATCTTAACGGATGCAATGTATGATTTGCCAAGTTCCAATGAAAAGAAACTGCACATCGATTTGGATTATACGCACGATGCGTTGACCAAAAATTTATTAAAACGACTGGAAATAGCTTCATAAAAAAATCCCTCGGCAGAGGGATTTTTAATTTACTAATTATAACCAATTTATTTTAGGAAGCCTCCACCCGAGTTGGTTTTCTCGATGTTAATATCGGTATTGTCTTTCTTCAGGCCTAAATTTCCAAAGTTATACGTCAACGAAAGCCTAAACGTCCGTGTGTCCTGTTTTTGGTAAAATTTGGTTTCCAGATTGGTCGAAGACACCAAAGCATTTACCTCATTCGAATTGAAAACATCAAAGCAGTGCAATCCTATTTTCAGGTTTTTATTCAGGAAATCACGGTTGAACGAAATGTCAAATTGTTGGATGGGTTTGGTAATGTCGTAAATTTCCCAGGTACCTTTCGGCAAAATAAAGTATGACATGGTATTCTTGATTTGCCACGGTAAAATGAACTGCGCCTGTGCCGAATAATTCAGGATGGGCTTATTGTCAAAAGTAAATGTGTAACCTTCGGTAGTAGCCTTGATATAATTCACATTGATGAAAATATAATTCATATTATCCATGTTGTTCATGCGTTTCTGGAATTCTTCCTTCCCCTTGAAAAAATAATCTAGCGGAATTGGAAACGAAGCGAAGAAGCTCAACGTGTTGATTTTGTCAAATTGCTGGAAGGTCTGATTGCTCACCAGTTCATTAGGTTCTGCCTCAAAGATGAATTTGTTGATGTCTTTGGCGATGGTGTAATTTCCACCCAGTTGCACAAATTGGAATGCCGTCATCTTTAACTCAAAATTGTCATAAAACGTTGGATCCAGGAACGGATTTCCGTTCGAGGAATTGTACTGGTCAAAATTGGCAAAATTGTTCGGGTCCAAAACATTGTAATCGGCCTGCTGGATTTTCTTCGAATAGGAAGCCGAAATGCTTATGTTCTGATTCACTTCATACAACGCACTCAGGTTCGGGAAGAAATTGGTGTTTTTAAAATTCACCTTGGTTTCCGCATTGTCTTCCACAGCCAGTCGGTCAACTTTATAATCCTCAAAACGGATGCCTGCCGTGAAATTGAATTTCTTGACTTTCTTCCTTGCCTCTACATAAAACGCCAGGTTGGTTTCCTTGTAATCAAAATCGGTCACCGAATTGGTTGGCGTATTCAGATTGTAAATTCCGGTGTCCTCAACTTTTATGAGGTTGAATTTTCCGCCTGTATTCAATGAAAAATCAATTTTGTTAAACGGAATGGCAAAATCGTATTTCAAATAATGGTTGACCAGTTTAAAATCAACTTTTCCGTTGTAATAAGTCGCATCGCCGTTGTTTGTCCCGTTGGAATAGGTGACAGGCTTTTTGTCGAAAAAGTTGCTGAATGCTGTAATGTCAAGCGTTCTGCCAATAGTGTCCAGCTTGGTTTTGTACTGTAAACTCAATTCGTGATTGTTGTTTTTGTTTTTGGCCAAACTGGTATTGGTATAATCCACTCCCGTTCCGACGGTACTCGATTCGTTGGCAAAACGGTCATTCGCTATGTTCATATTATAGTTGAACAGCAAATTCGATTTTTCACTCAGTTTATAATTCGTCCCGGTCCTGAAATAGAAGTTCCGGTTTGTTGTTACCGATAAGTTCTTCTGGGAAAGGATTTCATCAGGGTTGAATGAGGTAAAGATCTGGTCATTTTGGGTTTTATTTTCCCCATCAATATAATTGTAGCCAATCATCGTCTGCCAGCTCAAATCCTTGACTTTTCCGTTCAGCAGGATTTGTGGGCTTGGTTTTTGATATTTGTTAAAATTGTAATTGATGTTAAAACTGGCATTGATGCCCTTTTTCCTCTTGGTGCTGGTCACAATATTGATGATAGAGCCACTGGCATTCGCATCAAAGGACGCGCCGGGATTGTAGATAAGTTCTACCTTTTCGATGGCATTGGCAGGCAAAGTCGCTAAATAATTTTGCAGGTCGGTGCCGCTTAAGCTGCTTGGCGCGCCATCAATATAAATCGTAACCCCTTTGCTGTTTAACGTAATGCTTCCGGTTGGCGATGTAATGACACCCGGGATTTTTTTTACGGCCTCCAGGCTGCTGCCACTGTTGAGCATGGCATTATCCCTAACGCTGATGGTGGTTTTGTCCGATTCTACCTTGAGGTATTGTTTTTTGTTGCCGTAAACCGTTACTCCTGAAAGTTCGTTGGCTTTTTCTGTTGGAGGATTCGTTTCCGTTTTTGGGGTTTGCTGACTGCCTGTTGGTGCTTCCTGAGCGAATAGTATACTCGTGACAAGCAAGCATAAGGTAATGCTTAATGATTTCATTGGTGATTGATTTTATTGAGTTCCGGTTTCCCGAAGCCCATTTGATTGATGATTTTCTCCACTGCGCTCCGAACAATTCGACTTCGCCTTGGGTGATGATTGCCAATAAGACTTATGGCATCGCCAAATGTTACATCAAAATGAAAATTATTTGAGCCTTTTATAATTTACAATAACCACGCCGCTGATAATGAGCATCGCAGCCACGATAATCCGGGAAGTGATTTCTTCGTTAAGTACCAGCCAGCCAAGAAAAAGTGCCACCACCACATTCACATAAGACAAGACAGTAACTTTTGTCGCGGGCAATTGAGAAATCAAATAACTGAAAGCGACATAACCCACAACCGAACCAAAAATAGCCAGGTAAATCATGGCAAAAATGCTTTTGGTGCTCCAGCCTGCACTCGAAATGTTGGGTGTGAGATAGAATTGCAAACAAGTTAAGACCACGCCGGCAATCAGCATTTGAACGCAAACATTCATGAGCATACCCAGGGGATTTTCGCTTCCCCTTTTCATGATTATCGTCCCGACCGCCCAGGCAAGGATGGCCAGCAATAAGGCATAAATTCCCTGGCGGTATTCCGGAATCAATAAATCGGCCAGGCTGCTTTGATAGATGAGGTAAATGCCGAACATGCCCAATAGTATCCCAACCACCGTTTTGATGGACAGTTTTTCGTATCCCAATAGTAAATTCAGTACCAAAACACAAAAAGGCGACAGTGTAGAGATTAAGGAGGCCAGGCCACTGGTGATGAATTTTTCTGAATAGGTCGTCAGGCCATTCGCCAAAACAATCATCAGTACTGATAATACAAAGGCCCGTAAAAACTGATTGGGGCTTACTTTTTCCAGTTTTTTCTGAGAGAACAGGTAACAAAAAATAATAGTGCCCGAAATTAAATTCCGTATCCCGGCTAAGATAAAAGGTGGAATGGTTTCCACACCAATCCGGATGCCCAGGAAGGTTGTTCCCCAAAAGAAAGCAACGCAAAATAAGGCGAGGTAGAGTTTTGTTTTCAAAAAAGGGGTATTAGGTATTATTTGGCAACGCCAATCTGCATGTTCTTCAATTGTTCGAGATAATCCCTTTGGTTGGAAAGCCGCGGAATTTTATGCTGCCCACCGAGTTTGTCATTTTCCTTGAGCCAGTCGTAAAATAAATTTTCCCTGGCAACATTGACTTTCAGCTGGTTTAATGTCATGTTGTTGTATCGTTTGGCTTCGTAATCGGAGTTCAAGCCCTGCAGGTTTTCGTCTAATGTTTTTTGGAACAATTTGATGTCTTCCGGCTGCTTTTTAAACTCAATCATCCATTCGTGGGCGCCTTTCTCCTTTTCTTTCATGAAAATAGGAGCCACGGTATAATCGGTTACTTCGCAGTTGAGCGCCGAACAGGTTTTTGCCAAAGCCATATCGGTGTTTTCGACCATCAGCTCTTCGCCAAACACATTGATATAATGTTTTGTCCTTCCCGAAACCCGGATTCTGTATGGGTCTAAAGAAGTAAAACGCACCGTATCACCAATCAGGTAACGCCACAATCCGGCATTGGTCGTAATGACAACAGCATAGTTTTTAAACAATTCCACATCCGCCAGGCGGACAATTTTTTGATTTTCGGTGCCAAAGGTATCCATCGGAATGAACTCGTAAAAGATGCCATAGTCCAACATCAGCAATAAATCATTGGAATAATTCAAATCCTGTATCGCAAAAAAGCCTTCGGAAGCATTGTAGATTTCGTAATATTTGAAATTATGTTGCGGTAAAATCTTTTGGTATTGTTCGCGGTACGGCTCAAAACTTACGCCGCCGTGAAAATAGACTTCCAGGTTTGGCCATAGTTCAGAAAGGTTGTCTTTCCCGGTTTCGGTCAGGATTCGGTTGAGCAGTACCAGCATCCAGGAAGGAACACCGGCAAAGCTGGTCACGTTTTCGGTTTTGGTTTCATTAATAATGGCGGTGAGCTTGGTTTCCCATTCGCTCATCAACGAAATCTTATTGCTCGGCGTGCTGCTGAATTCGGCCCAAATCGGCATGTTTTCAATTAATATGGCCGATAAATCACCAAAATAGGTTTTGTTGTTTTCATAAATCTGGGAACTTCCGCCCAATCGCAGGCTTTTGCCCAAAAACATTTCGGAATTTTCATTGTTATTTAAATACATACACAGCAAATCCTTACTGCCTTTGTAATGACAGCCTTCGAGTGCTTCAGTGCTCACCGGAATAAATTTGCTTTTGGCATTGGTGGTGCCACTCGATTTGGCAAACCATTTGATGGGGGTGTTCCAAAAAACATTTTGTGCGCCTTTGCGTGTCAGTTCAATCATCGGCTCCAGGTCTTCATACGAAGAAATCGGAATCCTTTCCGAAAAGGTTTGATAGGATTTGATGCTTTCGAAATTATATTTTTGTCCAATAACGGTTCCTTCTGCCGAACGGATTAAGTTCAGCATCAACTCTTCCTGAACTTCATGCGGGTATTTTAAAAACAACTCAATCTGATGAATGCGCTGTTTCAAAACCCAGGAAGCAATGGAATTAATTATTGGAAAAGGCATTTTTAGAATTGAGAATTATGAATTACGAATTATGAATTATAACTTTACCAAATATAGGAAAAAATCTTAAAAATAAACCATGACTTACGAAGGCGTATTGACCAAAATGCAAACCGAATTTTCGAATCCGATTCAATATTACCTGGTGTTTGAAAATAGTTTTTTGAGCCTAAATCAATTGCTGGGCAAATCGTTGGAAATCAATTTTTTGGGTTACCAATGCCTCAATTGCAATAAGAAGAAAAAGATATTCAGTCAGGGGTTTTGTTATGACTGCTTTATGGGCAGTGCTGCTGCCGGTGATTGGATCATGAGGCCCGAATTGAGTACGGCACATCTTGATATTGAAGACCGTGATTTGGAGTACGAAAAGAAAGTGCAGTTGCAGCCGCATATTGTTTATCTGGCATTGTCGAGCGAAGTAAAAGTAGGTGTCACCCGGGGAACCCAGGTTCCGACCCGATGGATAGACCAAGGTGCAAGCCATGCTATTGCCATTGTTGAGGTTCCGAATAGGTATTTAGCCGGAATAACCGAAGTAGCTTTGAAAAGCCATTTTGTAGATAAAACCAATTGGCGAAAAATGCTCACAAATGAAATTTCCCAATTAGATATAATTCAGGAAAAAAGACGCGTAAGGGATTTATTGCCAGTGGAAGTCCAGGAATATTTTTATCCTGAAAAAGAAGATTTTCACGAACTGATTTACCCTGTTTTGCAATATCCAACCAAAGTGAATTCGCTGAACTTGGATAAAACGCCAAATTATGCCGGAACATTAATTGGCGTCAAAGGGCAATACCTCATGTTTGAAGACGGTACCGTTTTTAATGTGCGGTCATTTGAAGGCTATGTTGTCAGGATAACGGTCTAAAAAGAAAACCCTTTCAGTCGAAAGGGTTTTCTTTTTTTATTTTGTTGTTGCCGGTGTGACCGCCGGTTTCGGATCTTCTTTTTTCTTTTTATTGAACAAACCGTTAATCAAATCCTTCGCTTTCGTTTTAACATCCTCTTTTGGCGTGGCCGTTTTTGAAGTATCTTTCGATTTGGTGTTGTTTCTTATAATGTCTCCCAATGCCGAAGTTCCCTGCTGAATCAGCCTGTCCTTTTGTTGTTTTACCAAATTAGTGACCAAAGTTGTGGTAGCCTGTTTCACATCGGTAGTGACTTTCGGACTTTTAAAATTACCGGTAAGGATGGCATTGATCGGAATAGTTTCAAATTTTTTGGCATCAGCCGGAGTCAGCTTTGCAATCAGGTTATTGATTTCTGTGCCCAGGTATTTTGTTGGGACATCGAGTTTTACATTGTAATTGATGTTTTGGTCAAAACCATGTGTTCCGCCAAGCGATACCTTAATGTCCTGGTATTTTAAATCAACCGGTTTTAAATTTACCTTTCCGTCCTTAAAGGTCAGTGCTGCCTTCAAATCGTTGAGGTTTAATTTTTTCAGATCTATAAAACCCAACTTATCATCCAGGGCAGAGAGCATGGTCGAATTGCTTGAATTAACTGTAGTGGAAAGCAATTGTCCAATCAAATCTCCTGTTAAACTGCTCAGGTCGGGTGTCATTTCCTTGTCTTTTAAATTTCCGGAAACCTTGATTTTCGAATTCAGTTTCCCGTTAATGACACCGGCAATCGGCGCTATTTTTTTCATCATGTCCAATTGCGTAAAGGTCTGCGCAATATCTACACCATTCAGTCCCAAATCCATATTGAATTTTGAGATTTTTTCCTTGGTCGAAACATCGCCGTTAAAGGCAATCGAGCCGCCAAAAATATTGGTCTTCCCATTTTCCAGTGTTACTTTTTGGTCTTTAATGATTATTTTTCCCGAAACGTCTTTCATGACCAGGTTATCGTATAGGACCGTATTGGCTTTGGCCGTCAGTGTACAGTTCAGGAACGCCGGTATCTTCATAGGCTCACTGGCTTTGGTATCTTTTTTGGCCGCCGTTTCCGTCGTCATGAAATCGTTTACCGCCAATTGATTCGAATTCAGATTGAAGTTTCCTTTCAGCTCCTGGTTTTTAAATATAAAGCCATAGAAATTTTCCAAAACGCCATTCACCGCTAAATCGCTTTTCCCGGTTGTGGCATTGAATTGTTTTAAGTTCACCCTGCTTGGGTCAAATGCCACTAGTGCTTTGCTGATTTTCATGGTTTTCCCGTTGTCATCAGTATAATTAAAGCCGGTTAAGTCGAGGGTTCCCGCATTTTTAATTCGGGCATAATCGCTTTTTTCTACCGATTGCATGTCAAATTCCGTCGTTACATCGGCTTTTAAAATTCCGGTTAACGGCTTGTCCAGCTTGATTGGATACGCTTTGGTCAGGTTGCCCAGGTTAATGGTTCCTTTCAGGGCGGCATTTACCAAAGCATTTTCAGAGATATTCCTGATGTTGGCCTTGGCGTTAAACACATCCTGGTCAATCTGGAAAGACAGTTTGTCCAAATTCACATAAGTATCATTCATCACACCGGTTTCGTTGATGATTTTGGTATCGATAATGATTTTCTGTACTGATTTTGGTAAATTTTTATATTGGAACGAAGCATTGTTTGAAGCAATTTCGATATTGAATTTGGGCACAGTCGTATCCGAAAGCAATCCTTTGGCAAAACCGGCCACGGTAAAATCGCCACTGGTTGTCACGTCTTTCAGGTTGCTCGAATATTTCGCGGGAATCAACCCTAAGAAATTTTTAAACGAAGAAGTTGGCGTCTTGAATTTCAGGTCATACTGCTGGCCTGCGTCCGTCATTTGGATGAAACCATCGAATTCCAAAGGCAGTTCATTGATTTTGGCTTTGTTTTCCTTAAAGGTATATTTGCTGTTGTCTAAGTCAATTCCGAGGATGGCATCCAGCGAAATGGCGACGTCTTTCATATAGTTCACCTTGTCCATGTCAAGCGAAACCTTGGTGGTGGTTTTGGTCGTCAAATCGAGTTTGGACGAAGCGAAATCACCTGTTCCTTCATGGTTGATGCTGTCTAAAACCATCCTGATCTTGGAACGCTCATCATAATATTTAAATTTGAAATTCTCCACCGAATATTCCTTGATCTTAAGCGAAAGCGGTTTGCTTTTGCTGTCGTCTTTTTTACTGTCGTCTTTTAGGGCAATGTCGAAATTGCCTACGCCGTCCTTGTTGAAAATAATATTGATCAAACCGTTTTTAGAGGATATCCCGTCAACGTGCAACGGTTCATTATCACCATTGAATAATTCCTTGATGGACATTTTCAGGTTCAGTTCATCAAAGGCAACCAAAGTATCGCCTTCAAAAGGGGCTTTGTTGATAATGGATAATTTATTGATGGTCACGCTGGCGTTGGGAAAGTTTTTAAACAGGCTCAAATCGGCATCGGCAAACGCCACTTTGGCGTCTACTTTTTCATTGATGGCGGTTATGATTTTGGCTTTGATCTGATCCTTAAAGAAATACGGAATCGCAAAGGCCGAAATCACCAACAGTAACAAAATGATTCCAACAATTTTTAAGATTTTCTTCAACATGGCGTGATAGATTTAGTTAAGCTTTAGCTAAACAAAAATAATGCCTTTTCCCCACAAAGCGGTTACTATTTATAGAAGTTTTAAGATTTTATCGGTTTCAGATTGTTGAGAAATTGTTATTAACAGTCTGCCCGTTTTTGCCTTAATTCTAAAATAGTTTTAGTTAATTTGTGCTTCTATGAATAAGCAGCATCAAGTCATTCTATCCTTAGGCAGCAATCAGGGCAACCGTCTCGAAAACATCGAGCGTTGCATTGACAGCCTACACCAGGAAATCGGAACCATTATCAGGGTTTCCAAGCTATATGAAACACCTTCATGGGGTTTTGAAAGCGGGAAATTTTACAATTGTGCAGTGGTTATGAATACCCATAAATCGGCACACCAGATTTTGGAGGAAGTTTTACTGCTGGAAGAAGCTTTGGGCAGGGTCCGTGATAATGTGGAAGGCTATCAGGCCCGGATTATCGATATTGATGTGATTACGTTTAACGAAGAAATCATTGCGTCGGAAAAACTACAGGTGCCGCATCCCGAGATGCAGAATCGTTTGTTTGTGCTGTTGCCGATGCGCGATCTGAATCTCGACTGGCGCCATCCTATCTTGCAAAAATACCTGCACGAACTGCTGGTGCTTTCCGAAGACAAAAGCAATTGCAGTGTGATTCAGAATTTGGAAATACCCATTGCCAAAATCAAGCTCGACCATTTTAATTATATTGCCATAGAAGGGAATATCGGTGCCGGAAAAACAACACTGACCAATAAACTGGCCGAAGATTTCAATGCAAAAACAGTGTTGGAACGTTTTGCCGACAATCCTTTTTTGCCCAAGTTTTATGAAGACCAAAGCCGCTATGCCTTTCCGTTGGAAATGTCTTTTTTGGCCGACAGATACCAACAGATTTCAGATGATTTGGCACAATTTGATTTGTTCAAGGATTTTATCGTTGCCGATTACCATATTTTCAAGTCGCTGATTTTTGCCAAGGTTACGCTGGCCGAAGATGAATTTCGTTTGTATAAAACCATGTTCGATATCATCTACAAAGAAATGCCAAAGCCCGATTTGTATATTTATTTATACCAAAGTACAGACCGTCTTTTGAAAAATATCAAGGAACGCGGCCGAAGTTATGAGCAGGAAATTCCGGCAGAATACCTTGAAAAAATCAACAATGGCTATTTGGATTATATCAAATCCCAGCAGGATTTGAATGTGCTCATCATCGATGTAACCCACAGGGATTTTCTTAACAATCAGGAAGATTACGTTTTTGTGTTGGATGAAATCCAGAAGAGGTTATCTTTTTAAGGCAAAATGCCCTTTTTTCTCGGGAAGCGTGCTGTCCATTTTTGCCACATACCAATAATCCGTAGCCAATAAAAGTTTGCCGTTGAAGGTTCCGTCCCAATTGGGTGTTGCCGAATTTAAAACGGTGATTAATTTTCCAAACCGGTCAAAGATTTTCACTTCGGCATTTTGGTAATAATTCATTCCGCTAATCAGCCAATAATCGTTATAGCCATCACCATTGGGTGTAAAAAATGCCGGAAAGGTTACCAATGAAAAAATCTGTGCATCAAACCCACAGCCATTTATTTCCCGTACAAATGCCTGGTAAATGCCCCCTTTTGGCAGATTGAAAACATTGGAACTTTGATAATCGGTGCCGTTTACGGAATACTCAAAATCCCCTGGATTGGTGGTTAAAATGGTAACCATGTTCTCGTTAGTCTGTATTTCTGAAATTACCGGTGCATTATTTACCGTGACCTCAAAATTCCGCATGGCAGTGCAATTATCCGCATTGGATGCCACTACCGTATATTGGCCCTGTGTGCTGACGGAAATGGTTTGCGATAGTTCTCCTGTCGACCAGGTATAACCCAAACCCGGGATGCCCGCATCCAGAATGGTTGTTGTGCCTTCACAAATGGTAACAGTAGTGTCATTTGGCAAAACAGGCGATGCATACACATTCACGGTTACTGCAGCTCTGGGCTGTGACCAACAATTATTGTTCACTGCATCAACATAATAAGTGGTAGCAGAACTAAGGATAGGAGTTGTAAAAGTGCTCCCGGTTGCTATAGGAGTAGTGTCATTTTCGGCGGCATACCAGTGTACGGTTCCAACCGAAGCTGTAGCGCTCAGTGTTGCTGAGGTGTTGCCACAAACACTGTAGGACGCCGCTACGATGAGTGTAGGGATCTGGGTGACGGTTACGGTCAATGGTGTTCTTGTTCCGGTAGTACAACCCAACGGATATGCATCCAAATAATATATTGTAGTAGCGGTCAGATTGGGAGTTGTAAAGGAGTTTCCGCTGGCTAAGGAAGTGCCTCCGGTTGGATTTCCATACCAATTTATCGTTCCTGCTGTGGTCGATGCATTCAGTGTTACGCTTTGGGCATTGCATATTCCATAACTGCCCGGGGGTGTTATAGCTGGAATGGTTATGGTAGTGCTTGCCGAAATGTTTAAAACAGGATCACCCGGCATGCCGCCATATTCTACAATATAGCCTTTAGGTTGATAATCACCGCCTGCGCTGCCCACATTGGATAAATCATTCCAGGAGCCCGGAATACCGACACCTGGTGCCGTTACGTGGGCATAATTTTCATTGCCAAGATTGTTGGGTTCACTGGTATTCCATTTGGCAAAAGTTGGAGTTGAGCCATTTGGGCCTCCGTTCCAAAAGATAGTTCCGATTTCCGGGCCGGTCATCCATTTCCAGAGGCCTTCAGTAACTTCGTCACTTCCGCCAATCCATCCGGCTCCGGCAGCCTGTTCGCCCGATAATTGTGCTTCATCTGCAGCGGTAATGGTAGCGAGATAGCCCTGCAATCCGTAATAGGTTGAGGACTGGGCAGCATCTCTGGCATCTGACCAGGTTATTCCGATATTGGGAATGTATTGATAATAATGACCGTTTGAAGGAAGATAGTTTGCCTGCCCAATGGTTATTGAAAAAGTCCTCACTCCCGACGGGTTTGTTGCAGTATTAGAGAAAACCACATCCTGGACTGCCGCAATCATTTCGGCATAAGTAGGTTGGGATGCCACTCCGGTCAGGGTTAATTTCCCGGTGTTTGGATTCCAGCTAACGGCTATGTTGGGGTGGCTTCCTGTTAAAGATAATAGGTCCTGCGAGCTGATGTATCCTGATGATATCTGAATGTAAACAGCATCAATGCCCGGGTCGTCAGGATCAATAATATTAAAGGCAGTAGCAATTTTCATTGGGGTTCCCGGGCAGTAAATTTGGTTTCCGGCAGCAGAAAGGACGGGGGCAGTATTTGCTTTTTTGGAAAAAACGGTATCTGTCGCTTGCTGTTGGAATTGTTCCGAAAAGGAATTTTTTCCAAAAACAGTCTGAATGCATAAAAACAAAAAGACAGCTAGTTTTTTCTTCATAGGTAAAAATAGGAAAGCTACAATTAGAAATTCTAAAGATTATGCTAAAATTCTACGGAATCTGACTGTATTTTATTTTCTGGAATAAATCCCAAACGACAATTCCGGCACTGACCGAAATGTTCAGGGAATGTTTGGTTCCCAATTGCGGAATTTCAATCGAACCGTCACAAAGCTCGATGGCCTTTTGGGAAACACCATAGACTTCATTGCCAAAAACCAAAGCCAGTTTTCGGTTTTTTTCAATTTCAAAATCCTGAAGAAACACCGCATTCTCTACCTGCTCAATGGCATAAACTGTAACATCCCCGCTTTTAAGGTTTTCGATTACGCTTAAAACATCTTTTTGATATTCCCAGCTTACCGTTTCGGTGGCGCCCAATGCTGTTTTATGGATTTCCTTGTTGGGAGGAATGGCGGTAATGCCGCACAGATAAATTTTTTCAATCAAAAAGGCATCGGCTGTCCGGAACACGGAACCAATATTGTGCAAACTCCTGATGTCATCCAGGATAATAATCAGGGGCGTTTTTTCAGCTTCCTTAAAATCGGAGACCGATTTTCTTTCCAATTCCTTATTTTCGAGCTTGCGCATATTTTTTTATTTCAGGCAAAGATATTCAAAAAAAAAGTCCCGATAAACGGGACCTTTTAAGAATATATAACTAAACCTGATTAGCTTTTTGTTGGAGTTGCTCCTTCAGCAGGTGCATCAGGTAAAACATTTCCTTTGATGGTAAGAACTTTAGTTTCCTGACCAACAGCGTTAGATTTTACAGTTACAGTTTTGGTAAACTGACCAACTCTGTCTGTAGCATAGTGTACTTTAATCACACCTTTTTCTCCTGGTTGGATTGGTTTTTCCGGTTTAGTTGGAACTGTACAACCACATGAACCCTGAGTGCTTTCGATAACTAAAGGCTTGTTTCCGTTGTTAGTCAAAACAAATTCCCTTGTTCCTTCAGCATTGTGCTGAATCGTACCGTAATCAATAGTTTCATTTTCGTAAACCATACCAGCACCATCAACTTTTGGAGTTTCAGCCTTAACAGTAGTTTCTTTTTTTGCAGGAGCTTTTTTAGCTTGTGCGTTTGAAGCCGTAACACCGAAAACAGTAATAGCAGCTAATAAAATTATTTTTTTCATTTTTAAAAGTTTTTAAGTTTCTTGAGACAAATCTATCCAAAAAATAAAACCACCACATTATTTTTATCTTAATATTAAATTAATTTTTTTTCGGCAGCCTATTCAGCATAAAATATTTTAAATTCGCTTTCTTAATAAATGTAATACGAAATCCATTGTCAGCCAAAGAAAATCAAGCCAAGGAAACGCCTTTAATGAAACAATACAACGAGATAAAAAGAAAATATCCCGATGCGTGCTTGTTGTTCAGGGTGGGGGATTTTTACGAAACCTTTGGCGAAGATGCTATCAGGGCCTCCAAAATCCTGGGGATCGTGTTGACCAAAAGAGGCGCCGGCTCGGAAACGGAAACAGCTTTGGCCGGTTTTCCGCATCATTCCTTAAATACGTATTTGCCAAAACTGGTAAAAGCCGGCCTTCGTGTGGCGATTTGTGACCAGCTCGAAGATCCGAAAATGACCAAAACCATTGTGAAACGAGGGGTTACCGAATTGGTGACTCCGGGAGTTTCGATGAATGATGAAGTGCTGCACTCCAAGTCGAATAACTTTTTGGCTTCGATTTATTTTGGCAAAAAGCAATTGGGCGTGGCTTTTCTCGATGTGTCTACTGGAGAATTCCTAACGGCACAAGGCAATGAGGAATATATTGACAAGTTGTTGCAGAATTTCAGCCCGAGTGAGATTTTAATCCAAAAGAATAACAAAACACAATTTAAGGAGGCTTTTGGCGAAGATTTTAATGTGTTTTACCTGGAAGATTGGGTTTACAAGGAAGATTATGCCTTGGAAATGCTGATGAATCATTTTCAGACCAATTCCCTAAAAGGGTTTGGTATTGAGGAACTGCCGGATGGCATTATTGCTTCAGGTGCCATTTTATATTATTTATCCGAAACGCAGCATAATAAAGTACAGCACATCACCAACATCCAGCGTATTGCTGAAGATGCCTATGTCTGGATGGACCGTTTTACAATCCGGAACCTGGAATTGTACCACAGTCATTCCCAAAATGCCGTAACGCTTTTGGATGTGATTGACAGGACGCTTTCACCAATGGGTTCGCGGCTTTTAAAGCGCTGGCTTGCATTGCCACTCAAAGAGATTGCCAAAATCAGGAGCCGTCATGAAGTGGTTTCCTATTTAAAGGAGAACCAGGAAATCCTTCAGAAAATGCAATACCAAATCAAGCAGATTTCCGATTTGGAGCGTTTGATTTCTAAAGTTGCCACCGGAAAAATATCACCACGGGAAGTGATTTACCTTAAGGAATCACTGGATGCCATCATCCCGATAAAGAACCTGGCATTGGAAAGTAAGCAGGAAGCGGTTCGCATTATTGGCGACAGCCTGCATGCCTGTGATTTGCTTCGCGAAAAAATAAAAACAACACTAAACCAAGACGCACCGGTAGCCATTGCCAAAGGGAATGCCATTGCTGCCGGCATCCATGCTGAATTGGATGAATTGCGGAACATTGCTTTTTCCGGAAAGGAATATTTAGAAGGCATTGAAGCCAGGGAATCCGAAAGAACGGGAATCACGTCGTTGAAGATTTCGTTCAACAACGTATTCGGCTACTATATTGAAGTTCGAAACACACACAAGGATAAGGTTCCGACAGAATGGATACGGAAACAAACCTTGGTGAATGCAGAACGTTACATCACCGAAGAATTAAAGGAATACGAAACCAAAATTTTAGGTGCTGAAGAAAAAATCCACCAAATCGAAAGCCATTTGTTTGAGCAATTGATTGTTTGGATCGCTACCTATATCAAGCCCGTCCAGCTCAATGCCAATTTGGTAGCGCAGTTGGACTGCCTGTTGTCGTTTGCACAATTAGCCATTGAAAACAATTATGTTTGCCCAATCCTTGACGATACTTTCGAGTTGGAAATTACCAATGGCCGCCATCCTGTAATTGAAAAACAACTGCCGGTTGGTGTTCCTTATGTGGCCAATGATGTTTTCCTGGATCGGGAATCGCAGCAGTTAATTATGATTACCGGGCCTAATATGTCGGGTAAATCGGCCATTTTAAGGCAGACAGCCTTAATTGTTTTATTAGCTCAAATGGGTTGTTTTGTTCCGGCCGAAAAAGTAAGGATGGGTGTTGTAGATAAAATTTTCACCAGGGTTGGAGCCAGCGATAATATTTCGATGGGAGAATCTACCTTTATGGTGGAAATGAACGAAACGGCTTCGATTCTGAATAACATTTCGGATAGGAGTTTGGTCCTTTTGGATGAAATTGGACGCGGGACAAGTACCTATGACGGAATCTCCATTGCCTGGGCGATAGCGGAGTTTTTGCATGAAAACCCGGCGAGACCCAAAACATTATTTGCGACGCATTATCACGAATTAAATGAAATGAGTGAGCTGCTGCCAAGAATCCAGAATTACAATGTTTCGGTTAAGGAACTTAAGGATACAGTGCTTTTTATTAGAAAATTGGTAAAAGGCGGAAGCGCCCATAGTTTTGGTATCCATGTGGCAAAAATGGCCGGAATGCCACAAATGGTGATTCAGAAAGCACAAAAACTTTTAAAGAAATTGGAGAAAAACCACTCCAGTGATGCACTCAATACAATCAAGTCTTCGAAAGATGAAATGCAGCTGAGCATTTTTAATCTGGATGACCCGTTACTGGAAGAAATCAGGGAAGATATCCTGAGTTTAGATATCAATACATTAACTCCGATAGAAGCGTTAATGAAGCTGAATGAGATCAAAAGAATGCTTCAGAAAAAATAATTTTTAAAGTTGGATTTGCTAATCAAGCGGTTATATTTTGAAAAAGTTTTTTTGGGGAAAAGGTTTGTATAATTCAATTTTAGTATTACATTTGCATCCGCAATACGGTACAAATATTGCGGTTCTTATAAAATTTGATAATGCGAAAATAGCTCAGTTGGTAGAGCGCGACCTTGCCAAGGTCGAGGTCGCGGGTTCGAGCCCCGTTTTTCGCTCAACATCATACGCTCGAGTGGTGAAATTGGTAGACACGCTGGACTTAAAATCCAGTGAACAGCAATGTTCGTGCGGGTTCAAGTCCCGCCTTGAGTACAAAAGCCTCAAACTTAATGTTTGAGGCTTTTTTGTTTTAATTTTTTTGAGATTTTCTATGGGGACTTTTGTTATAAGCCGAAAAAATAATGACGAATATAAATTTGAGTTTGTTTCCAGGAAAGGGAAAACAATCCTGGTGAGTAATGGTTATGAACTAAGATTTGAATGTGAGGAAGAAATAGAGTTCGTTAAGGATTCCTTGGAGGCCTGCAGTTATTTGAAGTTCAAAACGGCTAAAGGAAAATGCTTTTTTAAGCTGATGCTGGACGAAAGAGTGATTGCCACCAGTAGGAGGTATTCGACGGAGTTGATGATGCAAAAAGGAATTGGGGAAATCGTGAAGTATGCTTCAAAAGCAGAAGTGCTTGATTTCTCTGCCGGGGATTCCATTTTCTCGGATCTATAAAAAAAGAAAGCCACGCATCGCGTGGCTTTAAATCTTTAAAAAGAATTAGAGTTTTGTTTCTAATTATTTTTTCTCTGTAGCTGGAGCAGCTGGAGCAGCTTCAGTAGCAGCTTTAGTTGTGTCAACAGCAGTAGTGTCAGCAACTGGAGCAACAGTAGTTGTGTCTTCAGTTACAACAGCAGTTGAGTCAGTAGTAGCTTCAGCGTTAGCATCAGCTTGTTTACAAGATACTACAGTTAATGCAGCAACAACAGCTAAACTTAAAAATACTTTTTTCATCTTACTTAATTATAAAAGGTTAATTATTAATTCGAGGCAAAGATATAAATTTTTTAATAGGTTAAAATTATTTTTTTAATTTTTTTTAAAAACCCATATTTTGCTTCGTTTTTTATTTAACAACAATCGTGCCAAAATAAAAAATAATGTTAAAATTTATTTTTTAGGTGCTGATTTTATGATCTTTAGTTCTTTTATCAAATTTTCAGCACCGGCAAATTTATCCATGATAAAAAGGACATAGCGGATATCAACCATAATATTTCTGCATATTTCCGGCGAATAATAAATGTCGCTCATCGTACCTTCCCAAACCCTATCAAAATTCAAACCAATTAAATTCCCATTGGCATCAAGTGCCGGGCTTCCTGAATTCCCTCCTGTGGTGTGGTTGGTAGCGATAAAGGCTAAAGGCATTTTCCCTTTCACGCCGTAATTTCCATAATCCCTGGCATTGTACAGATCAATCAGTTTTTTAGGAACATCAAACTCATAATCGCCCGGAATGTATTTTTCCATCACCCCATCAAGATAAGTAAATGGTTCGTAAACTACAGCATCACTGGGTTTGTAGCTTTTAACTTTTCCGTAGGTTACACGGAAGGTACTGTTGGCATCAGGAAAAATGCGGTCTGATTTTTTACTCAATTCCAAAATGGCTTTCATGTAGGTTCTTTGCGTAGCCGTATTTCTCAAATTGATTTCGTCGTATTTTGGAAGCACATTTTTCGAATAACTGTCGGCCATGGTCTTGATTACCTGAAAGCCTTTATCTTTATTCAGGTTTTCCAAAACGGTTTTAGGTTCACCGGTCAATAGCACCTTAATCTTATCATAGCTTACCAATTGCGATTGGGTAAAGACTTCTGAAGCTAAAGCCGTAGCATTTATGTTTTCAAACGAATTGGGTAAAAATTGTTTTGGATACTTTTTGGAATAGATATCTATCAATTGCTCAAAAACCTTTTGGTCAACCTTAGCATTGAAATCCTTGTAAAAATCACCCAAACCGTTGATCAGGGTATTTCTCCTGTCGTTAAAGGATTGCTCTCCTTTGGTGTTGTAAATCTGTTCGAGTTGGTATAATTTATATCCTAAAGTCAGGATTTCGGTATTTCTCAAAGCCACTTCACTGAACACGTCCCTGGCCAGGGCATAGTCTTTAATTTCAGTATAATTTTTTTCAAAATCAGATAATAAATTACCATATTCAGCCTGCTTTCCGGCCTTAATCACTTTTTCCTGGAATACCTTTTCAAATTGTCGTTTGGCGTTTACGGCATTTGATTTTTTCAATCCTTTTGATTCACCAATCCATTTTTTCCAGGAATTGGCGATTACCGAATATTTGGCGGCATATTGTATCTTAATGGCATTGTCCTGTCGCATAAAACCGTTCAGCACTTTAAGGGCAGCGTCCCGAATTTCAATCTTAGCAGGGTTGGAAGTGGTCACAATCTGGTCAACTGCAACTGCCGGAAGATATTCCCGCGTAGTTCCCGGATAGCCCAAAACCATAGTGAAATCATTTTCCTTTATTCCCTTGATGGAAATAGGGAAGTAGTATTTCGGTTTGTAAGGCACATTATCCGGCGAATAGGCTGCCGGGCGGTTGTCTTTATCGGCATAAATACGGAACAATGAAAAATCACCAGTGTGGCGTGGCCAAACCCAATTGTCGGTATCCGAGCCAAATTTTCCGATGGAACTTGGCGGCGCACCAACCAAACGCACATCCTTATAGGTTTCCGTAACAAATAAAATATACTGATTCCCGTCATAAAAAGTCCTGATGCTGTTTTCCTGCCAGGCTTCCTTAGGTAAGGTTTTGTTCAAAGCACTTATATTTTCCTGGATTTTCTTCTGTTTGTCGGCTTCTGAAGTAATTGCCGAAACTCCTTCAAGGACTTTTGTGGTCACATCTTCAATACGTGCAATAAAAGTAACGACCATGCCTTTGTTGGGCAATTCGTCTTCCATTTTGTAGGCCCAAAAACCATCCGTTAAATAATCGTGTTCCACCGAAGAATGGTCCTGTATGGCGTCAAATCCACAATGGTGATTGGTTAAAATCAAGCCTTTATCCGAAATCACTTCAGCGGTACATTTATTGTCGAACTGCGGCACAGCGTCTTTTATGCTGGATTTGTTAATCGAATAAATCTGCACGGCAGTAATTTTCATGCCCAGGTTTTTCATTTCACTTTCGTTCATCCCTTTTAGCATTGAAGGAATCCACATGCCGCCTTGCTGGGCACCGGCCTGAACGAAAACGAATAAGACTAATAGTTTTAAAAATTTCATAATGTAAATGTTTATTGAAGTAGGTGTTTGTTTTGTTTTAATTGTTACCAATGTGATTCAAAATAATATCGGTGGCACCTTTGTTCATCTGCACAAAAGTTTCGCAGATATGGCCTTTTTCGTGCCGGATATCCTCGTTTGAGATTAGGTTGTGGAAAGCATCGTCCAATCCGTCCTGACTGTTGATTGAAACACAGCCGCCCATATTGACCAAGGCGGTCGCTTCGGCAAAATGGGAATAATTAGGGCCAACAACAATCGGAATGCCAAACGTTGCCGGTTCCAAAATATTATGAACACCCGGATTTCCAAAACCGCCACCCACATACGCAATATCGGCATAGCTGTAAATTTTGGTCAAAATGCCTATGGTGTCAATGATAAAAACCTGGAAATCGCTCAGGTTTTGATTGTCTTTTTCCGAAAACAAAATCGATTTTTTGGTAATCGATTGTTGTAATTCCTGGATTTGCCCGGCTTTGATATTGTGTGGCGCAATGATGAATTTCACATCGGCACCAGCCCGATTGATGAAATTAGCCAGCAGGCTTTCGTCTTTTGGCCACGAACTTCCAATAACGATTGTCGTAGTGTTGTTTTTAAAACGGGCAATAAAATCCAGCGAATTGTCGCGGTCCAAAATAGAAACGACACGGTCAAAACGCGTATCTCCGGAGATTTTCACATTTTGGTAACCCAAACGTTGCAGGAGTTTTTTCGAGCTTTCATTCTGCACAAAAAAGTACTCAAACGTCTTTAGTGCGTTTCGGTAAAAACCGCCATACCATTTGAAAAACGCCTGGTTCTCCCTAAAAATCCCGGAAATCAAATAAGTGGTGATGTTTTGTTTTTTCAGCTCGTTCAGGTAATTCGGCCAATATTCATATTTGATAAAGAAAACCAAATCGGGATGAACGAGTTTTAGGAATTGTTGCGCATTGGATTGGGTATCCAAAGGCAGATACACCGTAACATCGGCAATGGTGTTGTTTTTCCTCACTTCATAGCCCGAAGGCGAAAAGAAGGTCACTACAATTTTATGATTGGGGAATTGCTGCTTAATTTTCTCCATCACTGGCAATCCCTGTTCAAATTCGCCTAAAGAAGCAGCATGGAACCAAATGGTCTTATCATTCGGATTGATTTTGCTTTGAAGGGTTTCAAAAACAGTTTTTCTCCCGTCGACAAACAGCTTTATTTTGGGGCTGAAAAATGCCGCAACTTTCACAAGCTGTGAAGCCAAAACCAGCAATAGATTGTATAGAAAAAGCATCCGAAAATTTTTGTTGGGCTAAAATACGTTTCTTTTGCGGAACATGAAATTCTACTTCAGAATTTCTTACTTTTGCTACTCATAATTTTTAAAACATGAGAAAGATCCAAATGGTTGACTTAAAAAGTCAATACGAAAAAATAAAAGACACCGTTAACGCTTCAATCCAGGAGGTTTTAGATACTACAACTTACATCAACGGGCCTTTGGTTCACGAATTCCAAAAAAACCTCGAGCAGTATCTTGATGTGAAGCATGTGATTCCCTGTGCCAACGGAACGGATGCGTTGCAAATTGCCATGATGGGCTTGGATTTAAAGCCTGGCGATGAGGTCATTACAGCCGATTTTACCTTTGCTGCAACTGTGGAAGTGATTGCCTTGCTGCAATTGACGCCGGTTTTGGTCGATGTGGATGTAGTGGATATGAACATTTCCATTGATGCCATTAAAAAAGCGATTACGCCAAAAACCAAAGCCATTGTGCCAGTGCATTTATTTGGCCGTGCCGCCAATATGGAAGCAATCATGGCTGTGGCCAAGGAACATAATTTATATGTTATTGAAGATAACGCGCAGGCTATCGGTGCCAATTGCACCTTTTCGGATGGAAACAAAAAGAAAGCGGGGGTTATCGGGCACGTGTCGTCAACGTCATTTTTCCCATCTAAAAATTTAGGTTGTTATGGCGATGGTGGAGCGATTTTCACCAATGATGATGCGTTGGCACACAAAATCCGCGGTATAGTAAATCACGGAATGTACGTGCGTTACCACCATGATGTAGTAGGCGTAAATTCGCGTTTGGATAGTATCCAGGCTGCGGTCCTGAATGCCAAATTACCACTTTTGAATGAGTACAACACCGCCAGGAGAGCAGCAGCAGCTAAATACAACGCTGCCTTGGGCAATCATAAAAATATCGTTATTCCTCAATTTGATTTGAATGGCGACGACCATGTTTTCCATCAATATACGTTGCGTATTATTGACGCCGACAGGAATGCCCTGATGGAACATTTATTGGCCAAAGGAATTCCGTGTGCGATTTATTACCCAATTCCATTACACTCGCAAAAAGCCTATTTGGACACGCGTTATAAGGAAGAGGATTTTCCGGTAACCAACCAGTTGGTGAAAGAAGTGATTTCGTTGCCAATGCACACCGAATTGGATGAGGAACAAATCAAATTTATAACCGATAGTGTTTTAGAGTTTTTGAAATAATATGAAGGTAGTTGTAACAGGTGGTTTAGGTTTTATTGGTTCACACACCGTTGTCGAATTGCAAAATCAGGGTTTTGAAGTAATTGCGATTGACAATCTTTCCAATTCTTCCATCACTGTTTTGGATGGCATTGAAAAAATCACAGGCAAAAAGCCGCTTTTTGAAAACCTCGATTTAAGGAATAAGGCAGCCGTTCAGGATTTCTTCAGAAAAAATCAGGACATAGTGGGTGTCATTCATTTTGCAGCCTCAAAAGCCGTTGGCGAAAGTGTTGAAAATCCTTTATTGTATTACGAAAACAACATCAATGCCCTGGTTTATATCCTTCAGGAACTGACCGCATTGAACCATGCTAATTTTATTTTCAGCTCGTCGTGTACGGTTTATGGCCAGGCCGAAAAGATGCCAATCACAGAAAATGCCTCCATACAGCCTGCGGTATCACCTTATGGGAATACCAAGCAAATTGGCGAAGAAATTATTGTAGATACAGCCAAAGTAACCAATGTAAATGCCATTCTTTTGCGCTATTTCAATCCGATTGGAGCACATCCTAGTGCCGAGATTGGCGAATTGCCTATTGGCGTGCCGCAAAACCTGGTTCCTTTTATTACGCAAACGGCGATTGGCTTGCGGAATGAACTTTCCGTATACGGAAATGATTATCCCACTCCGGACGGAACCTGCATCCGTGATTATATTGATGTGGTTGATTTGGCCAAAGCCCATGTGGTGGCGTTACAGCGTTTGCTGAACCGGCAAAATACCGAAAAAGTGGAAACCTTTAATTTAGGCACGGGAACCGGGAGTTCTGTTTTGGAAGTGATACAGGCTTTTGAAAAAGTTTCCGGGCAAAAATTACCCTATAAAATTGTGGCTCGAAGAGGAGGCGACATTACCTCGGCTTATGCTAATACCGATAAAGCCAATGCTGTTTTGGGCTGGAAGGCACAAACGTCTTTGGAGGATGCCCTGGCATCGGCCTGGAAATGGGAACAGAAAATCAGGAAATAAACAGCAGTTTTCCACATAAAAAAAGTCCTCAATTCTGAGGACTTTTTTGTGATTACTTAACAGCGTCTTTTACTTTTTTAGCGCCTTCTTCCACTTTTTCGGCACCTTTTTCAACGGCCTGTTTTGTTTTTGATTTCACAGAGTCTGCCGCCGTGTCTATTTTATGGCCCAGCGTATCTATTTTTTGACCGATAGTATCTATTTTTTGCTCGACTTCAGTTCCTACGGCGTCTTTCGCGTCTTCCAATTTTTCTTTTGTTTTTTCCTGGCAGCTAATGAACAGAGCAGCAAATGCCAGTGATAAGATTATTTTTTTCATGGTATAAGGTTTTTAAGTTATAACTTTATTAAGCCGAAATGGTTTCGACTTCCCTGTCGATTTTATTTACCAATCCAACCAATACCTTTCCAGGCCCTACTTCCGTAAAACTGGTGGCGCCGTCTTTGATCATCTGTTGCACCGATTGTGTCCATTTTACCGGAGCGGTCAATTGTATGATTAAGTTTTTCTTGATTTCATTGGCGTCTGAAACTGCGCTGGCGGTTACGTTTTGATATACCGGGCAGCTGGGCGTGTTGAATGTGGTTGCTTCAATGGCTGCAGCCAATTCTTCCCTGGCCGGTTCCATCATAGGCGAATGGAAAGCGCCGCCAACCGGTAACAATAAGGCACGTTTAGCACCGGCTTCCTTCATGGCTTCACAGGCTTTTTCCACGGCTGAAAATTCGCCGGAAATTACTAATTGCCCGGGACAATTGTAGTTTGCCGCCACAACAACCCCGTCAATGGAAGCGCAGACATCTTCCACAATTTTATCATCCAGTCCCAAAACGGCAGCCATAGTGGAAGGTGTGATTTCGCAGGCTTTCTGCATCGCTAAGGCTCTTTTGGAAACCAGTTGTAAAGCGTCTTCAAATGACAAGGTGCCATTGGCAACCAAAGCCGAAAATTCGCCAAGCGAATGTCCTGCCACCATATCCGGTTTGAAATTCTCCAATGTTTTGGCCAAAATTACCGAGTGTAAAAAAACGGCCGGTTGTGTTACCTTGGTTTCCTTTAATTCTTCGGCAGTGCCTTCAAACATGATGTCTGTAATCCGGAAGCCTAAAATATCATTGGCTTTTTCGAAAAGGTCTTTGGCTAAAGCCGAGTTTTCATATAAATCTTTACCCATTCCGGTAAATTGTGCTCCCTGTCCTGGAAAAACGTATGCTTTCATCTGAATTAGTTTAATTTTAGAATAACAAAAATACTATTTTTATAATTCAATCGAATCTATAATTTTCAGCAATTGGCCGTTTAATTCCGCATTGCTGATTATTCCTTTTTCCGTGTCAAAATTCTCGTTGAAACTTGGCAGCGAAAAACTGCCTTTTACCACTCCGCCCTGAAACGGCATTCGCTTGACCGCAATATCGAGAACCGAACCTCCGCCTCGTGCGCCGGGTGATGTTGCCAATAAAAGCATCGGTTTTTCCTGAAAGGTTTTGCTGTTGATGCGTGACGCCCAGTCGAGGATGTTTTTAAAAGCCGTGGAGTAATTCCCGTTGTTTTCTGCAAAGGATATCAGGATGAAATCGGCATCGCCAATTTTTTTATAAAAATCCTGCGCCAGTTGTGGAATCCCGTTGTTTTTTTCGCGGTCTTTCGAATAAATCGGCATTTCATAATCGTTTAAATCCAAGAGGTCGACAGTTACATTTTTAAACTGTTTGGAAGCATAGGAAGCCAATTGTTTGTTGATGGAGTCGCTGCTGTTGGAAGCGCCGAAGGCGAGTAGTTTTTTAGTCATTTTTGTTTAGGTAATAGGTTAAGGCGCCGGATGGGCATTTTTTTACTGTGTCGATGATTTTATCGGTAGAAGAGCCCTCGGGAGTTATCCAGGGCTTTTCCTTTGGCTTGAAAACATCCGGATTGTTTTTGACACAATTGGCAGAATGGATGCATTTTGCGGATTGCCACACGATGGTCACTTCGCCATTGGTGTACTCTTTGGTGATGTCTTTTGGATCCATTTTATATAGCGGTATTAATGGTTATCTTGTTTTTCAGAATCTTCGAAATTGGGCATTTATCGGCAATCACAAGCAAACGTTCCTTTTGTTCGCTGCTTACATTTCCTGAAAAGGAAATCGTCCTCGAAATGGTTGTTTCCAGTTCAGCTTCCGTTTCCTGAGATAAATTTAATGAAATTTTAATTTCCGGGATATCCCAGCCTTTCCTGTCAATGTACATTCGCAATGTAGATAAGGTACACCCGGCCAATGAGGCCAAAAATGTTGAAAACGGATCGGGGCCAAGGCTTTGCCCGCCAATACTTTCGGGTTCATCCATCAGCAGTTCGCCTTTACGCCAGGAAATGGTACACAAATACGTTTGTGTACCAATTTTTCCTTCTATATTATTTTCCAAAAGATTGCCCATGATTACAATACGTCCCGAAATTCGGGAACCTTATCAAAAACACTTTTGGCAAACGGGCAAAGCGGAATGATTTTGATGCCATTCTCACGGGCATATTCCACAGCTTTGGTTACCATTTTTTTGCCAAAGCCCTTGCCTTCATTCCCTGGATTTACTTCGGTATGGTCGATAATGATTTTGTCTTCGCCTGCAAAAACAAACGTCATCATCGCTTCCCGTTTCCCATCGATATCAATATAAAAGAAACCTTTTTTGCCTTCAATCCTTACTTGTACTTCGCTCATAATATCTTTATTTATTGTTCCATAGGAACTTCCATTAACAAAATTTCGGCATCGGCTGTTGCTTCAAATGTGACCTTCTCAAAATCGGTAATGCCCAATCCGTCGCGTTGTTCCAAGGACTCACCATCCACTTTTACACTTCCTTTAATCACAAAAACATACAAGCCGTTGCCTTCTTTTTTGCGATTGTAATCGATAGTGGTTCCTTTATCCAGGTTTCCCATATGGAACCAGGCATCCTGATGGATCCAAACGCCGGCATCATCAGCATTGGGCGAAAGGATTTGTTGTAATTTATTGTGTCGGTCGGTAGTGTCTAACGTGATTTGTTGATAACGGGGTTCCACATTCCTTACTTTTGGGAAGACCCAAATCTGCAACAGGTTGGTTCTTTTGTCATGGTTCGGATTGAATTCGGAATGTTGGATTCCGGTTCCGGCACTCATCACCTGAACATCGCCAAATTTGATTACTTCGGTGTTGCCCATGCTATCTTTGTGTGCCAAGTCGCCTTCGAGCGGAATGGTGATGATTTCCATATTATCATGCGGATGCGTCCCAAATCCCATTCCGGAGGCCACGATGTCATCATTTAAAACCCTTAAAACGCCAAACTGGACTCTTTCAGGATTATAATAGCTTGCGAAACTGAAAGTATGATGTGCATTCAACCAGCCGTGATCGGCATGTCCTCGGGTATTCGCTTTGTGTAAAACTGTATTTTTCATAATGTTTAAATTTACTGATTATTATGATACAAATTTACGGCGAGGGGGAGTTGGGAGCACTTAACCTAGGTTAAGAAATTATTTTCTCAGCATCCGGGATTTCATTTTGCTGAAGAATTCGGGCGTAACGCCAATAAAGGAAGCGATTTGTTTTTGCGGGACTTTCTGGATCAGGGTTGGATATTTTTTGCAGAATTTATCAAAGCGTTCTTCGGCTGATAAGCTCAGGTTGTCCATCAGCCTTTCCTGATTCGCGACCAAGGAGTTTTCGGTAAGGATTCGGAAAAAGCGCTCCAGTTTCGGAATTTCAAGATACAATTGTTCCTGGTTTTCCTTGGAGAGTACAACGACTTCAGCATCCTCCAAAACTTCGATAAAAAGATTGCCCGGTTTTTGCGAAAGTAAGCTATACATGTCGCTAATCCACCAGCCTTCGCAGGCAAAACTCAGTACATGCTCCACGATATTGTCATTGATATTGAAACTTCGGAGCAAACCGGAATTTACGAAATAGCCTTCCTTACAAACCTGACCGGCATTTTGAAGAATGGTTTTGGCTTTGTAATTCCGGGTTTCTGTTTTGGACAGGAAAAGCAGTTCTTCTTCGGGAGTCAGCGAAATGTGTTTTGAAATGTTTTGTATAATCGGGTTCATATTCCCAAAAATACGATTTAAATTTTCAGAAGCGATAATTCAATTTCATAAAAAAAGCGGAAATCAATTCCGCTTTTATTTTTTTAATGGGTGTGGCCATCGTGGTTTTCGTGTTCTTCCGCAGGAAGCAGTTTAAAGGAACTCGCAACGAACCGGTCGCCTTTGATTTCGCCAACAACTTCCGCCTTTCTGACAACTGAGCAAAAACCGTCAGCAGCGTGGGCATCGCCATGCTTATTGATGTCTGTGCCTTCAACAAAATACGATTTTCCGTCAATGCGGACCGCCAAATCACAACCGCCTTTGCCTTTCATCCCGAACTGGCATTGGCCGCAGGAAGCTTCTACGATTTGTGTTTTTGGTTCCTGCTTTTTTTCCTGTGCATTCATTGAAGCAATTCCTAACGAAAGGAATGCTATTAAAAATAATTTCTTCATTATCTATAGATTTACGGTTACTAATTTTGCGGTTTCCTTTGCTCTTTCCACCACTGTTTCGATAGAGGTTCCCAAAGAATCATTCGTCAAAACAACCCCCATTCTCCTGTAAGGCCTGGAAGTTGGTTTCCCAAAGATACGAAAATCGGTTTTAGGTAAAGCCGCAATTTTTTCTATTCCGCTAAAAGTTGGTTTGTCTGAATTTCCGGAAGCCAAAAGTACAGCGCTGGCTCCGGCTTTTTCCAACGTGATTTCAAAAATCGGCAGACTCAGCACTGCACGCAGGTGCAATTCGAATTCGTTGAAATTTTGCGTTCCGGCTAAAGTGACCATTCCGGTATCATGCGGCCTTGGCGATAATTCCGAAAAATAAACACCATCGTCGGTAAGGAAAAATTCCACCCCAAAAAGCCCGGCACCACCCAGGGCTTCCGTTACTTTTTTTGCCATCTTTTGGGCTTCTTCAATGTCTTCAGTAAAAACCTGTGCCGGCTGCCAGCTTTCCTGGTAATCACCACGCTCCTGCCGGTGGCCGATTGGCGCGCAAAACAGTGTTGGGTTGTTATTTTGGGTTACGGTCAATAAGGTGATTTCGGAATGGAAATTTACAAAAGCCTCTACAATTACCTCTACCACATCGCCACGGGAACCTTCAACGGCATAGGTCCAGGCTTTGTCAATATCGGCTTCGGTCCTAATGGTGGACTGTCCTTTTCCGGAGGAACTCATCAGCGGTTTTACCACACAGGGAATTCCCACTTCGGCAACGCCCTGCTGCAATTCTTCGGCAGAAGTGGCATAGCGGTAATTGGCGGTCCGCAGCCCTAGTTCTTTCGCAGCCAAATCACGAATGGCTTTTCGGTTCATGGTAAAATTGGCCGCTTTCGCAGAAGGGACTACCGTGATGCCTTGTTTTTCATAATCATAAAAACGCTCCGTGCGGATGGCTTCAATTTCGGGAACAATAAAATCGGGCTGGTGCCTGGCCACAATGCGGTCCAGTTCGGCGCCATCGAGCATATTGATGACTTCAAAGCCATGGGCAACCTGCATCGCCGGGGCATTTTCATAACTGTCTACCGCAATAACGGTTTGCCCGATGCGTTGGGCTGCGATAACGAATTCTTTTCCTAATTCTCCGGAACCGAGAAGTAAAATTTTTGACATTTTTAGTTTGTTTTTTTGGGAATAAAAAAGCCCCAAGTTTCCTTGAGGCGTGTATATTTTAAGCTAGTGCTTCCTTAATTCTTTTAAAAGCTTCGGTCAGTAATTCCTCGCTGGTAGCGTATGAAATCCTGATGCAGTCTGGATTTCCGAAAGCATCTCCGGTTACCGTGGCCACATTGGCTTCCGATAATAGATACATCGAAAAATCATCGGCATTGGCAATCAGTTTGCCGCGAAGTGTTTTCCCAAAATAGGAAGACACATCAGGAAAGACATAAAAGGCACCTTCAGGCACATTCAGTTTCAATCCCGGAATGGCTTTGGTCAAACCAACCACCAGATCCCTGCGGTTTTTGAAAGCTGCCACCATATCGTTTAATACACTCGGATCGGCATCAACAGCGGTGATGGTCGCACGTTGTGCAATCGAATTGGCTCCCGAAGTTACCTGCCCCTGCATTTTGGTACAGGCTTTGGCAATGAATTCCGGAGCACCAATATAGCCGATTCTCCAACCGGTCATGGCAAAGGCTTTGGCCACACCATTTACTGTGATTGTCCTGTCAAACAAACCCGGGATAGAGGCAATACTGCAAAAGGTTCCTGAGAAATTGATGTGTTCGTAGATTTCGTCAGAAACAATATAGATGTTCGGATATTTTTCCAATACTTTTCCAATAGCGGTCAGTTCCTCACGGTTGTACACCGAACCACTCGGGTTGCAGGGCGAACTGAACCACATCATTTTGGTTTTGGGTGTGATGGCCTTTTCCAATTGCTCAGCGGTCATCTTGAAATCGGTATCCACAGAGGTTGGAACCTCTACAGGAACACCGCCGGATAATTTTACGATTTCGTAATAGGAAACCCAGTATGGTGCCGGAAGGATTACTTCGTCACCGTCATTCAGCATGACCTGGGCAACATTGTATAATGATTGTTTGGCACCGGTAGAAACCACTATGTTTGCCGGTTTATAGTCCAGGTTGTTGTCTCTTTTGAATTTTCGGCAAATGGCCTCTTTCAGTTCCACATAACCATCAACAGGAGTATAAGTGCTGTAATTTTCATCGATAGCTTTTTTGGCAGCTTCCTTAACAAAATCAGGCGTGTTGAAATCGGGTTCGCCTAAACTTAAACTGATGATGTCTTTTCCCTGGGCTTTTAATTCCCTTGCCAATGCTGCCATGGCGAGGGTTTGTGAGGTTGATAAATTGTTGATTCTATCGGATAATATGTTGTTCATTGTGTTGTGTTATGGTAAATAAAGAGACGCCAATAAAGGCGTCTGGTTTAAAAAGTTATGCTAAGTGAGGCTGTCTTCCCAGTTCCTTCAGGTGCCTGAAATGGGAAATAATGGCTGCCCTGGTGGTCTTGAATTCGTAATACGGTAATTCGCATTCGGCTGCAGTCTGCTTTACAATTTCGGCAATCTTATCGTAATGGACATGGCTGATGTTTGGAAATAAATGATGCTCTACTTGGTGGTTCAATCCGCCGGTATAGTAGTTAACCAGCCAGTTTTTTGGGGCAAAATTCGCTGTAGTAAACAATTGGTGAATGGCCCAGGTATTTTCAATTTCGCCATTGTCATCCGGAATTGGATTCTCGGTTTCCTCAACTACGTGGGCCAACTGGAAAACAACACTCAAAATAACACCCGCAGTATAATGCATCACTAAAAAGCCTAAAACGACTTTCCACCAAACCACATTTAACAGCATCGGAATGACCAGCCAAATCGAGAAATAGATGACTTTGGTAATGATTAAAGTCGTCCAGCGGACAACAGGTTTTTTAAACTCGCCGTAGGATAAATTTCGTTTCAGGTAGCGTTTCATCTGCATGAAATCGGTGGTGATGGCCCAGTTGAATGTTAATAATCCGTATAGGAAAACCGAATAATACTGTTGGAATTTATGAATGCGGTACCATTTGGCTTCTTTGGTAAAACGCATGATCCTTCCGGCTTCCAAATCTTCATCATGGCCCAGGATATTCGTATAAGTATGGTGCAAAACGTTATGCTGAACCTGCCAGTTGTATACGTTTCCGGCCAAAATATAAATGCTTCCGCCCATCATTTTGTTAACCCAGGATTTCGAGGAATAAGCGCCATGGTTTCCGTCGTGCATTACATTCATTCCCACTCCGGCCATACCAATACCAATGACAACATTGAGTAAAAGATAAGCCCAGATAGGCATGTGCATCGCCAGTAAAATAAAATAAGGGGTTAAGAAAATGGAAAACATCACGACTGTCTTTAAGTGTAATTTCCAGTTTCCGGTTCGGTTAAGATTGTTTTCCTTAAAATAGTTGTTCACCCTGGAATTTAGTGTCCTGAAGAATTTCAAACTATCTGTTTTAGAAAATATGGGAGTTGAGGTATCCATTTAATGTATTTCAAATTTTGCCCAAAGATAATTATTATAATTTTTTAAAGATTATAAACAAATCATAATTATCAACTAAAACGTTATTTTTGTTGAAAATTCAATCCATGGAAGAAATTATCAAACAATTTCCTAATCTTACTGAAAATCAACTCCTACAGTTTCAAAAACTGGAGGCCTTATACCATGATTGGAATGCCAAGATTAATGTGATTTCGCGCAAGGACATTGACGAACTATATACCAAACACGTTTTGCATTCCCTGGCGATTGCCAAAATACAGCCTTTTGAACCCGGAACGTACGTTCTTGATGTGGGGACCGGCGGTGGATTTCCCGGAATTCCGTTGGCGATTTTATTTCCTGAAACGCGTTTTTACCTGATAGATGTGATACTGAAAAAGATTAATGTGGTCAAAGCGGTTGCGGAAGCCCTGGAGTTAAAGAACGTCAAAGCCGAACAAATAAGGGCCGAAAACGTCAAAGGCGATTATGATTTTATTGTCAGCCGTGCCGTGACGAACATGCCCGATTTTGTTTCCTGGATAAAGGACAAAATCAAGAAGCAGAACAAGCATGCATTGAAAAACGGTATCCTCTATCTCAAAGGTGGCGACCTGACCGAAGAACTAAAATCATTTCCTTATGCTAAGGAATACAATATAGCCGATTTCTTTTCGGATGAATTCTTCGAAACCAAAAAAGTGGTGCATTTGCCGCTGAAGTTTAAGGCATAAAAAATCCCCGCTTTTGCGGGGATTTTTTTATTTAGTTTTTCACAATTTTCTTCGTGATGCTGCCGCTGTCATTGCCAATGGTAATCAGGTAAACACCCTTTGTCAGGGCAATAGGGATCTCCAATGTGCCGTTGATGCTGTTGTTTTGGGTGGCATAAACCGTTTTCCCCAACATATCCGTAATGGAAACAGCGGCGTTATCAATAGGGTAGGAAGTGCTTATTGCGATGCTGTTCTCCACAGGGTTTTTAATCCAAAGGGATTCAAACGCCGGATTTACAGTAGCTAAAGGAGGATTCAGGATTTCGTTTAAGGCAAAGGCCACATTGTTGTCGTTTAACGTAACATGGTTTTCATTTACTGTCGGAATGGAATAAGCTGCAAAAGGCGTATTTGACGTTCCCGAAACAGAAGAATACAAATTGGTGGTATCCGTGATCGCCATCGAGCTTAGCGTTGGCACAAAATCAAAATACTGGATCGCCAAATTATTGAAGAATTCCAATAACGTAGCATTCGTACCGGCCGCCGCGGCTAAAGAGCTGATGTCAAAACGCCCGCCTGGAGCGGAGTCCAAACCATTGGTGTAAGATGGTGCTTTCGAATTGGCCATGCTTTCATAAGCCGTAATCCATACAATAAAAAAGGTTTGTCCCCTGAAACGGCTCACCTGGTTGGTTTGATTGGCTAAAGGCGTAAAACGTAAATTAATGATGGCCCGTTGCGTACTGGTGATGTTGAAAATATGATCCATGACCACCATATCGGGAGTTCCGGTCTGGGTACCGTTGCTGGCGCCATTGGAAATGGCTACATTCCTAACGGTTTGCGGGAAACCCATGGTGTTCAGTTCGGTTTGAAAGGCATTCCTGAAATTTGGGCATCCTGTTGGCAGTAAGGAAGCGGCAGTGGTATTAAACTCATACGCACTTCCCGACTGTAAATGCCCTTCCAGCTGGTCAATCAGCATTTCCCTTGAGGCCGGGCTTTTCATCATCCCGTCTACCAATGTTTGGATGGTGGTATCACCTAATGGTCCATACGCCATATAGTTGAATAGGTGCTGAAATCCAATCGGGATGTTTGTGCCAAGATGCGGTGCATCAAAGGAAATGTACAAACGCGTGTCATGGTTCAAACTATTGGTTTCCATATAACGTAAGGCATAACGGGCTACCAATCCACCCATACTTGGGCCGATAATTACATTTTTTTGAGTGCCGACTTTTTGTGCGTTGATTTGTTCAATCAGGGCTTCCAAAACCATGGCATTTCGTTGAATATAGTCGACCCCGCCATCAATCACAGTAGTGGTGCTTGGTCTGGTATAGGTTGGAAAGTTCAATAAAATAATATCAAACCCCTGCGATCTCAAGTAATCAGCAAGGTTTAATCCGCTCCCATAATTCAGCTGGGCATACATTCCGGCGATGTTTCTCGTATCACCCGGGTCAAAACCATCTACCAGGAAAACAGGTTTGTCTAAAATTCCATCTACAGTATCCGGATAGATTTCATATTCTCCCTGGCCCAGATAAGCAGCGGTTTCATCATATCCCTGATAAGGAATAGTGGCCGTAATTGTAGTGACAACGTTTGGCTCGAATGCCTGCGAATTGCTTTTATTGCCTATTGCCCTGTTTTGATTGTCAATGGTTATGGCAAAAGAGGTTGTTGTGGTTTCGCCAGTGTTAAATTGGATTTTACAGTTGATGGTTTGTTTCCCTTTGCCGATGAAATCAACCTGAAAAGGGCTGTTTATCGAAATTGTTTTCCAGGCATCCTCTCCATTCGTTTGAATAGCAATGTTTGTTATGGTTTTGTTGGTGGTGTTGAAAATCAATCCGTCTTTTAGGATAAAAGCCACCTGGTTTGTTTTCGATTTTGACAGCAAAGGCGAAATCAGGTTAAGGGAATGTTTTTCAAAAAGATTTTGAGCATTTGGCTTTGCCTCAAATTGATTGTTGCCATTCATTTTTACAGCACTCTCATTTACCTTTTCAAAATCTGAAACCAAAATACTCAAAGGCACCTGATTTTGTGCGAAACCAAGATTAGCCGCTTCGCGAAGCGTTTCCAGTTTTGGTAATCTGTTCAAAAAATCGGCACGCTGAATCTCGTGATATACCTGAAAATAATGCTCGGATGTTGTTTCCGTTTTTTGCGGTTGTGTCGCATTGGAAATTCCATAAACCCGGTCATACAGTATTTTGGTTGCTGTTTTGTCTTTTAACAAATCATAGGATTTGTCCTGGGCAAAACTTAAAAGGGAAAAGAGGCAAAATAACAAAAGCGTAATTTTTGATTTCATAAGGTGTGGGTTTGATTAACAGTAATCGAATATACAAAAAATTCATTTTCAATGGAATAAAAAAGCCCATGCAATTTGCACGGGCTTTTTTGGTATGGTAACGGATAAAATTATTCTCCCAAAAATGGGTATCTGTAATCTTCCGGAGTAACCATTGTTTCCTTGATGGTCCTTGGAGAAACCCAACGCAATAAATTTTGCATCGAGCCTGCCTTGTCATTTGTTCCCGATGCCCTGGCACCACCAAATGGCTGCATTCCCACAACGGCCCCGGTTGGTTTGTCATTGATATAGAAATTCCCGGCACTGTTTTGCAAAGCCAAACTGGCTTCCTGAATGGCGTATCTGTCCTGGCTGAAAATCGCTCCGGTCAACGCATATTCCGATGTCCCGTCAACCAATGCCAACGTTTCTGCCCATTTTGCGTCTTCATAGATGTAAATGGTCATCACAGGACCGAAAAGTTCGGTTTCCATTGTGGCATATTTTGGATTGGTCGTAACAATAACAGTCGGTTCAATGAAATATCCTTTTGATTTATCGTAGTTTCCACCCACAATGATTTCGGCATCAGCAGCTGCTTTGGCCTGGTCAATCGCTTTCGCCAGTTTGTCAAAGGAACCTTCGTGGATAACGGCAGTTATGAAGTTCCCGAAATCTTCAGGCGAACCCATTTTCATCGATTTCACATCGGTAATCAATTGTTCCTTTACAGCTGGCCACAAACTTTGCGGAATGTATCCACGTGAAGCCGCCGAACATTTTTGCCCCTGGAACTCAAAAGCACCACGCGTAATTCCGGTAACGACCTGTTTTACATTGGCAGATGGATGCGCCAACACGAAGTCTTTCCCCCCGGTTTCCCCAACGATTCTTGGGTAAGTTTTATAAGTATGGATGTTTGTTCCGATTTTTTTCCAGATTTCCCTAAAAACAAAAGTGGAACCGGTATAATGCACTCCCGCAAAATCTGGACTGGCCAAAACGGTATCCGTAATCATCACCGGGTCACCAAAAACAACGTTAATCACACCATCCGGAACTCCGGCTTCCTTGAAAACATCGATAATGACTTTAGCCGAAAATACCTGGCTGTCACTTGGCTTCCAAACCACAGTATTTCCCATTAAGGCCGCACTGGCCGGAAGATTGGCGGCAATAGCCGTAAAGTTAAACGGCGTTATGGCATACACAAATCCTTCCAGTGGACGGTATTCTACACGATTCCAGACATCTGAAATCGATTTAGGCTGGTCGTTGTAAATCTGCGTCATGAATTCTACGTTGTAACGTAAAAAATCAATCAACTCACACGAAGCATCAATCTCTGCCTGAAAAATGGTTTTCGACTGGGCAATCATTGTAGCCGCATTAATCCTGGCGCGATACGGCCCCGCAATTAACTCTGCTGCCTTTAAAAAGATGGCAGCACGTTGTTCCCACGCCATATTGGCCCATTTTTTCCTGGCTTCCAAAGCCGAGGCAATGGCTTTCTCAATATGGACTTTTTCGGCTAAATGATATTTTCCCACCACATGCTGATGGTCGTGTGGTGCGGTCATGTTGCGCGTGTTTCCGGTGCGGATTTCTTCGCTACCAATGTAGTTGGGAACATCAATGGTTTCGTTCCACATTTTTTTGTAAGCTGCTAAAACCGCTGCTTTTTCAGGTGAATTGGGAGCGTATGATTTTACGGGTTCATTGACCGCTTTTGGGACATGAAAAAAACCTTTTGGCATAATATGAAAAGATTAAAAATTTGACAATGGAGTAACGTAAAAGATTCTTTTTTAAGAATTTTTAAATTCGATACAAAAGTACAAAGGAAATTTTGAATTTTTAATAAGAAGGCAACCCAAAAAATTAATTCAGGGCAAATGGCGCACTCAATTTAAAGGCAGGCACAATCACCTTGAAGGTTTTGGTGGAAGTAAAATTGATCATGTTGAAATAACCACTCATGGCCCCGAAAGGAGAGGCGAGCAGGCAGCCCGAATTATAAGTGTGTTTTTCGCCTGGCTTTAAAACCGGTTTTTTGCCAATGACCCCTTCGCCATCCACAATTTCAACATCGTTAAGCGAATCCAGGATTTCCCAGTGGCGTGAATTCAACTGAACGGAATCCTTGCTGTGGTTTTCAATGGTGATTTCGTAACTAAAGGCAAAATGAATCTTGTAGTTCTTGAAGTAGGTGCCTTCAAAACTAGTCAAAACTGAAATTTTTATACCTCTTGTTATCTGAGAAACCATATGGTATTGATTGGATTACGCCGTCAAATTTACGAAAAATACAATTTGATGTGTAAAATTGATGTTATTTTTTATCAATTGGTAATGTCAACAGAACTTGCTATCCCTTTTCCTATAATCCTGTCGTAACGCTGGTTGTTTTCGCGGTAATATACAATGACAAAATAATTGTTTTCCGTTTGATGGAAGTTCCCGTCAACGGCATTTTCCTCATCGATTTTCCCGGTACTGTCGGCAATCACATATTGAAAATTGGTAAAGCCCTGTTTAATCATAATGGCTTTTTCATACACGCCTTTTTCGGCATTGTAATCCATTTTATTTTCATCGCCAAGCGCATAATTATTAAACATTCCGTTAACATAAATCGCTTTTTTGCCATAATAATTCGGTGCCGAAAGGGTAAAGAATACCCAGGCATAATCGGCCTCTATGTCATTGTTTTCGGCATCGATCTTTTTGATGATGAAATTCCCGTCAATATCAGGGTAGTATGTATATGGGAAATTACCCCTGGCTTCGTTGTGGTATAAATGGGCATTGTATAATCCGCCTTTGGAATCAATCGTGGCAATGCTGTTATTGGCCGCTCGGATGTCCTTATTTTCAAAAAACATGAATTCATTCCCTCCCCAGAACTGGGTTTCCTTGTCGTATTTATAAATCAGGTCATTGGCAATGGTATACTGTGGTTTGATGTTGGTAATGGCATTGCCGAATTTTCCGTTTTGCAGCAGCATCACCTTTACATTGGTTAACGGGCTCTGAAAATTTATTGTTGCCGATTTTATTGCGAATTCCAAATTCTGCTTTTGGTCGTAAACCGCTAAATTCCGCGCTCTTTTTACCTGCACAGGTACAGCAACCATATCTTCATACAAAATGAATTTTCGCGAAAAAACCACTTCCTTATCGTCATTTAAGATTTTGATGATGTAGTTGCCGCTCACTCTCATCCTGGTCAGCTTGTTCGGAAAGGCAACGCGGTAATGCGAATACACCTGAAGCGAGTTAAAGGAATTGGTATAATCCTGGATGCGCTGGTCGTCAAAACCGTTTAAGTATTCGTTTCGGGATAACTGCGAAGGCTTCCAGTCATAATCGCAATGAACGATTTGGTAATAATAATTGGCTTCATTCCCAAACAAATCATCAAACTGCAATTGAAAACTATCCCCCAGGCTAAAAATGGGAACGGTGTTCTGCCCGTTTTGAACAAAAGATACCGTTTTAATATTGTAAGGTGGAATAATTTCCGTTTCTGCCTGTGAAAAGGAAAGCGCAGAAATCAATAACAGCGATACAGAAAACAATTTTTTTAGCATAGGTATAAAATGAGAGTAGTAAAGATACTAAAATTTAGATACCAAGATTATGCCAAAAATTATATTTTACTTAAAACAGACCGGAATGATTTCTCCCGGTGCCAGGCAGTATTGGGTCACCAGTTCCGGAGCGATTTTATGGGTGTAATCTTCTTCAACGACTTTGAAACCGATACTTCTCAGCTTGTCAAAATAATCCCTTCCGTATACCCTTACGTGGTCGTACTGCCCGAAGATTTTAGCGCGTTCCTTTTGATCCACAATGCTGTCATCCGAAAAGGTAACCGCCCTGGATAAGTCCTGCGGAATCTGAAAAATCCCCATGCCGCCCGGTTTCAGCACGCGATACAATTCCTGCATGGCTTTGTTGTCATCCGGAATGTGTTCCAAAACGTGGTTGCAGAAAATGATGTCATACGCATTGTCTTCAAAAGGCAGGTTGCAGATATCGGCCTTGACATCGGCCAGGGGTGAAAGTAAATCTGTGGTGGTGTATTCGATGTTGGCTTGTTTCTTGAAACGCTTGTAAAATTCCTGTTCCGGTGCAAAATGCAATACTTTTTTCTTTTCGGTTGCCGTAAAAAAATCGGTTTCGTTCTGCAGGTACAGCCATAATAAACGGTGCCTTTCGAGCGAAAGCGTGCTGGGTGAAAGCACATTATTGCGTTGGTTACCATAACCGTAAGGCAAAAACATACGGAAACTTTTCCCGTCGATAGGGTCGGTGAAGCGGCTTCCCTTTAATAAAAAAGCCAATATCGGCCGAATGACAATACTCAGGCGGATCAGTATCGGCCTCGGAATGGTATTCAGTATGAATTTGAAGAGTTTCTTCATTGCATTATCTTATTGTTTTTTGAAAGGACTTGAGTTATAATTCCGAATGTCCACTGGACATTCTCCTCTTAATATCAAATATTACAGCACTAACGGGTTTTTACGGAATTCATCTTCTTCATTGCTCTCAATGCCTAGTGCTTTGTAGACATAGGCAAATGTCGAAAGCAGTTCGGGCCTGCCATCAATCAACGCCACGTCGTGTTCAAAGTGGGCGCTTGGTTTCCCGTCTGCGGTCAGGATGGTCCAGCCATCCTTAAGTTGTTTGATGTTTTTGGTTCCCATATTGATCATCGGCTCAATGGCTACTACCATGCCTTCAACGAATAGTTTTCCGCGGCCGCGTTTGCCATAATTGGGCATTTCCGGTTCTTCGTGCATTTTGGTTCCCAATCCGTGCCCAACTAATTCGCGAACCACACCATAACCGTGTGCTTCGGTATATTTCTGAATGGCATTGCCCACATCTTCCACGCGGTTGCCGGCCCTGAATTCGCGGATACCCACATACAGGCTTTCTTTGGTAATCTTCAATAATTTTTTCACTTCGGGAGCTACTTCGCCAATTTCAAAAGAGTAGGCGTGGTCACCATAAAAACCATTTTTCAACGCACCACAGTCCACCGAAATCACATCACCTTCCTGCAGCGGGACATTGTTTGGAATGCCGTGAACGACCTGTGCATTCGGGCTCATACAAAGGGAGTTGGGAAAGCCGTACATGCCTAAAAAAGCCGGCTCGGCACCGTGGTCCCTGATGAAGGCTTCGGCCAGTTTGTCTAAATATAAGGTAGTAACACCCGGTTTGATTTCGGAGGCAATCATGCCTAAGGTTTTCGAAACGATTAAGGCACTTTCGCGCATCAATTCAATCTCTTCTCTTGTTTTTGGGATAATCATGTGCTGTAAGTTCAGTTGGCAAAAGTACAATTTTCTGCCGATTTTGAATAATGCCTTTTATGATTTGGGATTTTACTCTTTTATAAACTTGGCATTGAACGTCCCTTTGCCTGTATCTATCCTTATAAGGTAGGTCCCGGTTTTTAGGTTCGAAACATTTACGGTTGAAACACTTTCGGCATTCGGGATTGCCAATACCATTTGACCGAGCGTATTATAAATGGTTATGGATTTCACGGCTATGCCGCCATATGCTTCCAGATGGAAACTGCTTTTTGCCGGATTGGGATAAATGTTAAACTGGTTTGCAAAATTCAAACCGGGTGCAGCGAGATTGCAGTTGGTAGTGACCTGGCAATTGGTATAGCCATATTCGGCAACAAGGTTTTGTACTGTAGCTGCCTGTTCCTCATCGACGCAGATGGAAAGCAGGTTGGAATCGCCTGAAAAATCCAAAAACTGTTCATTGCTGCTATTTTGGATATTTAAATGAACCAATTGGGTATTGTCATGGCAGTTTAAAAGCGACAGCGAGGGCAGGCCACTGGCATCTAAATCCGAAATTTGATTGTTGCTGCCATCCAAAACCTGAAGATTCGGCAAATCGGTAAAGGCAAGCGAAGGAATAAGGTTGTTTTGGCAGTACACCGATTGAAGATCTGCCATTCCGCCGAGTACGAGTGGCGTGCTAATCTGATTTGACTCGCAACTTAAAAGCGAAAGATGGATTGAGTTCGTTACATCCAATGCCGTGATTTGGTTATGGGAACAGTCTAAGGATGTTAAGGCTTCCAAGCCATTTAGGTTTAAGGCCGTCAGTTGGTTGTAAGAGCAATTCAGGGAACTTAAATTAACCAAACTGCTCAGGTCTAAAGCTGTTAGTTGATTGGATTGACAGGCTAAATCGTTCAGTTGAGCCAGGTTGGCAACGTTTAAATTTGCCAGCTGGTTGTAATCGCAATTGAGTGATTGAAGATTTCCCTGCCCATTGACGTCCAGGGTGGTCAGGAAATTAAACCGGCAGCTCAGCGTCTGCAGGCTGGTGGCATCGGCAAAATCAATTTGGCTGAGGGTATTTTCGGCACATTCAAGATTGAGAAGATGGGTCAGGCCACTCAGGTTTAATGAAGTCAGCAGGTTGAGGCTGCAGTATAGCGATTTAAGGTTGGCCAGGTTGCTTAAATTCAAGGAAGCAATATGATTTTGTGTGCAGTTCAATGACCTGAGGTTGGTGAAGGATTCTATTCCTGTCATATCATATATTCCTGCAATAGCGACATTCAGCCCGGTAACCTGCAGGGCTTCACTGACTTCTATTTCGCTGTTGTCATTGGTGTCAATTTTTATGGAAACAAGTCCGTTCAAGGCTATCTGATTGGCCGGGCCGGCGGCCAACAGCCTCGCCTTAAAATTGGCATCAGGGATGTTTATGGTTTGCCCGATGCCTGTTTGAGCCATAAAAAAGACCAACAAGAAAATGTATTTTTTTTTCATAAATGGGTTTGAGGTTGACTATAAAATGGCATCTCCCTCAATTTGGGTGGGTTTCTATGCTATTAATGATTTTCCAGTCATGACTTCCGGCTTTTCGATACCCATCAGTTGGAGAATGGTAGGGGCAATGTCGCCCAATACGCCATCGTGTACCCGAATCTGGTCGTTGTCTACCATGATGATCGGTACCGGATTGGTGGTATGTGCCGTGTTGGGTGAACCATCAGGGTTGATCATTGTTTCGCAATTGCCATGGTCGGCTATGATGATGGTGGTATAGTGATTGGCCAAAGCGGTTTCCACGACTTCTTTTACACAAACATCTACCGCCTCACAGGCTTTGATGGCTGCTGCCATAACCCCGGTATGTCCCACCATATCGCCATTGGCAAAATTCAGGCACACAAAATCAACTTCGCCTTTCTTCAGTTCAGGAATCAAGGCATCTTTTAATTCAAAGGCGCTCATCTCGGGCTGCAAATCATAGGTAGCCACCTTTGGCGAATTCCTTAAAATGCGGGTTTCGCCCTCAAACGGTTCTTCACGCCCTCCCGAAAAGAAAAAGGTAACGTGTGGGTATTTCTCTGTTTCGGCTATGCGGATTTGCTTCTTATGGTTTTTTTCCAATACTTCGCCCAGGGTTTCGGTAAGGTTGTCCTTGTCGAAAACGCGGTAAATGTTATTGAAGGTATCATCATAATTGGTCATCGTCACATAATAGAGATTCATCTTATGCATATTGAAATCGAGATGGTCCTTCTGCGAAAGCACTTCGGTGAGCTGGCGCCCACGGTCGGTACGGAAATTAAAGAAAATCACCACATCGCCTTCCTTGATGGTCGTCAGTGGCTGGTCATTGTCATCGGTCATGACAATCGGTGGCATGAACTCGTCGGTCACATTTTTGGCATAGTTCTCCTCCATGCTTTTTAAGGCGTCTTTGGAATGGGTACCGGTTCCGTTTACCATTAAATCATAGGATTGCTTTACGCGTTCCCAGCGCTTGTCACGATCCATGGCATAGTAACGCCCAATAAGGGTAGCCAGTTTCACCGAAGTTCCTTTGATGTGGTTCAGGATATCGCCAATAAAGCCGGTTCCCGATTTGGGATCCACATCACGGCCATCGGTAAAGGCATGGATAAAAACCTGTTCGAGGCCAAAGTCGTAAGCGACATCCACAAGCCCTTTGAGGTGGTTGATATGCGAGTGCACGCCGCCATCGGAAACCAACCCGAGCAAATGTACGGCCTTGTTGTATTCCTTGGCATAATGAAAGGCATCGGCAATGACTTTTTCCTTGTTGAATGTTTTGTTTTCAACGGCCAGGTTAATTTTGACCAAATCCTGGTACACAATCCTGCCGGCACCCAGGTTCATATGGCCCACTTCTGAATTCCCCATCTGCCCTTCGGGCAGACCTACATTAAGTCCGTCGGTTCGTAGCTGGGCATTCGGATATTGAGTATAAAGACTGTTGATAAAGGGAACATTGGCATTGTCAATGGCAGACACTTTTGGGTCGGGCGATTTTCCCCAACCGTCCAAAATCATTAGGATTACTTTCTTATTCATCGGGAATTGTTTTAAACAAAGATAAGGCTTAAATTTCGATTATTTAAAAGTGCGTCCTTTCCTTTGGTTTGGTGAAAGTGGAGCTTTTTACGGTATTATAATCGATAAAATAGCGAATGCTGATAGAGAAAACATGGCTCAGGTTTTGATTGTCGATAACGTCCTTAAAATTGCGCTCAAACTGACGGCTGAAGCTTTGGGTAAACAAACCGGCATTGTTCCGGTATAAAACAGAAACCTGGCTGCCGGGTGCAAACCACCAGGAATAGGATAAATCCAGGTTCCACAGGTTGAGGTTGTAGTTTTTGTTTTCGTCAAAAGTGTTGTTCTCCACTAAACTGCCGTCGCTTTGCAGCGTAAGGAAATTATGGTTGATGACATACGACCAGTAATGGCGGACAGCAAGCGACAGGTTCATTTTATTATTCAGTGAATATTTCCCCTGCAGGGTATTGGTATACGAAATACGGTCCCTTCGCGCAAAAATCGTATTATCGCCTGCATCAAAATCGACCCAGCCTGTGTTTTTGTTCTGGCGGTATAAATTAAAATTATACACCAACGAAAGATGGTCGTTGAACCGGTATCGCGGACTAAAGACAAAGCCATAGCCTACCCTCCCTTTTTCATTGAAGAAATTATAGGACGGATTGAAGTCCCACGCAAATTTCCTATTGTAATTGGAAGAATAGTAAAACCAGATATTCAGACTCTCGGGCAGGGCCACAAACCGGGTTTGATCAACAGACCTTGGCTCGTAGAAATCATAAACGGTCAACGGCCTTATGTTAAACCCACCGCCATAATAATCGTTTTTGACGTCATTGGAATTGATGTTCAGGTTGATGGTTCCGTCCTGTATCCTTCCCGTCCTGTTGTCATATTCAGAGTAAAAATTCAAATTCGCCTGAAAAGTATTGAAGGTCTTATTCGATTTCAATATCCGGTAACTCACATTACCATAAACAGAGTGGTAATGGGTTAGGAAATTAATCCCTAAGTCATTAATATCGTAGTCTTTGGAAAAGTATTCGGCTCCCAGGCCATAGCGGTATTTTCCACTGGATTTACCGACATAAAGTTGGGAAGTAAATCCTTTTTTGTCTGTCAGGGCCGGGCTTTCATTGACATAACTGTACTTAAAGCTACCATTGGTGTTATAGGTGTTCTGGCGGGTATTCAAATCAAAAATCATGGCCGAAACATTGGCATCCCTAAAACTGCCGTTACGCGTCACATTGGTATTGACAAAAGACACGGATGAATTTTTCCTAAAACGCTGGTCCAATACAAATACGTTATAATTGGTTATTGGGGAAAGTGTTTCCAACCGAGTGGCGTTCGTGTCATCGTTCCTGATGACCACACTGGTTTTTTCGGAAACGGCATTTAAGACGCCGATTCCCAAACCGCCCTTTGTCCTTCCCGAAATCTTTAAGGCATTGACTAATTTAATCGTGCCGGGCATATCCACCACGCTTTCGTTATTGGCTGTTGTGATGCCGGGTGTTTCACCAATCCTTCGGGTGTAAAGCAGTCCTCCTTTATTGAATAAATCGGTTCCTTCGGTGAAAAACGGCCTGTTTTCGCTAAACTGCTGTTCAAAGGCGCTGAGGTTCAATTCGACATTGTCAAATTTTGTCTGCCCGAAATCAGGAATCAAAATCGCGTCTAAGGTAAAGGCATCGTTAATACCATATTTTATATCCAGTCCGCCTTTGAATTCGCCATAGGTTTTTTGCGTTTTGCTGGCAAATAAATATTGTGAGGCATAGGGAATCAGGAACAGTCTCGTTGGGGTTTTAATGTTGTCCAAACCTCCGAGGATACCGGCTTGTGTACTTTCATTGGAGATTTTATTGTCCAGGAAATTCCAGGAATATTGCTGCCTGTACCGGCGGATTTCCCGGTAGAAATTAAGGCCCCAGATTTGCTTGTTTTCTGTTGAAAAACGCAGCGCGGCATAAGGGATTTTCATCTCAACGGTCCAGCCATACCCGGTTATTTCCACATGGCTGTCCCAAATGGCATCCCACGAAAAATCTTCCCCGTTGGCATCGGTATAGATACCGTCCTGCTGTACACCGGAGGCACTTACAAAAAAGCGGAATTCCTGTTGCCCGTCGTTATAGCCGTTTAAAAAAATACCAAAATGATCGGCTGTGGCAAAATTATCCCTTGAGGTTAATTCCTTCAGGATTTTATTGGGTTCGTCGTCATACATCGTGGCGGCAATGTAGATAGCCTCGTTGGTGTAGACTAATTTCACTTCGGTTCTTTTTTCCTGGGCAATGGGTTTCCCGTTATCGGGATTGATCATTACAAAATCAGTGGCAATGGCTGCCTTTTGCCAAACAGGTTCATTAAACTTACCATCTATCGTAATCTTATCGGATGTAAATTGCGTTTGCAGGGTTTTCTTCTGACCAAACGACAAAATAGGGATAAGGAGAAAAATATGTAAAAAACGATACGTTTTTTTAGACATAGAAATGGGTTATTTGTCAAGCAAAAATAATTATTTAATTGATTGTTCCAATTTCTTTAAGCGATAAAACGCCTTTTTTTTATTTGGAAACCAACTAAATATTAGTGGTTTATTTTTTTGTACATCACATAATGAGGCCCAATCCCTTCAATCATGAAAGCGTTTCCGATAGTATGATACCCTAATCTTTCATAAAACCCGACGGCATTTTCACGGGCATTGAACCAAATCAGGGAAACACCCTGACAGCGAAGTTCCTGTTCGCAATGCTCAACCAATAATTTTCCAAAGCCCATTTTTTGATGGGTTTGCAAAACGGCCATACCTCTCATTTGTGCCTGGTTTTCATCCGTGAAACCGGAAAGTTTTTTTTCAAAAACAGAAATCACACCAATGATTTTGTCCTGTTCAGACAAACCAAAGTGCTGTGTTGCCGGCAATTCATCGCCTTCAAAGTGGCAACTGGCTATCGGTTTTCCTTTTCGGAGCACGGCATGCCTTACCGGGATGGTTTCGGAAGCGTTGATTTTACATATTATTGACATTCGTTTTCGGTATTTTAATTGGAGTTGTTGTGGTAACTTAATGGTTCTCTATGGGTTAGCGGCTGCAAGGTTTCAGAAGAAATTTTTTGAAAAAAAATTTGCATCACAGTAAACTTATTCTATATATTTGCACCGTATTAATGCGGAAGTAGCTCAGTTGGTAGAGCTCCAGCCTTCCAAGCTGGTTGTCGCGAGTTCGAGCCTCGTCTTCCGCTCAAAGTCCCAAACGAAAGTTTGGGACTTTTTTTATTCCCCTAAATGGCCTAAATCCGTTTCGGGCTGCAATTCTTCAGCTGCCTGGTTGTGCTGAAACAGCCGCGCCGTGAGTTTTCCTTTTAAAATTATTTGGGCACCGTTTACTTCCAGCCAGCTTCCTTCGCGCAGGCCTAAAACGGGCGTAGTGTTAAAAGCATGGAATTCCTTAATCCGGGTTTCCCGTGTTTCGCCCATGTGCCTACTCTGTATATCCGGATCCAGGTAATGTGGGTTCAGGTTAAACGGAATCAATCCCAACGTTTTGAAGCTTGGCGGATAAATGATAGGCATATCATTGGTGGTCTGCATCGTCAGCCCGGTAATATTGCTTCCGGCACTCGAGCCCAAATAGGGTGTGCCGTTCTGCACCACTTCGGCTAAAACATCCATAACCTTATTTTCATACAATTGGGTAACCAGTAAAAAGGTATTGCCGCCACCGGTAAAAATCCCTTCTGCCTGCTGAAGGGCCTGTGTTGGGTTGTCGGATTCATGAAGCCCTTTAACCGTTTTATTTATTTTGGCGAAAGCCGCCCGAACGATATCGGTATAGGCATCATGCGAAATTCCCCCCGGCCGGGCGTATGGAATAAAAAGGATTTCGCTGCAGGAACTGAAATGATTTTCCAGCGTGGGCAGCAGGTATTCTAAATAATTTCCGCCATGAATGGTTGAGGTACTGGCGATGATCAGTTTTTTCATTGGGTATAATTCTTTGACCAAATGTACTGTTTTTACGCATTTTATTTAACAAAAAATTATTAACTCCTTGACATTTATTTGGGAAAGGGGTATGATAATTTTACCAAATACTAAACCGCCAATGAGATGTCTTTTCCCATTATTCATAATGTTGCTTGCTGCCAATATACTGTCGGCGCAGGATGTTAACGATATTAAAGGCAAAGTGGTTTCTGAAGCTGTTGATCTGGAAGGGATTTATGTCATTAACCTGAAATCGGAAGCCACGGCTTCTACCACAAAAGGCGGCTATTTCACTATTGCCGCCAAAGTGGGCGATACCTTAATGTTTTCGGCTATTCAGATTAAAGGCAGGAAAATGACCATCACACCCAGTGATGTTACCAGGGAATTACTGTTGGTAAAACTGGAACCCATGGTGAACCGACTGGACGAAGTGGTAGTTAAGCAGTATAAAAACATCAATGCTGTATCACTCGGAATTATTCCCGGCGATACAAAGCGCTATACACCAGCCGAACGAAAACTGAAAGCGGCCTCCGGTGTTGGTGCTAAAGGGAATGAGGATGGCAGCATGGGAGGATCGGCAGGACTGGACCCCTTGTTTAACTGGATGTCAGGCCGAACGACCATGCTGAAAAAAGAAGTGGAAGTGGAGAAAAAGGAATCGCTGCTTCAAAAAATTGAAAGCCAGTTTGGCATTGATTACTTTGCCGAAAAACTGAAAATCCCTAAGGAATATATCAAAGGGTTTTGGTACTTTGTGGTGGAAGATACCCGCTTTGTTTCGGCTTTGAATGCCAAAAATAAAACAATGGCCACATTTGTCCTGGCCGAACTGGCGACAAAATATCTGGAGTTGTTACACACGGATACGCACTAGTTTTTAGTATTTTTGAAATTAATCCGCCAATGCATTTTCAATGAAAAACACCTTTCTTTTACTGATTTGCCTTGTCCAATACGCCGGGTTTTGTCAATCGACAGAGCTGGTTTTGTTGAAAGGTAAAATTGTATGCCCAATAAAGGAATCAGGCGATGTGAATATTTTTAACCTCCGCTCCGAATCTTCCACTACCACGGATGAAAAGGGCGATTATACTATTTTTGTCAAGGTTGGCGATACCTTGAAATTTACGAGCATACAAACTGAAACCAAAAAAATTGTCATTACGGATGTTGATGTGGCCAAGCCATTTTTGGTGACGTCGCTTGTGCCAAGTGTCATCAACCTGGATGAACTGGAAATAAAGCAATATAAAAACATCAATGCCGTTTCGCTTGGGATTCTTGATAAGCCCGCCAAAAAATACACCCCGGCAGAAAGAAAACTGCGAACCGCTGAAGAGCTCCATTGGTACAGCCCGTTGCTGATTCCCGTAGGAGGGATGAGCGTTGACGGCCTGCTCAATGCCATTAATGGCCGGAAGGCCATGCTGCAAAAAGAGGTTGAAATAGAGAAAAAGGAAAAGTTGCTGCTTAAAATTGAAAACCAGTTCCGTTTTGATTATTTTACCAAAAAGCTCAAAATCCCCAAAGACAATGTCAAAGGTTTTTGGTATTACGCCATCGAGGAGCCCAAACTGGTTGAGGCCTTAAACACGAAAAACAAAACGATGGCTGCTTTTGTTTTTGCCGAATTGGCCACAAAATATAAAGCCATATTAAAGGAAGGTTCCAAATAGTTTAGTATTTTCGGGATATGAAAAAAGTGGTGAAAATTTCGATTGTATTGGTGTTGTTTTTCGGCTTGACCGCTATGGGTGTCCATCGGTTTTATGCTGCGATTTACCAGGTGAATTTTGTACCGCAAAAGAAAATGGTCCAAATTACCACGCGGATATTCATCGATGACCTGAATGAGGCGCTGAAACACCAATACGCCAAAAAGACTTTTGTCGGCACCAATAAGGAAACCCCCGAAGACATTGCCCTGATGAAAAAATACCTTTCGGAGAAATTCAGATTGGCAGTTAACGGACAGCCTAAACCCCTCAATTATCTCAGCAACGAGATAGAAAGCAATGTCATTATCTGCTATTGGAACATCAAGGGAATTTCAAAAGTGACTTCCCTCCGGGTGGAGAATTCAGTCCTTACCGAAATCTATGCGGATCAGCAAAATATCATACAGTATGACAACAACGGTGCCAGGCAAAATTTACTGCTGACCGCTGAAACCACTAAAGGAATGTTAAAATAGATTTCTCTCCCTGCTAACCCGCAAATTTATTTTACTTTTATGCCCTTAAATTAAAGTCTATGAGACGAATAACCGCCATTTTATCCTTTTTATTGTTGATTCCTGCAGGCTCTTTATTGGCACAGGAAACGCCAAAACCACCTCAAACGCCAAAAACGCAGGAAAGGAACCCCGATAAATTCAGGCAAATGTATGACCTGTTGGCCACGCCCAATATGTACCGTACCGCTTCGGGAGCTCCCGGGCCGGAATATTACCAGCAGCAGGCCGATTATAAGATTGATGTGGAACTCGATGATAAAAACCAGAAATTATACGGTACCGAAACCATCACCTATACCAACAATGCCAAGGAAGCCTTAGATTATTTATGGCTGCAGTTGGACCAGAATGAAAAAGCCAAAAATTCGAATTCACCACTGATAGACAGCAACAAGACAAATCCGGCGATTGCCGCGGAAACCTTTTCGCGCCAGTATTTGGAAGCGCGCTTTGATGGCGGATTCAAAATAGAATATGTAAAAGACGCTCAGGGGAACCCGATGCAATACACCGTGAACCAAACAATGATGCGTGTCGAATTGCCGAAAGTGTTGCAACACGGCGAAAAAATATCCCTTTCGATTAAATGGTGGTACAACATCAATCAATATTTATTGGATGGAGGCCGTTCGGGTTATGAGCATTTTGATAAGGATGGCAATAACCTCTACATCATTGCGCAATTTTATCCAAGAATGGCGGTATATAATGATGTGGAAGGCTGGCAGAACCAACAGTTTTGGGGCGCAGGCGAATTTGCCCTGCCTTTTGGAAATTTTGAAGTGAATATTACCGTTCCGGCGGATCATATCATGGAGGCGACAGGTACATTGTTAAACCGAAACGAAGTGTTTACTCCAGCGCAATTGGCGCGTTATGCCGAAGCGGAGAAATCATTTGACAAACCGGTTATTGTGGCAACACAGGCCGAAGCAGCAGCGCGGGAAAAAGGCTTTGCAACCACTAAAAAAACATGGAGATTTAAAGCCGAAAATGTGCGTGATTTTGGTATCGCCACCTCACGGAAGTTTATTTACGATGCCATGGCAGTAAAGCTTGGTGGTAAAAACGTAATGGCCATTTCGGTTTATCCCAAAGAAGGAAACCCGCTGTGGGAACAATATTCAACGCGCGTTGTGGCGCACACGCTGAAAAGCTATTCGAGCCACACGTTTGATTTCCCGTATCCCAAAGCGGTCTCGGTACACGCACAGGACCAGGGCATGGAATATCCGATGATTTGTTGGAACTGGGGCAGGCCCGATGAGGACGGAAGCTATACCGACCGTACCAAAAATGGCATGATCAGTGTGATTACACACGAAGTGGGGCATAATTTTTTCCCCATGATAGTCAATTCGGATGAACGCCAATGGACCTGGATGGACGAGGGATTGAATTCCTTTTTGGAATATGTGGCCCTGATGGAATGGGATCCGGATTTTCCGGCGGACAGGGGTCCGGCAAAGTTGATTGTACCCTATATGAGTGGCAGCCAAAAAGGCCTGGAGCCAATCATGACCAACTCGGAAAGCATTCGCCAATTTGGAAATAACGCATACGGGAAGCCGGCAGCAGCCTTAAATATCCTCCGCGAAACCGTTATGGGAAGGGAACTGTTCGATTATGCCTTTAAAACCTATGCCAACCGTTGGAAATTCAAGCATCCCACACCGGAAGATTTTTTCAGGACGATGGAAGACGCTTCGGCATTTGATTTGGATTGGTTTTGGAGAGGCTGGTTTTATACCACGGATTATAACGACATCGGTATCAAGGAAGTTAAAAAATACTTTGTCAGCAATGAGGCCCCGAAAGGAGTATCCACTGCCGGCAGGAAAAGAAGGAATCAGGATCACGGACCGATGGTTTTCATGGTTGCTGACGGCAGTGCCGATTTCAAGCCTGGAATGGACAAGCCTTTTAACAGCAAGGATGTTAAAACGCTGGACGATTATGTGCAGGCACATTTTACAAAAGAGGAGCAGGCAAAATTAACGTCGCCAAAATATTTTTACCAGGTGACCTTCAATAAGCCCGGTGGATTGGTGATGCCCATTATCGTCGAAATCACGTTTGAGGACGGAACGAAGGAAAGGGATGTTTTTCCGGCACAGATATGGCGGATGAATGATGACGAAGTGAGCCGTACCTTTGCCACGCAGAAAGTAATTTCCAAAATTGTTATTGATCCGAAACAGGAAACTGCCGACGTGGATGTGTCGAATAATTCCTGGCCAAAAACAGAAGAAAAATCAAAATTTGATTAAGGGAAACTTTGTAACTTTGCAACTCATTTAGAAAAAATAAAACTATGTTTGGAATTGGTGGTGGCGAATTAATTTTTATCATTTTCATTGCTTTAATGCTTTTTGGTTCTGATAAAATTCCGGATATCGCAAGAGCTTTAGGAAAAGGAATGGCGCAGGTGAAAAACGCCACAAACGAAATAAAATCTGAAATCCAGAAAGGGGTTGAAGCCAATGGAATGGATACTTCCATAAAAGAACTAACGTCTACATTTACTACCGAGGTGGATAAGGTAAAAGAAGGCCTGGATGGCAACCTGACCAACCCGGTTCAAAAAGTCAGCGAGGATATTGAAGACATCACCGGTCCGGTAAAAAGACAATTGTAATGCTCGAAAAGATAATCCATTTAGACAAGGAACTTTTTGTTTACCTAAACGGATTGGGTTCTGAAACCTATGATGGGCTCTGGCTGATACTGACCACACAATTTTGGTGGGCGCCTTATTTTTTGCTGGTTTTCTATTTACTGCATCAAAAAACCGGCTGGAGGAAATTTTTCTACTACATCCTTTTTGTAACTGTCCTGATTGTCGTTTGCGATCAATTGGCCAATGTGATCAAAAATTATGTCCACAGGATACGTCCCTGCAACCTGGAGGAATTAAAGAACAGCATCCGGATTGTTAAATGTAGCCCAACCTATAGTTTCTTTTCCAGCCATGCTGGAAATTCCATGGCCACTACGGTTTTTACGTTCCTGATTTTGCGTAAATGCTACAAACACACGTATCTGCTGTTTTTATTCCCGCTGATTTTTGGCTACAGCCGCATTTATATCGGAATGCATTTCCCTTCGGATGTTTTGGCGGGGTATCTTTACGGTGCTTTCTTTGGATTCATCTGCTACAAACTGTACCAGAAATACATCCTTAAAACCTAACGTACACGGGATACTGTCAGGCCGTCCCTTATTGGCAATAAGACCGTTTCCACCCGTGTATCCTCTTTCAATAACTGATTGTATTCCAAAATGATTTTGGTCGTAATATCGTTTGATTTTACTTCTTCCAAAACCTTGCCGCTCCACAGTACATTGTCGGAAAGGATGATGCCGCCTTGGTTCATCATCGGAACAATCAGGTGGAAGTAGTTGATGTAATTTTCCTTATCGGCATCAATAAAAACCAAATCGTATTTTTTGTCCAGTGTCGGAATGATTTCCAAAGCATCGCCAAGATGTTGCGTGATTTGGCTGGCCCAGGGGCTTTTGTCAAAATACTTCCGCTGGAAATCAAACAATTCCTCCTCAATATCCAGGGTGTCAATCGTGCCGTTTTCGGCCAAACCTTCTGCCAGGCAAAGCGTGGCGTAACCGGTATAGGTACCAATTTCAAGAATTGTTGTGGGATGGATAATCTTGGAAAGCATGCTCAGGACCCTGCCCTGGAAATGGCCGCTCAACATGCGGGGCTGCAGGATTTTCTGGTGCGTTTCTTTATTCAGTTGGGCTAACAATTCAGGTTCGTTTTCTGAATGTACGGTCACATAAGTGTCTAATTCTTCGGAAAGGAAATGCATGGCTTTATCTTTTTTGCAAAAATACAAATTAACAACTAACCAAAATACGCTAAATTTGCGCCATGGAAATCGAGAAAAAAGACATCCGGAGTTTAACCAAAGAGCAATTGCGCGATTTTTTTGTGGCCAATGGCGACAAGGCCTTTCGTGGCAATCAGGTATATGAATGGTTGTGGAGCAAGGCGTCGCACAGCTTTGAGGATATGACCAATGTGTCTAAGGAAACCCGCACGATGCTCGAAAACAACTTTGTGATTAACCATATTAAAGTCGATACCATGCAGCGGAGCGAAGACGGCACCGTGAAAAATGCGGTACGCCTGCACGATGGTTTGATTGTGGAAAGTGTTTTGATTCCGACAGAGACCCGGACAACGGCCTGTGTTTCGAGCCAGGTGGGCTGCAGCCTCGATTGCAATTTTTGCGCTACTGCGCGATTAAAAAGAATGCGGAACCTGGAACCCGGGGAAATTTATGACCAGGTGGTGGCTATCGACAGGGAAAGCCGGTTGTATTATAACCGCCCGCTGTCCAATATCGTTTTTATGGGAATGGGAGAGCCGCTGATGAATTATAACAATGTGATGAAAGCCATTGCGATGATTACATCGGAAGAAGGTTTGGGCATGTCACCAAAACGGATTACGGTTTCCACCTCGGGAGTTTCCAAAATGATTAAAAAGATGGCGGATGATGAGGTTAAATTTAAGCTGGCTGTTTCACTGCATTCCGCTATAGAAGAAACCAGGAACCACATTATGCCGTTTACCAAAAACTTTCAATTGCCCGAGCTGAAGGAAGCTTTGCAGTATTGGTATCAAAAGACAAAAAGCAAAGTTACCTATGAATATGTGGTTTGGAAAGGGATTAACGATGATAAGGCGTCGATAGATGCGTTAGTGAAATTCTGTAAATATGTGCCCTGCAAAGTCAATTTAATCGAATACAACCCCATTGATGACGGCGAATTCCAGCAAGCATCAGACGAAGCCATTGACAATTACATCAAGGCGCTGGCCAAATACGATATTGTGGCCAAAGTCCGCCGCAGCCGCGGTAAGGATATAGATGCCGCTTGTGGCCAATTGGCCAATAAAACATAAAAAAAGTCCCGATACTAAAGCAGCATCGGGACTTTTTCCTTTTATAATTATGCAATTTTTAATTTCCGATAACAATATTGTAATCGTTTCCGTTTACCGAAAATACAGCCAGGTTATCGCAGGAACCATCGCCATAATCAAGGGTAGCCGTATTGGCATTCCTAACAATCGTGATAACGCCCGATACAATTAATGGTTTGTTTACAGCCACACAACTCATTTTGACGTGCAAGGGGGTTGTGATGGTACTGGTTTGTGTAGCGCCACCCGGATTGGTGGTTACCCAGCTTCCTGTAATTTCATATACATTGTCTGCCCATGACAAATTTCCGTATCCTTCAACAATTTCCCTTACCCTGCTTCCTACTCTGTGGTATATGCCACCAGCTGGCAAAGTTGCTGTAAAATCCATTGTCATCGTTACCTGCGGGTGCGGATCCGGATTGGCGGTAGTAGTAATCATAGTCCTGGTAAAGGTTTTGTTTCCGTCAAATTTGATGGCATTGTGGTAGAAATCTTCAAACTCATAGTTTATTGTGTGTGAAGTAGCCCCTGGGTCATACACAAAAGTGATGATGATTTTTCCTTTTACTACATTTCCGTTGTCTAACGTACAGCCTGTTGTGCCAAAATCGATTGTTTTTGTTACTTCATCTCCTGGGTCCAAAGCGGTTCCAAAAGCGGGAACGCGGGTTATGGTAGCACAATCCGAAAGCACAGAGTTTCCGTTATCTGCAGTTTTCCCGTTTGTTGCATCTACATAGGTATTCCATTCCTGTTCTTCAACAATATTCGTAACATCATCATTCATCGCGTCAATTTTTGCACTTGCTTTGGCGTCCTCAGCACTAATGACCCCACCAGTGTTGGCACTGTCATCTTTACTACAGCTTAGGATGGTTAGCGCTAATGCCATCCCTAAGATTAAATTCCTTGTTTTCATATTATAAGTTTTTTTGGTTCTGAATATAAGACGTCATCAAATTCAAAAGGTTTAATCAAAAGTAATTTTTTTTTTCAAACAGGTGCATTGTTGTATCTTTGAAATCGATGAACATCACTTCGCAAATAAAAAAACCCATCCAGCAGGAAATGGAACTTTTTGAAAAAAAGTTCTATGAGTCGATGACTTCCAAGGTGGCGCTGCTCAATCGCATTACCTATTATATCGTAAACCGCAAAGGAAAACAAATGCGGCCGATGTTTGTTTTCCTGACCGCCAAAATGCTTTCCGAAGGCAATGTAAACGAACGGACCTATCGCGGTGCCAGTGTCATCGAATTGATTCACACAGCAACCCTGGTGCATGATGATGTGGTGGACGACAGTAACAGAAGGCGCGGATTTTTCTCTATCAATGCCTTATGGAAAAACAAGATTGCCGTTTTGGTGGGCGATTACCTGTTGTCAAAAGGCTTACTGCTTTCCATAGACAATGGCGATTTTGATTTGCTCCGGATCATATCGGTAGCGGTGCGCGAAATGAGTGAAGGCGAATTGCTGCAGATAGAAAAAGCACGAAGGCTCGATATTGTAGAAGACGTTTATTATGAAATCATCCGTAAAAAAACAGCGACCTTAATTGCTTCCTGTTGTGCGCTCGGTGCCAAATCCGTTTCGGAAGAGGAAGAAAAGGTAGAGGCTATGCGGAAGTTTGGCGAACTCATCGGAATGGCGTTCCAGATTAAGGATGATTTATTCGATTATACCGATGATGCCATCGGGAAACCAACCGGAATCGACATCAAGGAACAAAAAATGACGCTTCCGTTAATTTATGCGCTGAACAATTGCACCGATAAGGAAAAAAGCTGGTGCATCAATTCCATTAAAAACCACAACAAGGATAAAAAGCGTGTGAAGGAAGTCATCCAGTTTGTAAAAGACAAAAACGGCCTGCATTATGCCGAACGAAAAATGGTGCAGTTCCAACAGGAAGCCCTCCAAATCCTTGATCAATTTCCCCAATCAGAATACAAGGACGCTTTATCGCTCATGGTAAATTACGTGATAGAACGAAAAAAATAATTTTTTTTGATATATTTTTTCTGCTGTAAAGCCTTGATTTCACTGGAGTTTTTAATCTTCAAACCTTCAAATTGATTTTTTTTCAAATTCCCATGCAACCATTTTCCAACGACTCTCGTCTATGCTAATAGAACACTCTAACCAAACATTTTGAAAGTAATCAGCTTACATAAGGATGAAAAGGAATTAATCGAACTGGCTGTCGAAAACAATCGCCACGCACAGCATCAGGTTTATTCCAAATTCGCTCCCAAAATGTTGAGTGTGTGCCGTCAGTATATCAAGGATGTGCACCAGGCAGAGGATATTATGATTACTGCTTTTATGAAAGTCTTTACCAGCCTGAAAAATTTTGAACACAAAGGCAGTTTCGAAGGCTGGATCCGAAGGATCATGATTAACGAGTGCATTTCGTTTATCAGGGTAGATAAAAAAGTGAAGTTTATCGAAGATGAAAATTTCTTTGAAGAGCGCCACAATAATATAGAAAGCCAGTTTTCGGTAGAAGACATTCAATTCCTGATTGACAGTTTGCCGGAAGGTTACAAAATGATTTTCAATTTATATGCCATTGAAGGATTCAAACACCACGAAATTGCCACCATGCTGGGCATTAGTGAAGGAACTTCAAAATCACAATTGTCACACGCCAGAAAGATGTTGCAGGAGAATATTACCAAATTAAAAAATTACGACAATGGAACCGAATAAAATAGAAAAACAGTTCAGGGAAAAGTTAAATGCCCGTGAAATTCAACCGTCAGCCCAGGCTTGGGATCGTTTGGATGCGATGCTTTCGGTAACCGAAGAAAAAAAAACAAAACGGCCTTTTGGCTGGTTGTATATTGCTGCAGGCGTTTTGGTTTTCGTAACACTTGGTACATTTTTCTTCACTTCAACCAATCCGGAAGTTCAACCTGAAAATAATGTGGTTGAAACAGAAGTAAAAAAAGACAGTGTTCAGAATGAAGTAAAAAATAGCCAGTCTCCGGTTATTCAAAACGAAAAACAAAATGAGGCTGTAGCATCATCAGAAAATCAATCCACACCCCATAAATCAATCATCCCAAATAAGAGTTTCAATCAAAACAATCAAAACAATCAAAAAACAAATGCCAATCAAAATCAAATCATCAGGGACAAAACCATTGAATTTCAAAACCCGGCTGATGTAGCCCTAAAAGACCTGCCGAAAATTGAAAGCCCGAAAGGAATTATCGTTGGAAAAGAAAACAGCGCCAAATCGGATGAATTTTTAGTAGCCAGCCTGGATAATGCCGCGAAACAATCGACTACCAAAAATAAGGTGGTAAAAGTAGATGCCAAAAGCCTACTTTCGCAGGTAGACGGCGAGGTAGAGTATACGTTCCGGGAAAAGACATTCAATAAATTAAACAAAAATTACCAGGAAATTAAAGTGGCTTTGGCCAACAGGAACACCAAAGAATAATCATTAATCAAATAAATCAACAATCATGAAAAACTTTATTATTTACACATCACTGTTGCTGAGCCTTGTGGTCAGTAAGGTGTCAGCCCAGGAAACATTCGAACAGAAAGTCAAAGCCGTTTCGGTTAAAATTGACAACATTACCAAAGAGGAAAAAGCGGCCTTAAAAGAAGAAATTGAAGCGGTTAACAAGGAATTGGAAGCCGGCACCATTACTAAAGTTCAGGCCGATGCCAAAAAAATGCTGCTGGCTGAAACCCGTTCCAAAAACATTGAAACCCGAATTGCAACAGCTCAGGATGAGCTAAAGGATTTGGTGCAACAAAAAGTCGATGGGAAAATAAGTGAAACGGATAACAACAATAGAAATTCTGTTTCGTTTAATTGGAAATGGAGGGAAAAAGACAGCATAACCTACGAAGGAAAGAGATACAAGATAACTTATAAAACCACCGACAGTATTTATATCGATGTCAAAGGGATGAAAAAAGCCATCGCCAATAAATGGAAAAAAAGATCGGAAAAAAGAACCACAACCCAATTTGTTTTTGCCGCCGGTGTCAACAACCTGGTTACCGATGGTGCCGTGGCCCATTCTGATTACAGGTACTGGGGATCCCATTTCTACGAATGGGGAGTTACCGCCAACACCCGACTTTTCAAAAATGATAATTTACTGCACCTGAAATACGGGATCTCAGTAATGTATAATAACCTCCGTCCAACCGACAACCGTTATTTTGTGGTCAACGGAGACCAGACCACTTTACAGGAAAGTGCCATCCATCTTGAGGATTCCCGTTTCAGGAATGTGTTTATTACGGCACCGGTTCATTTGGAATTTGATTTTACCAAAGCCAAAAGCAATAAGGAAGGCAAAAAAATCTTCTATACCCATGAAAGCGTACGATTCGGAATAGGAGGGTATGCCGGTTTCAGGGTGAAATCAAAACAAATCCTGAAATATGAGGACGGTGGCCGCGATGTGACGCAAAAAACGAAAGGCGATTTCAATGTGAATGATTTCGTTTACGGAGTGAGCACATATATTGGTTACAAAGAAACCAGTTTTTACCTGAAATATGATCTGAACCCAATGTTCAAGGACAATGCCATCAAACAAAACAATATTTCATTAGGAATGCGTTTCGATTTAAATTAAATTTGTTTAGGTTAATTTTATACTTTGAAAAGATGTTTCAGCAATGAGGCATCTTTTTTTATTTTACGTTTTAAATTATGTATTTTTACCCTCTTTCAAATTTCTAAAAACCAAAAATTGATTACCCGCGAAACCATAGATAAAGTTTTTGAAACGGCCCGTGTGGAAGAAGTCATTGGCGACTTCGTACAGCTCAAGCGTGCCGGTAGCAATTACAAGGGATTGAGCCCGTTTTCGGACGAGCGCTCGCCATCGTTTATGGTGTCGCCGGTAAAACAGATCTGGAAAGATTTCAGTTCCGGGAAAGGCGGCAGCGTCGTTACTTTTTTGATGGAACACGAGCATTTTACCTATCCGGAAGCCATTCGGTTTCTGGCCAACAAATACAATATCGAAATTGAGGAAACCGAAGTTTCCCAAGAAGATAAACTGGAGGCCAATGAAAAGGAAAGCCTGTACCTGGTTTCGGAATTTGCCAAGACCTATTTTAGTGAAACACTTTTAAATACAGAGGAAGGCAAAGCCATTGGTTTGTCTTATTTTAAGGAAAGGGGTTTTACCAATGAAACGATTGCCAAATTCGGTTTGGGCTATTCTCCGGAAAGTTGGGATGCCTTTACCAAAGAAGCACTGGCCAAAGGGTATCAGTTGGAATTCCTCGAAAAAGTGGGATTGACAATCCTTAGGGAAGACGGGAAGCACTTCGACCGTTTCAAGGGAAGGGTGATGTTTCCCATTCAAAGTATGTCGGGCCGGAATTTAGGTTTCGGTGGCCGGATTTTGACCAATGATAAAAAGGCAGCCAAATACCTCAATTCACCCGAAAGCGATATTTACCATAAGAGCAAGGTTTTGTATGGAATTTTCCATGCCAAGCAGGCCATTGCCAAACAAAATAACTGTTATTTAGTCGAAGGCTATACCGATGTGATCCAGATGCACCAGGCCGGAATTGAAAATGTTGTAGCCTCTTCGGGAACGGCTTTAACGCCCGACCAAATTCGACTGATAAACCGCCTGACCAAAAACATAACCGTGCTTTTTGACGGGGATGCAGCAGGGCTAAGGGCTTCGGTCCGCGGAATCGACCTGATCCTGGAAGAAGGGATGAATGTTAAGGTTTGTACCTTCCCGGATGGTGATGACCCGGATAGTTTTGCCCGGAAAACGTCGTACGAGGATTTGGTTTTGTATCTGGAAAACAACGCCAAGGATTTTATCCAGTTCAAGGCTTCGCTTTTGATGGATGAAGCCAATAATGACCCTATTAAGAAAGCCGATCTGATTCGGGATATGGTTGTGAGCATTTCTAAAATTCCGGACCGGATCAAAAGGGAAATCTATATCCAGGAAACGGCCCGTATCATGGATATTTCGGAACAGGTATTGTTGAATACATTGGCCCAAATGGTTCAGAAAGATATTTCGGAAGCCGGCAAAAAACTCAAAACCGAACAAAAAGCCTTTGAGGTTGTCAAAGACGATATAAAAATTACGCCGGACAAAGTCAATGTGATTTATGAACTGGAGCGGAAAATCATCGAAATGCTGTTGCTCTACGGCTCTCAGGAAGCCGATTTCGACGATTTTATCCTAAAAGCCAATGAGGAAGGCGAAATGATAGAGGAAAAGGAAACCAACACCGTTAAAGTCTTTCAGCGCATCTACCTGAGTTTGCAGGAGGATGAGGTGGAATTGGCCCATCCGGTTTTTAAGGAAATTTACAATGATTTGATTGCCTATTACAATCAGAATGAAGTATTCAATATCGAACATTATTTAATGCAGCTCTCGTCGGAACATTCGCAAATGGTTACCGACATCCTGATGCTCGAAGAAAAGGAACTGCTGCACAATTGGGAAACCAAGCATATTTATGTAAAGACCAAAACGCAGAATGTGAGCCAGTATGTTTCCGAAACCATTATTTCGCTGCGGGAGTATCTCATCAACAAACTTATTATGGATTTGATGCAGAGTTACAGCAGTGAAGCAGAAAATGATTTGGAGGAGATAAAGGCAACCATCAACGATTATAATAAGCTAAAGGTCAGCCTGACCAACAAGATCGGGAGGATACGGTCTACTTACCTATAAAAAAACCCTGCTTTTGCAGGGTTTAGTTTTTTAAACGATTTCCAAAGTCTTGGCTTTGTTAACAAGGTCAACCAGGTTGGTTACGTTGAGCTTCGTCAATAAACGAAGTTTGTACGTACTGATGGTTTTCTCGTTAAGCGCTAAGATTTTAGCAATTTCGTTGTTTTTCTTGCCATCACTAAGGAAACGCAATACTTCAATCTCCCTGTTTGAGAGTTTTCGGTACAAACGCTCCGATTTGTTCTGCTTGGCAATTAATGCTAAGTTTCTCTTGATTTCTTCATTCAGGATAATCTGCCCTTGGTTTACCTTGACAATGGTTATACCTAAATTCTCAAGCTTTGATGTCTTATGAACATATCCGGCACATCCTGCCTTGATGGCATTCGGTGCATAAATGTGTTCAGACAAACTACTAAAAACGATAACTTTGGTTTTTGGAAAATTTCTGATGATTGACTTGATTTCATAAATACTTTTTAATCCCTCAAGCTCTAAATCGATGATTAAGACGTCAATTTCTTTGTTTCTTAAAGCATCCGGAACCATAAAAAAATTTCCTACGTTTGAAACGATGCTTATCTCAGGATGGTCCTTGAAGTAAGCTTTCATTCCAAAGTGTACAACCGGAAAGTTATCAGCAATACATACATTTATCATAATTGTGGTATTTGATAAAAAATTAATAGAAATTACTGTAAAGTTAAAAAATTATATTGTAAAAAGGATAACCATTTTCATATTATTTTAAAAAACTTGGGATTATACATACAGGAATTGGCGTCATTTTATGTTGGTTTATTGTATTTAACTTCTTATAAATCCCGAACACTTCCTGCTCCCTTTCGGTAAAATCCTTACTTTCCTTATTGGCTTCTGCCTGTAGCATTGCCCATTCGAGTTCATCATAGCTGGCTCCCAACTGGTCCTCATCGGTCCTTGAGTCCCCAAACAGGCCGTCCGTAGGGGCTGCATTTTGTATTGATTCAGGAATTTCCAAATATTCGCCTAAGGCATATACATCACTTTTCATCAAATCGGCAATCGGACTCAAATCAACGCCTCCGTCACCATATTTGGTATAAAACCCCACCCCGAAATCCTCTACTTTATTTCCGGTACCGGCGACCAGCAAACCATGTATTCCGGCAAAATAATACAAGGTTGTCATGCGTAGGCGGGCCCTGGTATTGGCTAAGGATAAATACAATCTATCCTCATCATTGGAAGCCGGCACATTGTTCTTAAATGTTTCAAAAACCGAAGTCAGATCGGCTTCAATATTTTTTACGTTAGGAAACCGCTTTTTCAACTGTTCAATATGTTCCCTTCCACGGCTCACCTGGGTACTATCCTGGTGTATTGGCATCTCGACACACAAAGTGGGTAAACCCGTTTGTGCGCACAATGTTGAGGTTACGGCCGAATCTACGCCGCCCGAAATCCCAACAACAAATCCGTTTACTCTTGATTTGGCTGAATAATCCTTCAACCATGAAACAATATGGGCGTTAACTTCCCCTACCTTGATTTTGCTTTTTTTAGCCATTTGTTATGAAAGTTTTTGAAAACTGCAATGTATATTTGCAAAAGTAAAAAAATCACAAACTTTTTATGTTGCTTTTGAGTTTATAAATTCCCTAAAGATGAAAAAATATATCGTTCTCTCTCTTTTGATTTTTGCATTGGCTTCCTGTGATAAGAAATCAAAGGTTGAAAAAGCAGTCGAAACCATTCCGGTAACCTTAAAAGTTGATCGTTTTGAAAAGGCCTTTTTTGAATCTTCACCAAAGGATTTACCGAATTTAAAGGCAGAATATCCTTTTTTCTTTCCTCCCGAGAATAATGATGACAGCGTTTGGATTGAAAAAATGCAAAATCCAATGTGGCGCGAATTGTATAAGGAAGTAGAGAAGAAATATTCCAATTTTGATGCACAGACCAACGAAATGGAAACCTTATTCCGGCACATGAAATACTATTTTCCGGAAATTCCAATGCCAAAAGTATACACCATCATTGGGCAGATGGATTATAATAATAAAGTCATTTATGCCAACGATAAATTGGTCATCGCTTTGGAATTATACCTTGGGAGCAAACATAAATTCTACGAATTCCCGGCCTATCTGAAACAAAATTTTGAAGAGCGGCAAATGATGCCCGATATCGTTTCGAGCTTTTCACTTCGGAAAATACCGCCACCAACTGACAAAACCCTTTTGTCTGACATGATTTATTATGGCAAGGAATTGTACCTGAAAGATCTCCTGCTTCCCGATTTTACCGATGCTGAAAAAATTGGCTACCAACCGGAACAAATTACCTGGTGCCAGGAAAATGAAAGCTATATGTGGCGCTTTTTCATTGATGAAAACCTGTTGTTTGATTCCGATTCAAGATTGCCGAACCGTTTTATAAACCTGGCGCCGTTTTCCAAGTTTTACCTCGAAATCGATAATGAATCCCCGGGAAGGGTCGGGCAGTGGGTCGGCTGGCAGATTGTGCGTTCCTTTATGGAAAACAATGAAGTCAGTTTACAGCAAATGCTGAAAATGGATGCCAAGGAATTATTTGAAAAATCAAAATACAAACCCAAAAAGAATGAGTAAGAATATCACTTCCGAAATAAAATTTATAATAGAGCTCGACGAAAACCGTGTGCCTGAAAAATTAACCTGGTCCGCACAGGACGGCGGTGTTCAGCAAGAAGAAGCTAAGGCCGTTATGCTTTCCATCTGGGACAGTAAGGTGCAGGAAACGCTTCGTATTGATTTGTGGACAAAAGAAATGCCGGTGGATGAAATGAAATTGTTTTTCCACCAAACCTTAGTGGCGATGGCCGATACTTTTCAACGCGCTACTGCCGATGAAAAAATGGCGGATACGATGAAGGATTTCTGTGATTATTTTGCCGAAAAAATGGAATTGAAGAAATAATAGCCGGTTTTATAAATCGCCGCTTTTGAACATTTCCTCGTTTACCTCACCGATGAAATTGAGCACCTGGTCCCTTCCGGTGGCTTCGAGTGCGGAAGTTACAAAGTGTTGCGGCATTTCTTCCCAATTGTTGGCCAAAAGTGCTTTACGGTAAGCGGCAATATGCGAATCTATTTTGGTTTTGCTGATTTTGTCGGCTTTGGTAAAAATGATGCAGAACGGCACTTCAATTTCGCCTAGGTAAGTAATGAATTCCAAATCAATTTTTTGTGCTTCGAGGCGGATGTCAATCAGTACAAACGCACAAACCAATTGTTCCCTTTTTTCAAAATAATCGGTAATAAACTGCTGGAAAACCTCTTTGGTTTTCTTCGAAACACGGGCATAGCCATAACCCGGCAAATCGACCAAAAACCAATTCAAATTGATTTTAAAATGATTGATGAGCTGTGTCTTTCCTGGTTTCCCAGAGGTTTTTGCCAAGTTTTTGTGGTTGGTCAGCATGTTGATTAAGGACGACTTTCCCACATTGGAACGGCCAATAAAAGCATACTCCGGCAAGGGGTCTTTCGGGCATTTGCTCACATCAGAATTACTGATTATAAACTCGGCAGAATTGATTTTCATTGGTTTTGTTTAAAATAAATAAAGTCCTTACACAAGGACTTTTGGTTTTATAAATGCACTTCTTTCAGCCATTCATGCAACAGGCGGTTGAACTCATCAGGATGCTCCATCATGGCAGCGTGCCCGCATTTGTCTATCCAGTACAATTCTGAATTAGGCATCAGTTTGTGAAATTCCTCAGCCACTTCAGGGGGTGTTACCTGATCGTTTTTGCCCCAGATAATACAGGTTTTAACATGCATTTTAGGCAAATCCTTGGCCATATTATGTCGAATAGCACTCTTGGCTATCGTTAATGTCTTAATTACTTTTATCCGGTCATTTACCACCGAAAACACTTCGTCAACAATTTCCTTGCTGGCTACTTTTGGGTCATAAAAAACAGCTTCCGCTTTTTTCCTGATGTAGTCATAATCGCCGCGTTTTGGGTAGCTGTCGCCCATGGCGCTTTCGTAAAGCCCTGAACTTCCGGTGATTACAAGTCCGGCAACTTTTTCAGGATACATTTTGGAATGGTACAGTGCGATGTGTCCGCCAAGAGAATTCCCCAAAAGGATTACCCGGTCAAACCCTTTAAACGTGATAAAATCCTTCACATATTTGGCAAAAGCCTTCACATTGGTTTTTAATATGTTTTGAGTATAAATAGGCAGTTCGGGGATTACTACCTTATAGCCTTTTGATGAAAAATATTCGGCAACGCCGCCGAAGTTGCTCAAGCCTCCCATTAGTCCATGCAAAACCACTATTGGTGTGCCTTCTCCGGCTTCAAAATAAGAATATCGACCTTCTTTCTTAAAATTTCCTTCCATATATTTTTTGACTTTTACATCGGCAGCAAATATATGATTTTATACCTGAAAATATCTTCGAATTAGGAATATTTACTACTAAAATGGAGAATTTCATCAACATCTTTTGGTTATCAATGTTAAGTAATTTTTAATTCCTATAGCATTTTTATAAGATAAAAAGAATTGAAATTTCGCAACAAAAGCCTTTAAAACCAGTTTTTTATATTTTTTTCTTTCCATCTGCCGATATTCCTTGGTGATTTGTTAAAAAAATTAACAAATCGATTCCAGTATCAATTTTCAATAAATGGGAATAAAGTGGTAAAACTTATTAACAAAGTGGTATTTTGTGGTAAATTGTGGTAAATATTTTTATATTTTTGCTGATAATCAAAATTAACCACTGTTGAACTCAATAATCGGGACATACGAATGCAAGGTTGACGCCAAAGGAAGACTCATGATTCCTTCGGCCTTAAAGAAGCAACTCGCTAATTCCCTTCAGGACGGCTTCGTCCTGAAGCGTTCTGTGTTCCAGCCTTGTTTGGAGTTGTATCCAATGACAGAATGGAATTTGATGATGCAGAAAATCAACAAACTCAATCGATTTGTGAAGAAAAACAACGACTTCATCCGTCGTTTTACGGCAGGCGTGAAAGTGGTGGAAGTTGACGATTTGGGCAGGCTTTTAATTCCAAAAGACCTGGTTTCATTCGGGCATATTTCAAAAGACATCGTGCTTTCATCGGCAGTGAATATTGTGGAGATTTGGGATAAGGACCTGTATGAAAAAGCAATTGCAGGCGATGATGTTGATTTTGCCGATTTGGCTGAAGATGTAATGGGAAATAGTAATGATGACAGCGATGGAATATCATAATCCGGTTTTATTAAAGGAAACTGTCGACGGCTTGAATATCAAACCAGATGGGATTTATGTCGACGTGACTTTTGGCGGTGGCGGGCATTCGAAAGAAATTTTAAGCCGCTTAGGCCCTAATGGGAAATTATTCGGATTTGACCAGGATGAAGATGCCTGGGCCAACGCCTTACCGGATGAGCGGTTTGCTTTGATTCAGGAGAATTTCAGGTACATCAAACGTTTTTTGAGGTTTCACGGTGTAAAAAGTGTGGATGGGATTTTGGCCGATTTGGGCGTTTCGTCGCATCAGTTTGATGTTCCAGAAAGAGGTTTTTCTACCCGTTTTGATGCCGATCTGGATATGAGGATGAGCAAAAAAAATGATCTGGATGCGTATAAGGTGATTAACGAATATGATGAAGCCAACCTGAAAAGAGTGTTTCTGGATTATGGTGAATTGAAGGCTGCACCGGCACTGGCAAGGACAATTATCGAAGCCAGGGAGAAAAAAGCCATCAGTACTACAGATGAATTGAAATTGATTTTGGCCAAATTTTTACCGGATCAGTTTAAGAATAAGATTTTGGCACAAATCTACCAGGCCATCCGAATCGAAGTGAATCAGGAAATGGATGTGTTAAAGGAATTTTTGGAACAGTCACTTGAAATATTGAAGCCCGAAGGAAGACTGAGCGTGATTTCGTATCACTCCCTGGAAGACAGGTTGGTAAAACGATTCATGAAGAATGGCTTGTTTGAAGGTGAACCGGAGCGCGATTTCTTCGGAAATTTTTCAGTGCCATTTAAAATTATCGAAAAACTAATAGTTCCGACCGACGAAGAAATAAAAATAAATAACAGGGCAAGAAGCGCAAAGCTGAGGGTTGCCGAAAAAAAATAAAAAGCCGACAGCTGAATACTGAAAGCTAATCGCTCAACAAAATGAAAAAAGGGGTTTACGGCATATTAAAAGCTCGATTTTTAGTCAACGAGGACGCTACCAAAAACTGGCGCTTTATCGTGTTTTGCATTTTTTTGGCCATAGTGATGATTGGGTACGGACATAACTATGATGAAAAAGTATACCGGATTACCGAGCTGACCAATGAAGTGAAGGAATTGCGTTCGGAATTTGTAGACAAGCGCTCAGAATTAATGAAATTAAAAATGGAATCGACCGTTTCAGTTGAAATGGAAGCCAGGAAAATTTTCCCTTCACCGGTTCCGCCACAAAAAATAAAAGTTAAAAAACCAGCAGAAAAAAGTTTCTTTCAAAAACTATGGCAATAGAAGATAAACATATCTCTTACCGAATTTACCTGGTTGCTTTCTGCATCTTCCTGATGGCGATGGCAATTACCTTCAAACTCTCAAAAATTCAGTGGGTTGAAGGTCCGCGACTTCGGGATTTAGCCAAAAAGGAAACAGTAAAAAGTTTTGTAATCCCTGCCAATAAAGGGAATATTTATTCTGCTGACGGCAGTCTGCTGGCCACTTCCATTCCCAACTACAACATTCGTTTTGATGCCGTAGCACCCAAAAGCGAATCGTTTGAAAAAAATGTCAAGCCCTTGTCCGATTCTTTGGAAAAAATGCTGGGCAAACCAAGCTCCTATTATCATACGCAACTGCGAATGGCAAGAGCCAATAAAAACAGGTATTTATTGGTTGCCCGTGATTTGAGCTATACACAATATGTAAAAATCAAAGGTTTCCCCCTTTTCAATTTAGGCGCCAACAAAGGCGGAATGATTACCGAGCAGGAAACGGTTCGCGAGCACCCGATTGGAAAAATTGCCGAAAGGACTATTGGTTACGAAAGGATAACACCCGAAGGAAAGCCCGATGGTAAAGGGATTGAATGGTCATTCAGGCAATATTTAAACGGCAAGGACGGCAAGGTTTTAAAACAAAAAATCGCCAAAGGCCAATGGAAACCAATCCGCGATGTAAACGAAGTCGATCCGCAGGACGGATATGATGTGATTTCCACTATCGATGTGTACATTCAGGATATTGCCCACCATGCCTTGTTGAAACAATTACAGGAATACAAAGCCGAGCACGGTTGTGTTGTCGTAATGGAAACCAAAACCGGGAAAATCAAGGCGATTTCCAATTTGGGAAAATTAAGGGAATCGGATTCGACTTATTTTGAAACAACCAATTACGCCATAGCCGAGTCGCACGAACCGGGCTCCACCTTCAAATTGGTGGATATGATTGCCTTGTTGGATGACCATAAAATTGATACCAGTGCCGTATATGACAGTAAAGGCGGAATAATTACCTATCCTTCCTTTAAAGGAAAAATGGTGCGCGATTCCCACGAAGGCGGCTACGGAAGGATTTCCCTGGCACGGGGTTTTGAAGTGTCTTCCAATACGATTATGGTGCAGGCGGTGTATGAAAATTATAAAAACAATCCACAGGAATTTGTAGACCGGATTGACCGGATGGGATTGAACAAACCTTTGGGTTTGCCATTCCAGGGAGAAGGCAAACCTTATATTCCGCAACCGCAGGATAAACACTGGAGTGCCATTTCATTGCCATGGATGGCTTTTGGATACGGAGTTTCGGTAACGCCTTTGCAAACCTTGACCTTGTATAATGCTATTGCCAATAATGGTGAAATGATAAAACCACAGTTTGTTTCCGAAATAAAGGAATGGAATAAAGTCATCAAAAAATACGATAAGCAGGTCATCAATCCGAAGATTTGCTCGGATGAAACCATCAAGAAACTAAAAGCCATCATGCAGAATGTGGTGAAAAGGGGAACAGGTGCCAAACTCTATTCCAAGGATTTCTCCATGGCGGGAAAAACAGGAACGGCACAAGCCAATTATGCCAAAAACGGCGGTTCGGAAAAACATTACATTTCTTCTTTCGTGGGATTCTTTCCGGCCGAAAATCCTAAATATTCCTGTATTGTTGTGGTTCACAAGCCCAATACTTCGGGGAATAATTATTATGGTGCCGATGTGGCCGGACCGGTTTTCAAACGTATAGCGCAAAAGATTTTTACCGATGCGCCCTCCACCAATGAAATCAGGAACCTGAACAGGAAAATCAACAAACAGGAGAAAGCCTATGGTGAGTATTATGTGAAGTCACAGGCAGAAATTAAAGGCGTTCCCAATGTAAAAGGCATGAGCGGTATGGATGCCGTGGCACTTCTGGAAAATTTAAAACTGAAAGTAAAGGTTATCGGTGTCGGAAAAGTGAAAAGACAATCCGTCCAGCCTGGGGAAGCATTAGATAAAAACAAGACAATCATATTAGAGTTATCGTGATTATTTTAAAAGACATATTGTATAAAGTCGCTATCGAAGTCGTAAAGGGTTCGACAGAAATGACCATCAATAAAATTGAATTTGACTCGCGAAAAGTTCAGGAAAATGATGTGTTTGTCGCCATTCGCGGTACCGTTTCCAACGGGCATGACTTTATCGAAAAAGCCATCAACCTTGGCGCCATCGCCATTGTGTGTGATACGCTTCCGGAAGTTATCGTTACCGGAGTTACCTATATCCAGGTTAAGGATACGAATGCGGCCCTGGCACTCTTGGCTTCCAATTTTTATGGCAATCCGTCACAAAATCTACAACTGGTCGGCATCACCGGAACCAACGGGAAAACGACTATTGCATCATTGTTATACCAATTATTCAAAAAAGCCGGCTTTAAGGTAGGCTTGCTGTCAACCGTAAAAATCATGGTGGATGACATCGAATACAAAGCCACGCACACCACACCGGATTCCCTGACCATCAATTATTATTTGGCCGCCATGAGCGAAATGGGGGTTGAATATTGCTTTATGGAAGTCAGCTCGCACGGTATCCACCAAAAACGTACTGAAGGGTTGCAGTTTGCCGGCGGTGTTTTCACCAACTTGTCACACGACCATTTAGATTACCATCCCACATTTGCCGAATACCGTGATGTCAAAAAATCATTCTTCGACCATTTGCCAAAAACGGCTTTTGCGCTGACGAATATTGATGACAAAAACGGCTTGGTGATGTTGCAGAACACAGCAGCAAGAAAACTGACGTACGCCTTAAAATCGTATGCTTTCCAGCACAGTGGGATCCGAAGCTTGGAATTCACGTGACTTGAAGTCGCGGC